>OCHA01002364.1_pt1 | contig 11430 bp, 10 predicted proteins | sample 1538591 | NCBI WGS metagenome assembly OCHA01 (sample SAMN04571710, study PRJEB22368) | human gut metagenome | biome: human gut; material: stool | host: Homo sapiens | place: Luxembourg | collected 2012-09-06 | reverse complement strand
TATCAAACTCTATACGACACTTAATGATGAAACCATTGAACGCATTTGTAGTCGTATTCATTTTAATAAAGTTTTTGATCAACTAGGAGACCTTGTAGAATTTTCGGGACATTATTTAGAACATCATTTAGAACCAGGTAAATATAATTTTTCTTTTACATTATTTCATTATAAAGATGCAAATGTTCATTCAATGGCTAATCGAGGCTTTGAACATCCAGCCTATCTTTTAATAGAACAACATCAAGGATTTCTTGTATTTCAACCAATTGAAATGAAAAAAGAATTATTAAAAGAAAGAATTACGATTTCTTCTAAATTAAAATCGATGAAATATCTTATTCAGGATAAGGAATATGATTGTTTTGAAAAAAATGATTGTTTCTATATACCTATTACAGATTTAAATTTCTTTTATACAAAAGAAGAAAGATTGATGCAAACATCTCTTACGGTTAAATTAAAGGTTAATTTATTAAAAGGACATATGCCAGAAAATCTTGCCCTTTTAAAAATACTGTTTCATTGATGAAACACGAAAAAGTATTATAAAACATGAAAAAAACAGCATTTTGTTTCATGGATGAAACAAATCAAATGCTTGTTTTTTTATTTTAAATAGATATGATAATAACAGTTAGGTATAACTAACTACAGGAGGAAACATGAAAATATTATTTATTATATTTGGAATTATATCATTTATTTTAGGAGCGATTGGTGTGGTTTTACCAATCTTGCCAACGACTCCATTTTTACTTTTAAGTGCTTTTTTATTTTCAAAAAGTTCAGATAGATTTCATGAATATTTAATTCAAACAAAACTTTATCAAAAATATATCAATGAAATGGTCATTGAAAGAAAGACAACGAGAAAGAAAAGGAATCAGTCATTATTTACAGTAACACTTATTTTTTTGATTGCTGTAATGATTACACCTGTATGGATTGGAAAGATATGTTTATTGATGGTAATGAGTATTCATCATTTTATTATGTTAAAGAAAGTAGAGATTATTAATGAATAAAATAGATCAAAAAAGAGAAAATGAAAAAAGAATATTAAAGGTAATGATTGATATTTATCAAAGAAAACATTCTCAAGAAAGTAAGATGTGTGAAGATCTTTATAAGTACGCTTGTTTGCGTATTGATAAATGTCCTTTTATGGAAACTAAAACTTTTTGTAGTGGATGTAAAGTTCATTGTTATCAAAAAGAATATCAAAGCCAAGTTAAAAAAGTGATGCGCTTTTCTGGAAAGTATATGCTTTTTTACCATCCACTTCTAACAATCAAACATGGATGGCTTTCACTTAAAGAAAGGAGAAGAAAAAATGTTTAATAAAAGGTTATTAAAAACTTTTAAAGCGGAAATGAAAAATGTTTATGGGTTAGTCTTGATTCAATGGTTGGTTTTAGTTTGTCATATTCTACTGACATTTTTACATAGTTATGTTTTATCTTGTCTTTATTTAAAACAATCTTTTTCACTTGTTTTTTATTTATTAAGTGTGATTTGTTTATTTGCTTTAAAATGTTTTTTACAAACAACACAAAATAAACAAGCATTATCTTTAAGTGAAATGATTAAAACAAAGCTAAGAAAAAATGTATTTGATAAGATATATCATCAAAAACAAACAACAGTTTTTAAAGAATCGACGCTTACTCAACTTACAAGTGAAGGTATTGATCAATTAGAAATTTATTTTTCTAAATATATACCACAATTCTTTTATGCCATGTTGGCACCACTTACTTTATTTATCGTTGTTGGTTTTATGTCTTTAAAAGTAGCGCTTATCTTACTTTTATGTGTACCACTTATTCCTATTTCTATTGTTGTTGTACAAAAAATAGCTAAAAGGTTATTAGCGAAATATTGGAATAGTTATACAGGATTAGCGGATTCTTTTTTAGAAAATTTACAAGGACTTACAACTTTAAAATATTATCAAAGTGATTTATATTATCAAGATAAAATGGACAAAGAAGCGGAAGACTTTAGAAAGAAAACCATGCGTGTTTTAATTATGCAACTTAATTCGATTAGTGTGATGGATCTAGTGGCTTATGGTGGTTTTGGTTTAGGAGTTGTTTTGGGTTTTCAAGAATATTTAAATCAACATATTACTTTTATGATGTTTGTTTTTATTGTAATGATTTCTATTGAATTCTTTTTACCTTTAAGAATGTTAGGAAGTTATTTTCATATTGGACAAAATGGAAACGCGGCAGCAGATAAAATTTTTAAACTATTGGATAGCTTGGATGATATTCAAGAAAGTTATCAAGAATCGATTTCAGCTTTATCTTTTGAACATGTAATTTTTGGTTATAATGAAAAAATTATTTTAAAAGATGTTTCATTTTCTTTATCCAAAGGAACATTTTTAACGATTGTAGGAGAATCGGGTTCAGGGAAAAGTACGATTGCTTCACTGCTAATGAATTTATATCCACTTCAAAAAGGTAAAATTCTTTATAATCAAGAAACAATACCAGAAACAATGACACTTTATCAAAAAATAACGTTGATCAAAGATGAAACATATATTTTAAAAGGGACAGTCTTTGATCATCTTGCAATGTCAGGGTGTATTGATGAAGAAAAAATGATGGCTGTTTTAAAAGAAGTAAAACTATTTGAGGTCTTTGAAAATCAAGGAGGATTAAAGTTTCAACTCAATGAAGGAGCTAAAAATCTATCAGGTGGACAAAGACAAAGATTAGCTCTTGCAAGAGCGTTATTGCGTGAAAGTGATGTTTATATTTTTGATGAAGCAACGAATAATGTTGATCGTGAAAGTGAAGAGATTATTTTAAAAATTATGAAACGTTTAGCTAAAGATAAAATTGTTATTTTTATTACACATCGCATGGCTCATTGTAAAGAAAGTCAACTTACTTTTGTGATGAAAGAAGGGAGATTGATTCAACAAGGAAGTTATGAGGAATTATTTAAGCAAGCTAATTTATTTAGAGAGCTTGTGGAAAATCAAAAGAATTTAGAAAGGATTATTGAAAATGAAAGATAAGATAAAATTAATTATTTCTTTATTAAAATTAGTATGTCCTTTTTTAATGATTATGTTATTGGCAATTATTTTAGGTGTGTTAGGACATCTAACAGCAACCTTTATTACCGTTTTTATCATTCTCGCTTTTTGTAAAGTAATTTCCTTTTCACTTGCTGTTAAATTAATTATTCTTTGTGCATTTTCAAGAGGAATCTTACGATACATAGAACAAGCATGTAATCATTATATTGCCTTTAAAGTATTGGCTCATATTCGTCATTTAGTCTTTGAAAAATTAAGAGAACTGGCACCAGCTAAATTAGAAAATGAAGATAAAGGAAATATTATTGCAATGTTGACAAGTGATGTTGAACTCTTAGAAGTTTTCTTTGCTCATACTATTTCGCCGGTGATGATTGCCTTTATTTATAGTATAATTATGATTTGTTTTATAGGATCTTATCATTTTGTTTTTGGGATACTTGCTTTTGTTTGTTATGGTATCATGGGTATATTGATTCCATATATTACTTATAAAGTGAGTCAAAAAGAGGGAAGTAATTATCGTTTTTTACTTGCTAATTTTAATACTTTTGTTTTAGAGACAGTTTTAGGTAAAAGAGAAATTTTACAATTTAGTCAACAAGAAAAACGCTTTGAACAGATGATGGATTATCAAAATAAGTTAACCCAAACACATCAAAAATTAATCAAACATCAAAGTTTTCAACAAATACTTTCAGATGGACTGATTATTTTATCGATTGTTATTTCTATTTTATTGATCAAGAATCATGTTTCTAAGGAATTGTTGATTCCAATGATGGCACTTTCTTCATCCTTTGGCCCAACGATTGCTCTAGCAAATCTCGCAAACAATTTGAATCAAGTATTCCCTTGTGCAAGACGTATTTTAAATCTATTAGAGGAAGAACCATTACTTAAAGAAATTACAAATAAAAATACTACTTTAAATTTACCAATTGAAATAAAAAATCTATCATTTCATTATCCAAATACGTCTCAAGAAGTTTTACATCAAATCAATTATACATTTGAATTTGGTAAAACCTATGGTCTTCTTGGTAAAAGTGGATGTGGCAAATCAACATTATTAAAATTATTAATGCATATTTATCAAGGTGAAGGTGAGATTTTATTTAATAATGAATCGATTGAAGAAATCAACAGTCAAACTCTAAAAGAAAATATCAGCTATGTTGATCAAGAAACATTTTTATTTAAAGATACGTTATATCATAATATCACCTTATTAAATCCTGCTTATAGTCAAGAAGATGTAATAGAAGCTTGTAAACAAGCACAAATTCATGATTTTATTATGTCTTTACCCCAAGGATATCAAACGATTTATGATGAAAATATTTCGGGTGGTCAAAAACAAAGAATTGGTCTTGCACGTGCTTTCTTAAGAAAAACACCGATTCTTTTATTAGATGAACCAACAAGTCGTATTGATAGTTTAAATGAAGCAGATCTGTTAGAAAGTTTAAAACGAATTAAAGATGAAAAATTGATTATTATTGTTAGTCATCGAAAGTCATCTCTTGCTTTATGTGATGAAATTATTGAAATAGAACAAGGTATAATAAAAAATTAGCATGTTATAAAAAAATATTTATTTTTTAAGAAAATGTCGTATAATGTAAAAAAAGAATGGAGGATTTTAAGATGAAAGAATTTTTTAAAAGTAAAGAATTATGGACATTTGTGGGAGGAGCAGTAACTGCTGTTGTCACTTCAAAGTTCGCTAAAAGTAATAAAGCAAGAGAATTAGCTGTTAAAGGATTAGCTAGTGGAATGTAAGTAAAAGATAATGTAGAAGCAACAGTAACTTCTATTAAAGAAGATGCTCAAGATGTATATGCTGAAGCAGTAGAAAAAAGTAAGGCACAATAATGATGAGTAATTTTAAAATAGTTCATGAAATCAATGGAAGACTACGTGTTCGTTTTGGACAATATGCTTTTACAAGTGGACAAGCAACTATTTTAAAAAATGATTTTTTAAATCTTGAGTATGTGAGATATGTAGAAGCTCATTATAAAAATGGAAGTCTTTTATTGGTTTTTGATGAAAATTATAAAAACCAATTATTTGATTATTTAAATAATTATGATTTAAGTGCTTTACAAAATAGAGAAATTCCTGAAAATTGTTCTCAAAATCTACAAGTACTTGATCAAAGTTTTAAACATGAATTAATTAAAATCTTTGCTAAAAGATATGCTGTTAAATTCTTTTTACCAAATGTTGTTGGTAAAGGAATTGCTATTTATAAGGCGTTAGCTTATTTTAAAGCAGGACTTTCTTCACTTGGAAATAGACGTATTGATGTTCCTGTTTTAGATGCAACAAGTATTGGTGTTTCTTTATTACGTAAAGAATTCAATACAGCAAGCAATATTATGTTGATGCTTAAAATATCTGAATTATTAGAAGACTATACACGTCAAAAGGTTACTTTACAATTGGGCGATAGTTTGATGAGTAAGTTTGATAAAGTTTGGATTTATGAAGATGGACAAGAACAAGAAATTGCAATGTCTGATTTAAAACAAGGGCAAGTTGTTATTGTTCAAACAGGAAGTATGGTTCCTATTGATGGAGAAATCGTTGATGGTGAAGCAATGGTCAATGAATCAAGCTTTACTGGTGAACCACTAAGTAAACGTGTAACTTTAAATGATACTGTTTATGCAGGAACATTAATCGAAGAAGGAAAGATTTTTGTTAAGGTTAGAAATTTACAAGATGATAGCCGTATTGCTAAAATCATTGATATGATTGATACAAATGAATCACTAAAAGCTTCAATTCAATCAAGAGCAGAGCATATGGCAGATGCCATTGTACCTTATAGTTTCTTAGGTTTCTTTGGGGTTTGGGCATTGACAAGAAATCTTACAAGAGCCACTTCTCTTTTATTAGTGGATTATTCTTGTGCGATTCGTTTATCAACATCAATTTCAGTGATTTCAGCTATGCAAGAAGCTTCAATGCATAATGTTTTAGTTAAAGGTGGAAAACATTTAGAAAGCATGAAAGATGCTAATGTGATTGTTTTTGATAAAACTGGAACATTGACACATGCTAAACCTGTTGTTTTAGATGTTGTTCCTTTACAAGATTATACAAGAGAAGAAGTTTTAAAAATTGCTGCTTGTCTTGAAGAACATTTCCCACATAGTGTGGCTAATGCCATCGTTCATCAAGTAGAAGTTGAAAACTTAAAACATCGTGAAGAACATGCGGAAGTAAAATACGTGATTGCTCATGGTATTTCTACAAGTTTAAATGGTGAAGATGTCATTATCGGAAGTAGTCATTTTGTTTTTGAAGATGAAGGAGTGGAAATGACACAAGAAATTAAAGATTTAATTTCTTCACTTGAAAGTAAAGGTTCAAGTTCTCTTATTTATCTAGCAATTTCTAAAAAACTAGCAGGAATTATTAGTATCTATGATCCATTAAAACCAGAGGCTAAAGAAGTTGTTCAAGAACTTCGTGATATTGGTTTTGATAAAGTCATCATGCTTACAGGGGACAGTCCTAACTGTGCAAAAGCGAAACAATTAAATTTAGATGATTTTAGAGCGGGAGTTTTACCAGAAGATAAAGCAAGTTATATTGAAAGTTTGAAAAAAGAAGGAAATACAGTTGTCATGGTAGGAGATGGTATTAACGATACACCAGCCTTATCTATGGCAGATGTTTCTATTTCACTTCAAGATAGCTCAGATATTGCTCGTGAACTTGCGGATATTACACTTGTATCAAATTCATTAAATGATATCGTTGCTTTAAGAATGATTTCAGAAGGTTTATTTAAACGTATTCATAGCCAATATCGTTTGATTGTTGGTTTAAATACATCCTTTATTGTTTTAGGAGCATTAGGCTTACTTACACCTCAAATGCTTGCCATGCTTCATAATGGAAGTACATTCTTAATTGCTTCAGGTTCAACACGTTCATTATTACATTAGAAACAGATATTTTCTGTTTCTTTTTCTTTTTATGAAAGTATGTTGAAGTTGTAAAAGCGCTTTATTATACTAATAAAAAAGGAGATATATTATGGCAATTAAAGTAATAATTATGGATATTGATGGGACTTTAGTCAATGATGAAAAAGTCATTACACCTCTTACTAAAGAAACCTTATTAAAAGCACAAGATAAAGGGGTACGTTTGGTTTTAGCTTCAGGAAGACCTACAAGTGGATTATTGAAACTTGCTGAAGAATTAGATATGAAAAATCATCATGGTTTATTTGTATGCTTCAATGGTTCAAAAGTGGTTGATTGTCAAAGCCATGAAACACTTTATAATCATGCGATTTCTGTAGAAGATAGTAAAGCTGTCTTAGAACATTTAAAGAATTTTAAAGCAAGACCAATGTTTGATAAAGATGAATATATGTATGTTAATGATGTTTTTGATAATACAATTACATACAAAGGGAAACCATTTAATGTTATGCAATATGAATCAAGAGGAAATAACTACATCTTATGTGAAAAAAGAGATTTAGCAGCCTTTGTTGATTTTGAAATCAATAAAATTCTTACATTTGGTGATCCAGAATATCTACAAGCACATTATAAGGAAATGATGGAACCATTTAAAGATCGTTTAAACTGTATGTTTACATCTGATTTCTATTTTGAATATACTGCAAAAGGTGTTGATAAAGCAAAAGCTTTGGATAGTGTTTTAATTCCTATGGGATATAAAAAAGAAGAAATGATGGCTTTTGGGGATGCTCAAAATGATAAATCAATGGTGGAATATGTTGGTTTAGGTGTAGCTATGGGTAATGCTTCAGATGAATTGAAAGCTGTTGCTAATGAAATTACAGATACAAATAATAATGATGGTATTGCTAAAGCCATTATGAAACATATTGAATTATAAAAACGGAGAAATCCGTTTTTTTTTCTTTAGGAGACTTGAAAAAATTTAAGAGGGATAGTATTCTATAGTTGGTTAGATAAGGCTAACTATGGGAGGGAATAATATGTTTTTATCAATCAAAGATCTTAAAAAAAGCTTTGGTGAAGATGAATATAAAACAGAAGTTTTAAAAGGTATTGATTTTGAAATAGAAAAAGGTGAAATTTGTGTTTTACTTGGTCCTTCAGGTTCTGGTAAATCAACACTGTTAAATATTATTGGAGGAATTGATCAACCAGATAGTGGGACAATTACGATTCAAGGAAAAACAATTTCAACTTTAAAAGAAAAAGATTTAACGAATTATCGTCGTAATCATTTAGGATATGTTTTTCAAATGTATAATTTGATTTCGCATTTAAATGTTGAACAAAATATAGATGTAGGAAAATATTTAAGTAAAAATCCATTAGATAAAGAAGAACTTTTACAAACACTTGGTTTAAAAGAACATCGTTATAAACAACCAAACCAATTATCTGGTGGTCAACAACAAAGAACATCTATAGGACGTGCAATCATCAAAAATCCAGATTTATTACTTTGTGATGAACCAACAGGAGCTTTAGATTATCATACATCAAAAGATATTTTACAATTAATCGAAGATGTTAATAAAAAATATGGTAATACAATTATTATTGTAACGCATAATGATGCAATTAAAGATATGGCTGATCGTGTGATTTACTTACATGATGGACGTATTCGTGAAAATATTAAAAACACGCATAAAATTCCAGCAAAGGATTTGAATTGGTAAAATGAAGAATCCATTATTTAAAAGATTACCATATATTTTAAAAGATGAAATTGCAAAATATTTAATTATATTTTTATTTATGGCAGGTTCTATTGGACTTATTTCAGGTTTTTTAGTCGCTGATGGATCAATGATCAAAGCTTATAATGATAGTTTTGATAAATACAATATTGAAGATGGACATTTTCGTTTAAATGATTCTCTTTCTAAAGAAAATAAAAAGACTTTAGAAAAAGAAGATGTCACAATCTATAATCTTAATTACATTGAAGAAAAAGTAGAATCATCAAGTACAATTCGTCTTTTTAAACCAAGAAACAAAGTTAATCAAGTATGTATTATGGATGGAAAACTTCCTCAAAGTAAAAATGAAATAGCGATTGACCGTATGTATGCCGATAATAACAATTATCAAGTAGGTCAAACAATCAAAGTTGGTAAAAAGAAATTAAAAATTACTGGACTTGTTGCATTATCAGATTATAGTGCTTTATTTTCAAAAAACAGTGATTTAATGTTTGATGCTATTAAATTTGGCGTGGGTATTGTTTCTAATGAAGGCTTTGAAAGCTTTAAAGATGCTAAAATCTATTATAACTACGCTTGGACATATAATGAAAAGGTTGATAATGAAGTTAATGCCAGCAATGATTTTTTAAATGCTCTTGTTAAAAATGTTTCAGGAATTGATGATTATATTCCTCAATATGCCAACCAAGCTATCCATTTTACAGGTGATGATATGGGTGGAGATGAAGCAATGATGACTGTTTTACTTTATATTATCATTGGTATCTTAGCTTTTGTCTTTGCAATTACAACTAAAAATACCATTGAAAGTGAAGCACCTATGATTGGGACACTTCGTGCAATGGGGTATACTAAAAAAGAAATGTTAGTTCAATACATGACATTACCTATTTTGGTTTCATTAGTAGCGTGTATTGTGGGAAATATTTTAGGATATACATATTTTAAAGATATCATGGCTGGTATGTATTATGGAAGTTATAGTCTTCCAACATATACAACGGTATGGAGTGCAGAATAGTTTACCAACCTATGTTACTATTTGGTCTGGAGATACGTTTATTAAGACAACGATCATTCCATTTATTATGATGGTTTTAATCAATTATGGTATTTTAATGAAATCATTAAAATTATCACCTCTTAAATTTATGAAAAGAGATATCAAGAAAACGAAGAAGAGTAAAAAAACCTTAGTTTTACATCGTTTAGGTTTCTTTTCTCAATTTAGATTAAGTGTTATTTTAAATAATTTATCAGGATATGTTACATTATTTGTAGGAATTTTATTTGCAATTATCTTATTGATGTTTGGAATGGATATGCATCCTGTTCTAGATCATTATCAAGATATTGTTATTAATAATATGACCGCTAAATATCAATATATTTTAAATACACCTGAATCAGTTGATACGACAGCGATTGAACAAGCTTTCCAAACAATTCCTCAAGAATTTAGAGATAGTTTCTTAAGCTTGATAGATGATCAATATGATGAAATGTATGATGATTATAAAACAAAGACCAAAGGGGCAGAAGCTTTTTCTCTTTATTCATTAAAAACATTACCTGAAAGCACAATAGAAGAAGATATTAGTCTTTATGGCTTACAAAATAACAGTCACTATATTCATATTAAATCATTACCTAAAAAAGGTGTTTATATTTCAAAAGATGTTGCTGATAAATATAATTTGAAAAAAGGAGATCGTATTTCTTTAAAAGAAAGTTATAAAGATTTACGTTATACTTTTGAAATTAAAGGAATCTATGATGCGCCAGGTAGTATGGCACTTTATATGTCAAAGTCTTATTTTAATGAAGTTTTCAACTGTCAAGATGGTTACTTCAATGGTTATTTTTCAAATAGAAAAATAACAGATTTAAAAGACGAATATATCGCATCAACGATTACTCAAGATGACTTAACAAAAGTTTCAAGACAATTAAATGTTTCAATGGGAGAAATGTTCTATTTAGTTGAAGGATTTGCGATTGTGATGTTTATTATGCTTATTTATCTTCTTACAAAGATGATTATTGAAAATAATAAAGTATCGATTTCAATGGTTAAAATACTTGGTTATACATCAAAAGAAATACAAAAAATGTATGTTCATGCCACAACAATTGTTATTTTAATTTCAACATTACTTTCTTTTGGAATAACAACATGGATCTTATCTTATGCTTTCAAAATAGTTTTTGAAGAATATGCAGGATGGTTACCTTTCTATGTAGAAGGTAGTGTTTATATCAAGATGTTTATCATGACGGTTATTTCTTACTTATTTGTTATGATGATTCAAATGAGAAAAATCAAGAAAATTCCAATGGATGAAGCATTAAAGAATGTTGAATAAAGGCTCCGTAAGGAGTCTTTTCATTTGTCCTTTTTTCTTGTAAGCTATAGCTTTTTAAGTTAATATCATTTATAAATTAATACATATATAAAATAAGTAATAGTTGACATGAGTATGATTGAATGTATAATAAAAGTAAGGAAAGCGCTTCCTTGGTTCATAAGTGTTATGGATGGAGGAATATAGAATGAAAAAGCAATATGATATTTGTCTTATTTATTTAAGTTATGTTTTTGAAATAATAGGTTTATTAGCGTTTAAATACTTTG
>OCHA01002363.1_pt1 | contig 11433 bp, 9 predicted proteins | sample 1538591 | NCBI WGS metagenome assembly OCHA01 (sample SAMN04571710, study PRJEB22368) | human gut metagenome | biome: human gut; material: stool | host: Homo sapiens | place: Luxembourg | collected 2012-09-06 | reverse complement strand
ACCGAAGCGGAGCGTAGACGTGGGAGTGCGTAGCACGGAACAATCCGTAGGTATCTATAAAAAATATATGACAGGAGGACTATTTATGAAGTTTAAGTTTGAGATAAAAGACCTTGTTAAACTTCCTAATATATTATGTTATATAAGAATTATAATGGTTCCCCTGTTCTTATATCTTTATTTTACAGCAGATGAACCGGGGGATTATTATATTGCCACACTTATTGTGATGCTGTCGGGAATAACAGATTTTCTTGACGGACAGATAGCAAGACGATGTAATATGATAACAGACTTAGGAAAGGTCATTGACCCCGTGGCGGATAAGCTTATGCAGCTTGCTATGCTTGCTGCGCTCACGGTTAATGTAAGATATATGTGTGTACTTACAGGATATCTTATAGTTAAAGAAGTTGTTATGGCGTGTATTGGTTTTTGCATTTTAAGAAAGACCGGAAAAAGGCTTAATGGCGCCAAGTGGTATGGAAAGGTATGCACAGCAGTATTATATGTATGTATGCTGGTGCTTGTGGCTTTTCCTCATATGTTACAGAATTTTCAGGTTATTATTATGATTATATGTGCGGCAGTTCTCACACTTGCATTTGTTATGTATATAAGATTGTATACAGTTATGCTACAGGATTATAAATGCGGAAATCATAGTAAAGCATTATATTAAGAGGGAGTGTTATGCACAACGAATTATTGAATTATACTTTCAGAGGAATGAATATTAACCAGCTTGCAATCTGGTTTTTTATATATAGCTTTTTTGGCTGGGCTATGGAATGTGTTGTTATAAGAAAACAGCTCGGTTACTGGGAAAACAGAGGGTTTGCAAAGCTGCCTTTCTGTGTTATATATGGATTTGGAACATTTATAGCGTTTAATATATTTGCACCTATAGAGAATAATTATGTGGCATTGTATGTGTTTGGTGCAATATGTGCAACGATATTTGAATATATGACTGCACAGCTTATGATGAAGCTGTTCGGTGAGGTATGGTGGAATTATGACCACTTAAGATTTAACTATAAAGGTGTTATATGCCTGCAGAGCACACTTGGCTGGGGTCTTCTGGCAGTACTCATATTCGGAGTTTTTAACAGATTAGTTGAACGTATGGTCTTCTCAATAGATATGCATGCTGCAACAATACTTTCCGTAGTGCTTGTTGTATCATATGTGGCTGATTTCTCATATCATTTTACTAAGAGACTGATTAATAAAAGAATGGGAGAAGCAGTCAATGCTGCATCAAAGGGCAGCAGAATTATGAATATGTTCCATAAATAAAGTTATATAAAAATGGAGATTAGAATGTTACAAAGTCTTAAGAATAATATGAGACTGCTAAAGCAGAGCAAAAGACATATATTATTGTTTGAGCTTGCGTATAAGCTTATTGCAGTGGCGGTATTTTATCCGGTCATAATAGGTGTTATCCGTTTGTGTATGAAGATTTCAGGGATAAATTACCTTACCAATGAATATATAGCCAAGGCATTTACGAATCCAGTCATAATAATATTCTGCCTTATAGGAGTTATAGGGTTCGTTGCCTACTGTATATTTGAGATGGCATATCTTGCAGTATGTTTTGAAACTAAGAGAAAAGGTATACAAGCATCTATTATAGATAATATTTATAATGCCTTTCTACAGCTTAAGAAGCTGATAAGAATTCAAAGCATACCGCTTTTTTTATTTTTTCTTATATCAATTATCTTTATAAATGTTACAGTTGTTGGTAATATTATATTTACGGAAACTATAAAAAATCTGTTATGGAGTATGATGAGGCGTAACAGATATATTATATATGCAGCTGTGGCAGTTGTTGTTACATTTATATATTACTGGGTAATAAGAGGAATATTTTCATTCAATATATATATGGTTGAAGGCAGGAGTTTTACTGCTTCTTATAAGAAAAGTTCTGGTATAGTAAGAAAAAATGTATTGTGTATTATTGGTACAGTTGTGCTGTATAATCTGGCTCTGCTGGTGATTATATATATATTCTATGCAATTATATCAGTTTTTCTTATTGCAGGTGTGAAGATACTGGATATTGCATATATAGGAAGCGCTGTGTATCTTTCGGTACTTAGTACATTAAGGACGATAGTAAGATTATTCCTTGTATTTATATCTATACCTTGTTCTTTTTCTATGGTATCATATATGTATTATAAGTATGAGAACCTTTCTGATATAACTTTTGATTTTGTAGATATAGACGAGGGAAGTGCGAGAGTAAACAGGATAATATATTCTACGGTGGTTGTGCTGTCGGTAGTTCTTGATATACTATATGTTGTATTTACATTTAACAGTAATCCTTTTGAGAGGGTGGCTATATTTCACGAAACGCAGATAACTGCGCACAGGGGAGCATCAAAGGAAGCACCGGAGAATACACTGGCGGCGTTCCAGAGGGCTATCGATGAGATGGCGGATTATATAGAACTTGATATCCAGATGACAAAGGACGGCTATATAGTTGTTATGCACGACACGTCTGCGTACAGGACAACAGGCGTTTCAAAGAATATAACTGATATGACCTATGATGAGGTAAGAAACCTTGATGCCGGATACTGGTTTTCAGATAAGTACAGGGGTGAAAAAGTTCCTTCCTTTGAGGAGGTTCTCAAGTTAGTTAAGGGAAAGGCTAAGTTAAATGTTGAGATAAAGTCTTCGTCTGAAAGTGCCATTGTGGCAGGAAAGGTTGTAGAGCTTATACAGAAGTATTCTATGGAGGATGAGTGTGTCATAACTTCATTTGACTATGATGCGCTGCTTGCTGTCAAGGAGGCGGATGAGGATATCCAGACAGGTTATATATTATCGGTTGCATACGGAAAGTTTTACGAGGATGACAGGGTTGATTTTTTTAGTGTAAATGCATCATTCCTTACAAAAAGAGTGGTTGATGCCATTCATAATACAGGTAAGCAGGTCTATGCATGGACAGTAAATAATGATACATCAATTAAAAATCTTGCCAATAAAGGAATTGATAACATAATAACAGATGTTCCCGTAACAGCAAGAGAGGTAGTGTATTCAAGAGATACAAGCGAAACTATTACCAATATGATTAAGTACGTTTTTAACAGGTAATTTACAACAGGCTGATATGGAGGTGTATATATGTTAAGGGGAATTGGTACATCAAAAGGAATAGGCATAGGACATGCACTCGTGTTAAAAAATGTGGAGTGTGAGGTCAGGCAGTATGAGATTAAGGATACAGAAGCGGAGATAAAAAGATTTAAAGATGGTGTTGATGCATTTGTAAGGGAAACGGATGAGCTTATAGAAAAGCTTGCAGCCAAGTTAAATGGCGATGACAGCAACGCACTTGTACTAAAAAATCAGGAGTATCTGGCAAAGGACATACAGCTTATATCACAGGTTGAAGACATAATAAAAACAGGTAAGGTCAATGCTGAGGCAGCACTTTATGAGGCGTGTGATGGCTTAAAAAAGCTGTTTCTTAGTATGGACAATGAGGCTATGGCGCAGCGTGTCAGTGATATAGAGGATATGAGAGTGCGCCTTACATCAATACTTCTTGGAGTTAAGAATGTTGACCTTACGCAGCTTGAGGATAATACTATTATTATAGCAGATGAGATACATCCTTCGCTGACTGCCAATATGGATACAGAGCATATAGCAGGTATCATATCAGAAAAAGGCGGTGATACTTCACATGCCTCGATACTTGCAAGAGCGTTAGAGATACCGGCAGTGCTCAGTGTTAAGGGGATATGCAGCATTGTAAAGGACGGTCAGGAGATAATTGTTGATGGCGCATATGGAGAAGTATTTGTAGAGCCAAGTGCAATAACAACAAGAATATATGAAAAAAAGAAACGCCAGTACGATGAAAGTGTTGTAGAGCTTAAGAAGTATATCAATAAGCAGACTATGACAAAGGACGGCAGAAGAGTTATGTTAGCTGCCAACATAGGAAATGCGCTTGAAGCTGCCAAAGCGGTAAAAGACGGTGCAGAGGGCGTTGGACTGTTCAGGACGGAGTTCCTTTTTATGAATGGAAGTAAGCTGCCAACAGAGGAGGAGCAGTTTACAGAGTATAAGAAGGCTGCTGTCCTGCTTGATGGCAGGGAGCTTACAATAAGAACGCTTGATATAGGCGGCGATAAGGATATACCTTATATGGGACTGTCAAAGGAAACTAATCCATTCTTAGGTTACAGGGCAATAAGGTTCTGTCTTGACAGGGTGGATGTATTTACGACACAGTTAAGGGCAATACTCCGTGCAAGTGCCTACGGCAATATAAGGATAATGATTCCTATGATAACCTCTGTAACAGAGATAAATGCTGTTAAGAAGATTATTGCAGGAATATGCAAAGACCTTGACAAAAAGGATATTAAGTATGATGCGGATATTAAGGTTGGAATTATGGTGGAAACACCTGCGGCAGCTATTATGGCAGATGTTCTTGCAAAGGAGGTTGATTTCTTTTCTATAGGAACGAATGACCTTACGCAGTACACGCTGGCAGTAGACAGAGGTAATGAAAATGTTTCATACCTTTATTCAGCACTTAATCCGGCGGTTATAAGAAGCATTAAAAGAATAATAGAATGTGCGCATAATGCAGGAATTGAAGTAGGAATGTGTGGCGAGGCGGCAGCGGATGAGCGTATGATTCCGCTTCTGTTAGCATTCGGACTTGATGAGTTTTCGGTCACTGTAAGCCGTGTGCTTGAAGTAAGAAAGGAAATAGCTTCGTGGAGTGTAAAAGAAGCGAAGGATATAGCACAAAGCATTTCAGGTTACTCTGAGGAAAAGGAAGTTGCCAACTACTTAAATGACTATGTTATGAGTGCTAAAGAAAGGGGAAATGTTGCAGAACAATCCCAGAATATAGAAAAGTGAGGAATATATGGCAGTATATGTAACAGACGAAGAGCAGGAAAAGGTTATACTTGTGGGCGTGGAGCTTGACACGTCAGATGACTGTGAAAAGTCGCTTGAGGAGCTTTCAGAGCTTGCAAAGACGGCTGGTGCAGTGACAGTGGGAAAGATGATTCAGCCACGCGACAGCTTTCATCCGGCTGCTTATATAGGAAAAGGAAAGCTTGAAGAGTTAAGGCTTATGATAGATGAGCTTGGTGCAACAGGCATCATATGTGATGATGAGTTGTCACCGGCGCAGTTAAGAAACCTGGAGGATGTCCTTGATACAAAGATTATGGACAGAACTATGGTCATACTTGATATATTTGCAGCAAGGGCATCATCAAGTGAAGGTAAGATACAGGTTGAGATGGCGCAGTTAAAGTACAGGTCAACACGTCTTGCAGGACTTGGAACAACGCTTTCAAGACTTGGTGGCGGTATCGGAACAAGAGGTCCCGGCGAAAAGAAGATAGAAACTGACAGAAGAATAATTCGTGACAGAATATCACATCTTTCAGCCGAGCTTAAGGAAATAAAGAGTCACCGTGACATACAAAGACAGAACAGGGAAAACAGCTCAACACCTGTTGCAGCGATAGTAGGATATACTAACGCAGGTAAGTCTACACTTCTTAACAGGCTTACAGATGCAGGTGTGTTATCTGAGGATAAGCTGTTTGCAACACTTGACCCTACAACAAGGGCGCTACAGCTTCCAAATGGTGAAAAGGTGCTTATGACCGACACAGTAGGTTTTATAAGAAAGCTTCCACATAACTTAATCGAGGCTTTCAGAAGCACACTTGAAGAAGCAAAGTATGCAGATATTATAATACACGTTGTCGACTGTTCCAATGATGATTACGAAAGACATATGTCAACTGTATACGACACATTAAACCAGCTTGAAGTTAAAGATAAGCCGGTTATAACACTTTTTAACAAATGTGATGAATTCGAGGAAATACCTATACTTAAGGACAGTAAGGCTGACTATGTTGAAAATATATCTGCAAGGACAGGAATGGGAATAGACAGCTTTCTTATGGATGTACAGGATATTATCTTAAAGAGCAGAATACAGATAGAAAGAGTATTTCCATATAGTGATGCAGGAAAGATACAGCTTATAAGGGAATACGGACAGCTTGAAAGCGAAGAGTATACACAGGATGGAATTAAGGTTAAAGGTTATGTGCCAGCGTGGGTTGGAGGAAAACTGTAAGAAAGAGGTGTAAAAGACTATTATGAATATAATTGCACTTGCTGATAAGAAGTGGGGAATAGGGAAAAGTGGAAGAGTTCTTGTGGATATTCCAGAGGATAAGAAGCTTTTTCGTGAAGAAACTTATGGAAAAGTAGTTGTTATGGGAAGGAAGACATATGAAAGTCTGCCAAACCAGTCAGCACTTACTGGCAGGAAAAATATTATCCTTACCAATAATGTGAATTATAAGGCAAAAGATGCAAAAATATGCCATAGTGTGCAGGAGGTCTTAGATGAGCTTAAGGCTTATGATACAGAGGATGTTTATATAATAGGCGGAGGCGAGATATATGAACAGTTTCTTCCATATTGTGATACTGCACATATAACCAAGGTTGATTATATATACGAAGCAGACACACATATTATGGACTTTGATAAGCTTGATGACTGGAAAGTGACAGCAAGAAGTGATGAGCATACATACTTTGATATATGTTATGAGTTTGTGCGTTATCAGAGGGTGTAACAGTGTGCATAATAATACATAGTAAGAATTGGAAGATTTTTGCACAAGGGATTAGTGTCTGCATATTCTGATGCAAGTTCATTATGTATATAAGAGAGCATATAAATGAGGAGTAAATAATATGAAAACATTTACAAATAAAACGAAGAAAATACGGCATATAGCCGCTGGTATTCTTGTATTTGTTATAGCAGCAGGTGCGGCTATGGCATATGGTATTCCTAAACTGTATGCTTCACCACAGGAAAAAGTGTTAAAAACTATACAGCAGTCAGGTATCACACTTGAAGAGATTATGCAAAACTACATAGATAAGATAGTTGCACTTAATCCTATGGGAAATAGCAGTTATACAGGAAATATACGTGTATCAGAGCTGATGTATGACGGTGTTGATTACCGCCCTGATACAACAGGAAATGTACATAGTTACAATATAAAAACAGATAATAATAATATAGTACTGACTATGCCACAGGTTGAAGATGGCACGTTAATTGTGGATAAAAACGACATATTAAGCTATGGAATAGGAAAAATAGACCAGAGCCATACAGAACCTGTGTTAAGGGCAGTGCTTTCACATCTTGTAAGTGGATATAAGACAGCGGTTAAGGACAGTATACAGACTGCTGCAAAGACAGATGATAATGTATATATGATGGTTATAAGCGATGAGTCACTTATAGCCGGTTTTGATACATTTGTGGAAGGATTATATAAGGACTCGGTAATACTTCCATACATATCACTTCTTAATGTTCATAAAATAACGAAGGACAGCATTAAAGCACAGTTTAATGCATATGCCAGAAATGTGTATACAACAGTGAATATGAGCGTTGACTCACAGGGAAAGCTGACAGGAATAGAATTAGTCTTTAACCAGAATGTAACAGATAATGCTGGTAATGTTACTGTTGGGGAACAGATTGGGTACATTTTGGCAGAATTTGTGGGAGAAGAAAGCCTGTACGACAGTGTAGCTCTCACGGTTAAAACAACAGTGCAGAATGATATTTATGTTGATGCAGATATGAAGCTTGATATGCAGGATATGGAAAATATACAATATAGTATTGATGCGTATGCTGGATATAAAAAGCACAGCTTAAGAGTAAAGGCTGATGGTGATATAAGATGATTTAATGGAGCTGTTGCAATAAACATTATTGATTGTGTGTTTATTGCAGCAGCTCCATATTTTGTCAGGTTGTTATATATGTGCTATAGTGAAATCTTCTTAAACGCTGTTCCATCTTGATGGCGTTGGATAAAAGGGTATAAGCTCCGACCTGAACTTTATAATAGCCATCCTGATATATTATGAAAGCAGGGAAACCATCCATAAGCAGGGAGTTTAACATACGGTCGGCATTTTCTTTGTTGCGATAGGCACCCGTCTGTACACGGTAGAGAGTTTCAGGGGTGTAGTTATCATTGCACTGGCACTGGTTGTATGGGTAGGAATTAGTATATGTGTTATTGTCGGCGTTGGAAATGTTAAAGCTGGCTGCGTGGCTGCTCTGTGGCATATTATTGTAGCCAGATATGGCAGCGGAACTGTTTGCAGGTGCGGTCATAGAACCTGTGTTAGAGTAGTAACCACTATTATTAGTATACGTGGACTTGGAACTGTAATTAAAATCATCTGGAAAACTGCTTACAGGTGTAGAATTAGCCGCCTCCATGGAAGTATTTACAGGTGATATGTCAGCCACATTTTCAGCATTTTCCATAGACATAGCAGTTGTGGCAGAATCAGATATTGAGGCAGCTCCTGTCATAGAACTGGTTGTCATAGAACCCATCATAGAGCCAGTTGTCGTAGAACCTGCCATAGCCCCTGTCGTAGAGCGTGGTGTCATAGAGCCGCTTGTCGAGCCATTCCGCTGGTTATTATTGGATGACTGTCCGCTGCCGCGTTCACTTGCGGGGATACTTTCAAGTATTCCGTCTGCGATAGCATTTGCAATCTTATCAAATTCCTGGTCAAATAAGTAGTTATCTTTATCGTTGTTTATAAAGCCGGCTTCTACAAGAACAGCGGGCATTTTAGTTCTTTTCAGTACGACAAGATTTTTCCGGACATCAACTCCGAGGTTTTTAAAGCCGACATCCTCGAGCTGGTTATTTATATTTCTTGCAACCTCTGCCTTAAGACCGGTGTCGTTGAATACCAAAGATTCGACACCTGAGTACTGGTTAGGAGTTTCAGAGGAATTGCGGTGTATCGATATAAACAGGTCAGCGCCTGAATTATTGGCATCTGTAGCCTTCTTGAATGGTGTTTCATATTCATCGGTAGTTCGTGTATAGAAAACATCAACACCATTTTTTTTAAGAATATCTCCAACTGCAAGAGTGAGGTCAAGCGTGTCATCTTTTTCCTGACGACCATTGTATACAGCGCCGGGGTCGCTTCCGCCATGACCTGCATCAAGAACAACTTTATAATTCGCCATATGCGCTCCTAAAGTAATTATCAGTTTATTTTATTCATAAATTCCTATAAGGATACATATAATAATGAAAAAAATCAATCTGAGATATGGGGGTAATGTATGGTGCTTGTTCGGACTATGGAAACACCGCCTGATATAATAGATAAAGGAAAGATGCGTATAAATGTATATGACAGGCAGCAGGGCACTCCGCTTGCCAATGCAAGCGTATCAATATCGTATACAGGCAATCCTGAGACAGTGATAAATGAAGTGATGACAGATTCAGAGGGTGCGGTCAATCTTGATGAGCTGCTGACACCGCCTATTGAGTACAGTATGGAGCCGGGAGAAAAGCAGCCGTTTTCGGAGTACACGATAGATGTGACGGCAAATGGCTATGATGAAGCTAATATATCGGGTATAGATGTATTTTCGGGAGAAACAAGTATACAGGATGTATATATGAATGAAAATAGTTATCAGGATACAGAAAATAATATTGTAATTCCGGTAAATACACTCTATGGAAATTACCCTGAAAAGATACCGGAAAGTGAGATAAAGCCTGTACAGCAGTCGGGTGAAATCGTACTAAGCCGTGTTGTAATTCCGGAAACTATAGTTGTTCATGACGGTGTTCCGACTGACTCGACAGCGCAGAACTACTATGTAAGATACAAGGATTATATTAAAAATGTTGCAAGCAGTGAGATATATTCGACATGGCCAAGACAGACATTAGAGGCAAATATACTTGCAATTATGTCATTTACACTAAACAGAGTGTATACAGAGTGGTATAGAAACCAGAATTACAACTTTACCATAACCTCATCAACAGCATTTGACCATAAATGGGTGAATGGCAGAAATATATTTGAGAGTATATCCAACGTGGTTGATGAGATATTTGATAACTACCTTTCACGCCCAAATGTAAAGCAGCCTATACTTACGCAGTACTGTGATGGTAAAAAGTCAAGCTGTCCGAACTGGATGACACAGTGGGGAAGTAAGTATCTTGGCGACCAGGGATATTCGTCAATAGACATATTAAGATATTATTATGGAGATAATATGTATATCAATACGGCAGAACAGATACAGGGAATACCGTCCTCATGGCCGGGCGCAGACCTTGACATAGGCTCATCAGGACAGAAGGTAAGGCAGTTACAGGAGCAGCTTAATCTTATAGGCGATTATTATAATGCTATTCCGGCACTTTCAACAGATGGCATATATGGGGAGAGAACGGCGGAGGCAGTAAGAGAGTTCCAGCGTATTAATAATATGCCGCAGACCGGAGTTGTCGACTTTCCAACGTGGTACAGAATATCAGACAGGTATGTAAGACTGTCGGGAATTGCAGAATTGAGCTGATATTAAATTAAGTATGCTATGTACATTTTAATATTACATATGTTATGTTATAAAAATGGTTATAAAAATATTCTTGAATAATTTTAAAATATAGTTGACAGCAATAATTATTAGTGTTAAACTCTAATAGTTGTTAAACGAAGCAGAGTATCCACTCTCACCTTAGCGCACTTAGGCGACTCGGGTTTATATTTTTAAGAATGTGCATGATAAACAGCAATTAAGATGCATTATGATTAAAAAGTGGATAGTCTGACTATCCACTTTTTTTGATTTTGGAGGTGCACTACTATTAGCGAATTAATGATTAACGAGCAGATCCGTGATAAGGAAGTTCGTGTTATTGGACAAGAAGGACAGCAGCTTGGAGTTATGTCTCCTAAGGATGCTATGAAGTTAGCAAGAGAGGCAGAGGTTGATCTTGTAAAGATAGCTCTGATTATTCTTATAAGCATAAATACTATTATAATTTGCACCGCAAAGCCACCTGTATGTAAGCTTGTGGATTATGGCAAGTATAAGTATGAACTTGTCAGAAAAGAGAAGGAAGCTAAGAAAAAACAGAGAACAATAGAAGTCAAAGAAGTTCGTTTATCACCTAACATAGATGTGAATGACCTTAATACTAAGTGTAACGCAGCAAGGAAGTTCATCGAGAAAGGCGATAAGGTTAAGGTATCACTCAGATTCAGAGGACGTGAGATGGCTCATATAGATTCAAGTAAGCACATCCTTGAAGACTTCGCAGAGAAGTTAAGTGATATTGCAGTAGTAGATAAGGCTCCAAAGTTAGAGGGCAGGAGCATGACTATGTTTTTAACTGAAAAACGTTAAAATATTATTCCATATGAGAATTAAATTAGGAGGATTATTATGCCAAAGGTAAAGACAAAAAGAGCAGCTGCAAAGCGTTT
>OCHA01002331.1_pt1 | contig 11632 bp, 10 predicted proteins | sample 1538591 | NCBI WGS metagenome assembly OCHA01 (sample SAMN04571710, study PRJEB22368) | human gut metagenome | biome: human gut; material: stool | host: Homo sapiens | place: Luxembourg | collected 2012-09-06 | reverse complement strand
CTTTTGGCTTAGCATCTGCCGCACCTCGCTCGCCGTATCGGCACTTAGAATTATGCGGTATTGCCCTAAAAATATACGGTAAAACGCGCATGTCTATCTGCGGGCGGTGCGCCATAACAATCAGGCGGCGGGAAACAGAATCCCGACCGGGAAAGGAAAAACAATGAAACGTATTCTGGTCGTAGAAGACGAAGCCAGCATCCGCGAACTTGTGGCACTGAACCTGAAAATGACAGGCTGGGAAGTATTGGAAGCCCCCAGCGCGGAACGTGCGCTGGAGTTGATCCAGAAAAATCCCCCCTGCGATGTAGCGCTGCTGGATATCATGCTGCCGGGCATGGATGGGTTTTCGCTGTGCGAAACCATCCGCCACGGCGACCCGTACATCGGTATTATTATGGCGTCCGCCAAAGGGCAGGAGAGCGATAAGATCCGCGGCCTTTCCATCGGCGCGGATGATTACATCACCAAGCCGTTCTCGGTGTCGGAGCTGATGGCCCGCGTGGAAGCGCTGGCCCGCCGAGTGCACCGCAGCGCCACTGCGGACGATGAACAGGCAGGCTCCGAGCCGGATCAGCTGGTCAGCGGCCCCTTTGTGCTGGATGAAAAAAGCCGCGTGCTGTACAAATCCGGCAAGCCCATTGACCTGACCCAGGTGGAATTTCAGATCATGGAGCTGTTTTTCCGCAACCCCGGCACTGCCCTGGTGCGCGAAAAGATCCTGGAAGGCGTTTGGGGCAAGGGGTATTTCGGCGATGTCAAGATCGTGGATGTCAACATCCGCCGCCTGCGCATGAAAGTGGAAGATGAACCCAGCAGCCCCCAGCATATTTTGACCGTCTGGGGCTATGGCTACCGCTGGAACGCATAATTACCGCATTTTTATGGAAAGGGGGCTGCCGCCTGTGCAGAGCATTACCCGCCGCTGGCTGCGCGGCAGCCTGCTGATTACCATTTGCATCCTGGCTGCGGCGCTGGGGCTGTTTTTGTATTACAGCCACCAGAATTTGTACGGCGGGGTGCAGCGTGCCATGCAGGCGCGGTTTTCCACCGTGGAGGGGCGTTTGCAGGCAACCGGCACCGCCGGCAGCAGCCAGGCAACGTCCGAAAGCCGCAGCCAGTCCCTGCGCCGCACGGTGGAACAGTTTGATGAAAAAGATAAGTTCGAGTTCATGCTGTTGGATTCCTCCGGCGTGGTGCTGGCAACCTCCAGCGGCACCATGAACAAGAATCTGCTGAGCGAGGGCAGGGATTTTTATCAGGCTGTCACCGGCTCCACCGGCAGCGGCATGGTCACTTTCCGCACAGCGGACGGCGAACACGTGATGGCTGTTACCAGCCTGGTGCCTTATGCGGCGGGCAATGTGACGGCCATGCGCCTTGTTACCAGCCTGACGCTGGTGGACCGCCAGTGGTACAGCACGCTGATGGTTTCGTTCGGCGTGGCGGCGGTGGTGCTGGGGTTTGCGGTGTTCAGCGGCCTGTTTTTTATCCGCACCATTGTGCGGCCGCTGGGCCAGGTGGAAGCCACCGCCAATCGCATTGCCCACGGCGATTTGACCACCCGCCTGCCGGATGCCCCGTATGACGATGAGATCGGCCGCCTGTGCAAAGCCATCAACCAGATGGCCGAGGACCTGACAAAAACGGAACGGATGAAAAACGAGTTCATCTCCTCTGTCAGCCACGAACTGCGCACTCCGCTGACCAGCATCAAAGGCTGGGTGGAAACCATCGCCAACATCCGTGACCCCGATGACGAAAACTACCGCAAGGGTATTACCATTATCCGCAGTGAGACCGACCGCCTGTATGATATGGTGGAGGAACTGCTGGATTTTTCCCGCCTGCAAAACGGCATCAAACTGAACTGCGAGGTGCTGGATTTTGTGGCCGAAGCCACCGACGCTGCCCTGTTTGTGGAAGCCCGCATCCGGCAGGAGGGGCTGCACCTTGTGTATGACGAACCGCCGGAGCCGTATCCCGTTTGGGCAGACCCCGCCCGCCTGCGCCAGGTGTTTGTCAACGTATTTGATAACGCCATCAAATATTCGCCGTCGGAAGGAACCATTTTCTTTACTCTGACCCGCACCGCCACCACCGTAACGGCCAGCATCCGGGACCAGGGCCGCGGCATTGCGCCGGATGACCTGCAAAACGTAAAGATGAAATTCTTCAAAGCCAAAAACGCCGTGCGTGGTTCCGGCATCGGCCTGGCGGTGGTGGATGAGATCACCAAAGCACTGGGCGGTACGGCGGATATTACCTCAACGTTGGGGCAGGGGACCACCGTTACCATCACCCTGCCCATCTACCATGCTGGGCAGGAACATCTGCACGAGCCGCTTTGACCGCAAAAATAAAGGAGAACCCATGCCGCAAGAACAACGTCCAACTGAAAAATTCCGTACCTCTGTGGGCGGCCAGGCCCTGATGGAGGGCATTATGATGCGCGGCCCTGAAAAAATCTGCTGCGCGGTACGCCGTCCGGACGGCACGATTGATCTGAGCTATTCCGATGTGACCACCCACTGGTACAATAAAGTTCCCTTGGTGCGCGGAGTGTGCAATATGGTGGAAAACCTGATGAACGGGTACAAATACCTGATGCACTCCGCCGATATTGCCATGACGGAAGAGGAAAAAGAGGAAGAAAAGCAGAACGAGAGCAAGCTGGACCGCTGGCTGGACGAACACGCCAGCCCCAAGGTACAAAGTGCGCTGATGACCCTTTCCGCCTGCGCAGGTGTAGTGCTGGCAATTTTTCTGTTTACCTTTCTGCCTACGTTCCTGACTGGGCTGGTGGCAAAAGTGATCCCCATGGGGCGCTGGCCGCGGGTCATCTTGGAAGCAGTGCTCAAGCTGGCAATCTTTTTGGGTTACATGTTCCTCTGCACCCGCATGAAGGAAATTCACCGCATGTTCCAGTACCACGGGGCTGAGCACAAAACGATTGCCTGCTATGAGGCAGGTGAGGAATTGACGGTTGCTAACATCCGCAGACATACGCGGTTCCACCCCCGCTGCGGCACCAGTTTTTTGATTCTGGTCATTCTGGTCAGCATTGTGCTGTATGCGGTGCTGCCGTGGAGCGGTACCATGCTGCGCGTGCTGTACAAGCTGGCCATGCTGCCGCTGCTGGTGGGCATCTGTTATGAGATTTTGAAGTGGGCAGGGCGTTCCAACTCGCTGCTGGCACGGGCTGTTTCGGTGCCGGGGCTTTGGCTGCAGCACCTGACGACCTTTGAGCCGGAAGATGACATGATTGAAGTGGCCATCGCCGCCGTTACCCCCGTACTGCCCAAAAAGCCGGAGGACGGCCAATGGTAACGCCGCTTGCCCCACAGCAGCTGGCGGGCATTCTGCCGCGCCAGGCTGTGCGCATGGTGCAGGATGCTCTGCAGGCCGCAGGCTGCCCCGATGCTGATTACGACGCCCGCGAACTGCTGCGCATTGCCGCTGGAAAAGATCCGCGCTTGCTGTTTGACCCGCTTACCCGGCCGCAGGCTGAGTGCTTGGCGGAACTGGCGGCTCAGCGCATGCAGCGGGTGCCGCTGCAATACCTGGCAGGGGAGTGGGACTTTCTGGGGTTGACCTTCAAAGTCGGCCCCGGTGTGCTCTGCCCCCGCGCAGACAGCGAGGTGGTGTGCGAAACTGCCATTGAGCTGTTGCAGCAGATGGCAAAACCTGAGCCCCGGGTGCTGGACCTGTGCGCCGGAACTGGCTGCCTGGGCATTGGCATCCGACATTTTGTGCCAAGTGCCAGCGTGACCTGCGTGGAAAAAAGCCCGCAGGCGCTGCAATACCTGCAAGCCAACGTACATGGCACCGGTGTGCAGGCAAAGGCAGCGGATGTGCTGCAATACTGGCGAGAGCTTATGCCCCAAAGCGTGCAGCTGATCATCTCCAACCCGCCGTACCTGACCGGGGCAGAGATGCAGGCCCTGATGCCGGAGACCGCCCACGAGCCAGCTATGGCGCTGGACGGCGGAACGGATGGGTTGGATTTTTACCGCGCCATTGCCGCCCACTACCGTGATATTGTCTGCCCCGGTGGGTGGCTGGTGTTTGAGATTGGCTGTGCCCAGCGGGCGGATGTGATGGAGATATGCCGCCAAAACGGCTGGCAGCAAGTGCAGGCAAGGAAGGATTACGGCGGCAACGACCGTGTGGTGTACGCCCAACGGGTGAAATAAATCTGATTTTCAACGTTTTGCAGCTGAAATGTGGAAAATGCGAAGAAAATTTTAAAAAGATGACAACAAATGGTTGTAATTCGTGCCGCGATTGGTTATAATAATACCTGATAAACGCAGGACGACCATTTGGATAGCGGCGCACCTGCCGTACAAAATAAAAACAGCACCGCAGTTGCCTGTGGTGCATATGGGATACAACGCACGATCGCTCAGATAAGGAGATATAAACTTATGGCAGCAAAAAAGGAAAGTTCATCCAAGCAGCTCCCCACCGGCCCGGCAGGGGATAAAAAGGCAGCGCTGGAGACGGCACTGGCCCAGATCGAAAAGCAGTTTGGCAAAGGCGCCGTGATGAAGCTTGGGACCAACGTTGCCATGCAGGTGGATGCCATTTCCACCGGCAGCCTGGGGCTGGACCTGGCGCTGGGCATCGGCGGCCTGCCACGCGGACGCATCATTGAGGTATATGGGCCGGAATCTTCCGGTAAAACCACCCTGGCCCTGCATGTTCTGGCTGAAGCCCAGAAGCTGGGCGGCGAGGTTGCCTTTATCGATGTTGAGCACGCCCTGGATCCCACCTATGCCCGCGCCCTTGGCGTTGACATTGACAGCCTGCTGGTCAGCCAGCCGGATACCGGCGAGCAGGCCATGGAAATCTGCGAAGCTCTGGTACGCTCCGGCGCGATTGACGCTATTGTTGTGGACTCTGTTGCTGCCATGGTGCCCAAAGCCGAAATTGAAGGCGAAATGGGCGATTCCCACGTTGGCCTGCAGGCCCGCCTGATGAGCCAGGCTCTGCGTAAGCTGACCGGCATCATCGGCAAAACAAACACCGTCTGCATCTTTATTAACCAGCTGCGCGAAAAAGTCGGTGTGATGTACGGCAACCCTGAAGTGACCACCGGCGGCCGCGCCCTGAAATATTATTCCTCTGTACGTATTGATGTGCGCCGCATTGAGGGCCTGAAGGACGCCAGCGGTTCCTTTATCGGCAACCGTACCCGCGCCAAGATCGTCAAGAACAAAGTGGCACCCCCGTTCCGTGAGGCCGAGTTTGACATCATGTTCGGCGAGGGAATCTCCAAACTGGGCGAAATGATCGATCTGGGTGCTAAACTGGGCATTGTGCAAAAGAGCGGCGCATGGTTCAACTATGGCGATATCCGCCTGGGCCAGGGCCGCGATAACGCCAAGCTCTACCTGAAAGAACACCCTGATGTGGCTGCTGAGATTGAAAAGCAGGTGCGCGAAAATGCGGACCGTCTGCTGGCGGCCGGCAAAAAGGGAACCGTGAAGCCGCTGGAGAAGCCGGCTGTTACCCCCGTTGCTGCTGAAGATGCCCCTGCCGCTCCCATGGCGGATGCACCCAAGACCACCGGCAGCGAGATGGACCTCGACATCATGGTTGACGAATAAGCGATGCCGAAGCTGACACAGGTAAAAGAAACAAAAAGAGGCCGCTATGCGCTGTTCTTTGACGGCGAGTTTGCCTTTTCGCTGGACGAGGACACCTTTGCCATGGCGGGGCTGCATACCGGGGATGAGCTGGAAGAATGGCAGATCCATGACCTGCAGACCAAAAGCGACACCCGCAAGGCTGTGGATAAAGCCATGGACCTGCTGGCCCTGCGGGACCATGCAGCCGGGGAGCTTTATCAAAAGCTCTGCCGCAGCTTTGACCCCCACAGCGCTGCCGCCGCCGTGGCAAAAATGCAGGAGCTGAACCTGCTGGATGACGCCGGTTTTGCCCGCCGCCGTGCGGCGGAGCTGCTGCGTAAGCGCAAGAGCCGCCGTGCAATTCTGGATGATCTGCACGCCAAAGGCATTGACCGCGGCGCGGCCGCCGAAGCGGTGGAAGCTCTGTTTGCCCAAAGCGAGGAGGACGAGGAGGAAAACCCGGAGCTGGCCAATGCCCGCGCACTGGTGGAACGCCACTATGCCGCAAAGCTGGCACAGGGCAAATGGCAGCAGGTAGCTGCCGCTTTGGCACGGCGCGGGTTCTCTCACAGCGTGATCCGCCAGGCATTGGCAGATGCCGAGACAGAAGAAACCGAAGCGTAACACAAAAAAAGTACACACCGCAGGGGCAAAAAAATGCTCCTGCGGCATTGTGGTATCAATGCACCGAACGGATAGCTTTGCCTGAATTTTGCCCAAGCAAGCGGCAGAGCCCAACATAACATACTGAAAAGAGAGACAGGAACAACCATACATGAATATTGCAATTATTTCCCTTGGATGCCCCAAAAACCAGGTCGATGCTGATGTATTCTGCCACGCGCTGATCAAGGCGGGCCACCAGACGGTTGCGGACCCCGAACAGGCGGACATTATTATTGTCAACACCTGCGGCTTTATCCAGTCCGCTAAAGAGGAAGCCATTGAAAACATTTTGATGGCCTGCCAGTATAAGCAGCAGAACCCCAACCTGAAGGTGATCGTGACCGGCTGTCTGGCTGAGCGCTATAAAACCCAGATTGTGAGCGAAATGCCGGAAGTGGACGCCGTTGTGGGTATTGGCTCCAACGCCGCTCTGCCCGCCATTGTGGAGCGCCTGACCGCCAACGGCGCGGGCCAGGTGGAAAGCTATGGCCCCAAATGCAATATGGAGCTGGGCGGTGCCCGTGTTATCAGCACACCGCGCCACTATGCTTACCTGAAAATTGCCGAAGGCTGCAACAACCGCTGCCATTACTGTGCCATCCCGCTCATCCGCGGCCCGCTGCGCAGCCGCCCCATTGACGACTGTGTTGCCGAAGCTCGCTGGCTGGCCGGGGAGGGCGTGAAAGAGCTGATCCTGGTGGCGCAGGACCCCACCGCTTACGGCGAGGACTGGGGCAAACCCGGCGCAGTTTGCGAACTGTTGGATAAGCTGAACACCATTGAGGGCATCCGCTGGATCCGTGTGCTGTACGCCTACCCGGAGCGTATCTCCGATGAATTCATCGCAGCCCTGCGCAACAATAAGGTTGTGCCGTATCTCGATCTGCCCATCCAGCACTGCGATGACGAGGTGCTGAAAAACATGAACCGCCGCGGCGGCCGCAAAGAAATTGAGGATGCCATCCGCCGCCTGCGCGCGGCCATCCCCAACATCACGCTGCGCACCACCCTGATTGCAGGTTTCCCGGGTGAGACCGAGGAACAGTACAGCGAGCTGTGCGACTTTGTCAAAACCGTCAAGTTTGACCGCCTGGGCTGCTTTGCCTATTCCGCCGAGGAAAACACCGTGGCCGCCAAGATGGACAACCAGATTGACGAGGAAGTCAAGCAGCGCCGTGCAGACCACATTATGGAGCTGCAGGCCGAAATCAGCGCGGAAAAGGAAGCAGAAAAGGTCGGCAAGACCTATGAGTGCATCTGCGATGGCGTGGACGATGAAACCGGCATGTACCTGCTGCGCTCCGCAGCAGACTGCCCGGAAATTGATGGCAGCATCATGACCCCGGCAGATACCCCGCTGGAAGCCGGCGCGTTCTATAACGTTACCATCACCGATGCCGATACTTATGATCTTTATGGTTATGCGGAAAGCAAAGTGGAGGAATAAACCATGAATCTGCCTAACAAATTAACGATGATGCGTGTCATCATGGTGCCGTTCTTTATGGTATTTGCTGCCATGAGCCACATGGGCACGCCCCAGTTCAATGCAACGTATGCCTTGATAGCGGGTATTCTGTTTGCTGTGGCCAGCTTTACAGATTTCCTGGATGGCTACCTGGCCCGCAAGAACCACTTGGTAACGGACTTTGGCAAGTTTATGGACCCGCTGGCTGATAAAATGCTCACCACCGCCGCCATTATTTATATGGTGGTGGACGGTGTCTGCTCCCCCGTGGTGCTGGCCATCATCATGTTCCGCGAGTTTGCTGTGGCCGGTGTGCGCATGATTGCGGCAGAGTCCGGTACCGTCATTGCCGCAAACATGTGGGGCAAGGTCAAAACCGTGCTGCAGATGGTTACCATCATCTTCTATTACTTTGCCATGGCGCTCGCCCCGGCGGACGGCGTTGGGGTTATCAGCTTTACCACCCAGGTGCTGTGCTGGGCCGTTGCTGCCGTTACCGCACTTTCCGGCTGCATCTACCTGTGGCAGAATCGTTCCTGCTTTATGCAGGCAAAATGATGCTGCCCCCTTGCAACCGCTTATCAGGGCGGCTATAATAAATCTGAACGGTTTGCAGGTTTAGCCGCGCCGTACCAGCAAAGTTGGGAAAGGAAGTTCCTGTCCATGCAGATTTTTAATACCATGACCCGCAAAAAGGAAGATTTTATCCCGCAGGAGCCGGGCGTTTATCGCATTTACGTCTGCGGCCCTACGGTGTATAACTATATCCATATCGGCAATGCGCGCCCCATGATCGTGTTTGACACGCTGCGCCGCTATCTGGAGTACCTTGGCAACAAGGTGCTGTATGTCTCCAATATCACCGATATTGACGATAAACTGATCAAAAAAGGCCAGGAGAACGGCACCACCATGCAGGAGGTTGCCCGCAAGTTCGAGGCCGAGTACATCAAAGATTCCGAGGGCCTGAACGTTAAGACCCCCACCGTGCGCCCCCGCGCAACCGAGCATATCGGTGAGATCATCAAGATCGTCAAGGACCTGGTCGAATCCGGACATGCTTACGTTGCCCACAACGGCGATGTCTACTTCCGCGTTAAGTCTGATCCCGGTTACGGCAAGCTGAGCCACCTGAACCTGGACGACCTGGAAAGCGGCAACCGCGAACTGCGCAGCCAGATGGATGATGACCTGAAAGAAGACCCCGCAGATTTTGCTGTCTGGAAGGCCGCCAAGCCGGGCGAGCCTTCCTGGAACAGCCCCTGGGGCCAGGGTCGTCCGGGCTGGCACATTGAGTGCAGCGCCATGGCCCGTAAGCACCTGGGCAAGACCATCGACCTGCATGCAGGCGGCCAGGACCTGATTTTCCCCCATCACGAAAACGAGATTGCACAGTCGGAGTGCGCCAACGGCTGCACCTTCAGCCATTACTGGATGCACAACGGCTTTTTGAACATCAACAACCAGAAGATGTCCAAGAGCGCCAACAACTTCTTTACCGTGCGTGAAATTGCCGATAAGTACGGCTATGAGCCGATCCGTTATTTTATGCTCACCGCTGGTTACCGCATGCCGCTGAATTATACGGTGGACCTGATCGAGAGCTGCAAGAACAGCCTGGAGCGCCTGTACACCTGCCGCGATAACCTGGATTTTGCCATCCGCAATGCCCATGGCACTGACACTGCCCTGACTGAAAAGTGCGAAGAAGCACGCAAAAAGTTCAAGACCGCCATGGATGACGACCTGAACACCCCCGATGCTCTGGCCGCCATTTTTGAGTTCGTCAAGGACATCAACACCATGTCCGATGCTGCCGATAAGGCTACGTTGGAAAAGGCCGCCGCCACGTTTGACGAGCTGACCGGTGTGCTGGGCCTGATGTACAACCGCAAGGCCGAGGAAGCCCCCGACGAAGTGAAGCAGCTGGTGGAAGAGCGCGCCGCAGCCAAAAAGGCCAAGGACTTTGCCCGCGCCGATGCTCTGCGCGCCAAAATCACTGAGCTGGGCTGGAATGTGATGGACACCGCCAAGGGCCCGCAGCTGACCAAGCTATAATTATTACTGCACAATCACGGCAAAACAAAGGAATTGGAAACAGGGAAGCATCTGCCTCTGCTTCCAGTTCCTTATTTTATTGCAGCGGCAAATACGCTGCATTATCTGGAGAGTTCAGAATGACAAATACCAGAACCAAACAGAAAGAGCGAACGCTGTATATTATATTGGCCGCAGCGCTTGCCGCGCGCCTGCTGCTGGCCCTTGTTACTGAAGGCTACACCTATGATATGAGCTGCTTTGTGGCCTGGGGGGATAAGCTGGCCAGCGAAGGTCCCGCGGCCTTTTACAGTGCCGATTATTTTGCGGACTACCCGCCCGGCTACATCCTTGTGCTGGGGCTGGTCAGCCTGGTGCGCAAGGCGCTCCAACTGAGCTATGAATCCCGCTGGACTTATTTTTTGCTGGCACTGATCCCCGCAATCTGTGATTGTGCCGCCGTGGTGCTGCTGGACCATATCAGCCGCCGGTATATGGGGCAGGGCAGGGCACAGCGCTGCCTGGTGCTGTTTGCGGCGTTCTGCCCGCTGACCTTGTTTGATACCGGAATCTGGAAGCAGATCGATGGGGCTTTTGCGCTGCCGCTGCTGCTCTGCTTCTGGCTGCTGGAAGAGCGCCGCTACCTGCTCGCTGCGGTGCTGTACGGCGTGGCGCTGGCCATCAAGCCGCAGGCACTGTTGGCTGGGCCGGTGCTGGCCGTCTGCTTTTTGGTGGCTATTGCGGATGCCGTGCGGGATGGCAAAAGCCCGCTGAAATCGGTCGGCCAGATTTTTGGCGGTGCTGCGCTGGCTTTGCTGCCGCCGCTGCTGGCCGGTCTGGTGATGGCAGGTATTCTGGCTGCGACCATCAGCTCATCAGATTCCTATCTGCTGATTGCCGCGTCTGCCTTCTCAAAAAATATTTATCAGGGACTGTTACATAAAAAAGCCAGCGATAAAGAAGTATTATGGATTTCACGTATCACCCTGCTCTTAGTTACGGTGATCGCTATTTTCATCGCCATGGATGAGGACAGCGTGATCTTTACCATCGTAAGTTTTGCCTGGGCAGGATTCGGTGCGACCTTTGGACCGCTGATGCTGCTTTCCCTGTTCTGGAAACGGATCAACCGTGCCGGAGCCATCGCGGGAATGATTAGCGGAGGATGTATGGTATTTATCTGGAACCTTCTCATCCGCCCGCTGGGAGGTATCTGGGATATCTATGAGCTGCTTCCGGCTTTCCTGATTTCCTGTGTATGTATCGTGGTGGTTTCCCTGCTCACGGCGCCGCCTACGGAAGAAATGCAGAGAGAATTTGAAGAAGTCCGTGCAGGAAAATAATAACTGAAGAATAAAAATATGCTCCCCTTGCGGCTGACAAATGTACTGTCATCGTAAGAAGGAGCATATTTTATTTTAATATTGATTTAAAAAAGCAGCAGATGGAGAAAATCAACCAGAAGGATTGCACCAATGATTCCTCCGGTTAAGATCACTGTCTTTCCGGACAGCTTCTTCACGCCTTTTTCAAAGAGCGGCTGCCGCCGATACCGAACCGGATGCTTGGGTTTAAGGCAATCCGTCCCTGGAAGTTGGCAAAATAGTCGGAATAATCCCACATCCATCCACCCTGGGTGGCTTCCATGATATAACTGCCGATCAGCTCCACGACGGTGGCGATGAAGATGATAGCGAAAAACACCAGCAGCGGAGTGAGATTTAATTTTTTTGTGCCAATGCGTCTGGATTTCAGATCCTTTAAAAGAATCAGAAAAATCAGAGCTCCGAACCCGTAAATCACACAGTAGGGACCGAAGAGAGCG
>OCHA01002328.1_pt1 | contig 11638 bp, 7 predicted proteins | sample 1538591 | NCBI WGS metagenome assembly OCHA01 (sample SAMN04571710, study PRJEB22368) | human gut metagenome | biome: human gut; material: stool | host: Homo sapiens | place: Luxembourg | collected 2012-09-06 | reverse complement strand
ACTTAAGGATGTACTCTATGAACAACGTTTGTCTTTTCCCACTTACATTATATTCATACTCTTTCCCTAGGACAACAATAATATTTGAAATCGTTTTCACACACTGCAATCCCCTGATATTCAGGTATTTCATGATTATATACATATAATATTTCAGCAAAAAAATCCCCTGACATAGCTAATCAGATATCTGCCCCCTCTCTGCTGCCTGCCTGATAATGTTAAAATTGCTGGGTTTTCCGTATTTTCATCCTGTTTCCACAAACTCTCCCCAATTAACTTTATTTGTTCACATTTATTAACATATATTTCACATTTAAAACATTACAGGTTCACACTTCCACGATAATATAAACTTATCAAATGAAACAAAATCATTTGATAAGTGCTTAAATTTTTTTCATACCTTCTCCAAACAGTCAAACGAAAGTTTGACTGTTAGAACCGCTTTCTCCAGCGGTTCTTTTTTTTCGGCAAAACAAAAAACGCAGCTTTATGAAACTCAATTCACAAAACTGCGTTTTTTTATCTGACATACTGTCGACAAATCAATAGTATAATGTGCTATTATGTTGGGCAAAAGGTATTTTGACCCTAACTGATGCTATTTGACTACGATACCTTTTTCCCTGTTTCTACAGGAATATATACTTACATACAAACAATACCGCAAGTATATACATTAAAGGTTTAACTTTCTTTGCTTTTCCACAAAATACATTGATAACTACATATGATATAACACCGAGTGCGATTCCCTCTGAAATGCTATACATAAGCGGCATTGCAAGAAGTGCAAGATATGCCGGTACTGACTCTGTAAGGTCTGTAAAATCTACACTTATGATTGATGAAATCATAAGGAAACCTACAAAGATAAGTGCAGGTGCAGTAGCAAATGAAGGAATTGCAGTAAATATAGGTGCGAAGATTATCGCAAGCAGGAACATAATACCCGTTACTGCTGCCGAAAGTCCGGTGCGTCCTCCTGCAAGTACACCGGCTGATGACTCAACATATGTTGTAGTTGTTGATGTTCCAAGAACAGCTCCGACTGATGTTGCGATAGCATCGGCAAGAAGTGCAGGCTTGATTCTTGGAAGTTTTTCGTTTTCATCGAGCATACCTGCTTTTGTTGATACGCCGATAAGTGTTCCAAGTGTATCAAAAATATCTACAAAGAGGAATGCAAAAAGTACAACGATAAAATCAAGGATTCTGATGCTTGAAAAATCTGCTTTAAAGCACTGTCCAAATGTATCTCCGATAGCTGTAATATCTATCATCTTAAGTGTAGGATATAATGAATAAAATCCGGTGTCAGGATTCGGAACATAAATTCCGACAAGCTGGCACAACATTCCAAGTATCCATGTACTTAATATTCCGATAAGAATAGAACCTTTAACATTTTTTGCATAGAGAATAACTGTTATAAACAATCCGACAAGTGCAAGTAATGCTCCAATTCCTACAGTATGGAAATTTTTTGTAAATCTGACATAAGTAAGAAGTGTAGAATCATCAGCTACTACTATCTTTGCACCCTGAAGTCCGATAAATGCAATGAATAAACCGATACCTGCACTTACACCTTTTTTAAGTGAAGACGGAATTGCATTAAATATAGCTTCACGCACATTTGTAAGCGAGAGCACGATAAATATAAGACCTTCTACAAATACCGCAAGAAGTGCTACTTTCCATGAATATCCCATATTTGCACAAACTGTTCCTGCCATATATGCATTAAGTCCCATACCCGGTGCAAGTGCAAATGGATAATTTGCAAGAAGTGCCATAGCCATACAACCGATAAATGATGCAATAGCTGTCGCAAGAAGTACCGCATCACGGTTCATTCCCGTGCCGCTCAGAATGTTTGGGTTTACGGCAAGTATATATGCCATAGCCATAAATGTAGTAAGACCGGCTATAACTTCGGTCTTTACATTTGTATTATTTTCCTTTAACTTAAATAACTTATTTAACATAAATAATTATGTCTCCTTTTTTGTATTCTACTTTCCCTCATATGTAATCAATGATGTCACATCATACTTAGCAAGTTTTTCTCTTCCTTTAAGACCGGCAAGTTCGAGCAGGAATAAAATCTTAACTACTTCACCGCCGAGTTCCTCGACAAGCCCTGCACAGGCTTCAATAGTTCCGCCTGTTGCGATAAGATCATCCACAAGAAGAACCTTCTGCCCCGGCTTTATTGCATCCTTATGAATTTCAATCTCAGCCGTTCCATATTCAAGGGCATACGATGCTGTAACTGTCTCACATGGAAGTTTGCCCTTTTTGCGGCACGGAACAAATCCTTTGCCGAGTGCATATGCAATAGGCATACCGAAAATAAATCCTCTTGATTCAGTACCGACAACAACATCAAAATCAACATCCCTGACAGCCTCTATCATGGAATCAATAGCAAGTTTAAGCCCGTCCGGATCTTGTATCACTGATGTAATATCACGAAACATTATGCCTTTGCTTGGAAAATCCGGAATACATCTTACATAGTCCTCTAATTTCTTCATTTTATCTGTATCCTCCTTTTAAAATAAGCTAATAAGTAATTGCGAAACTAATTTTAGGTTGTGTTAATTGCACACATTATATGCATTTCGCAAATGCTTAAAATAAGATAATGTCACCTCTCCTATAAGGGAACAGTAACTGCATTTAACTATGCACAATCTTTTTTATTATAGCAAAAAATCACCATATTATCAATATTGGCAACAGTTCAGCCTTAAAAATAGTAACAGCCCCTCATTTATTACCGATTATATTTTTGTGGCTGAACTGTTACTAAAATTAAAATAATGTAAATTTACAAATATATACAATGACAAATACTATCAGGTACACAACCGGTATGCCACGATACAGTCCTTTAAAGTCCTGTCTGCTCATAGTCATATGTAATATGATTGAAATAAATACATACCACAAAAGTACAGTCTGCCATACCGCTAATGCCGCACCATAAGCAGTAAGATAATAATAAATACCCGCACTTGTCAACGCACCGCAGAATACCGGTGCTATCGAAGCCAATGCCTGCTGAATTGACCTCATTATTATATTTCCCCTTGTCACATACTCGACATATCCGAGCCTGTCACCGTCAGGATGAAAGAATACTATTTTGGTAACTTTCGCTCCCGTAACCGTTGCAAGCAGGGCATGAGACAGTTCATGGTGGAATACTCCTATAAAAGTCAGTCTGTTAAATATAAAATAGGTGAAACTGTCGCCAAGAAAGGCTGCTGTCACCGAATAAAGAAGTTTTACAAACTGCTCTATGACAACTCCCGCACCCGGTATTGCAAAAGTCAATATCAATGCTGTCAAAAGATAGTTTACATATATATTATCCATAAATTTCTCCTGTATATCATAAATTAAATATCTGTTAGACAAAAATTTGAGGTGCGGCACATCCGGTACCGCACCCACATACTTCTAAATATGCCAAGTTGTTAAGCTATTTTCTTTATTTCAACATCATCACTTGTTTCTCTCTATTTCCTGCTTCTTAATATAAGTGATAAAGCACATAATTCCGCCCCAACAAGGCAGATTATTGTAGGAATAGTCAAGCACAACCCCTTCTTTCACTCATTCTGTTATTTATTTTCGTACTATCAGCTTTCTTATCATATCTACCGGGATAATAAGCACAGCAAGCAACATTGACACAACAAGTGCTTTTACGCTGAGCATCGTTGTATCAAATACCGGACCGCCTATCTGAATGATAATTGTTTGCAATACAAATATTGCTCCCATTACAAGCCCAAAATTTTTATTCTCGCTTATATGCTCAAAGAGATTAAATCTCTCAGATCTTGTATTTAAACTATTTAATATTATCGAATAGATAAAGAAGGCAAACATAAATGTCTTTTCGTAAAGTTCAGGATTTTTGCATCCTTCAGGCATTACAAATGATGTTATACCGCCCACATTTTCAAGTATCAGTATTGAACCTAATGTGATAAATATAGCACTGACTCCTATTGCTGACTTGATATACCCGGTGAGGATATTGTCAGTTCTCTTTGCAGGCTTCTCGTCCATATATCTGTTAAGAATAGGTTCACCACCAAATGCCATTGCTGCAAGCGTATCCATTATGAGGTTTATCCACAAAATCTGCACGATTGAAAATGGCTCTGTCCAGCCAAGTATAGGTGCAAGTATATTCATAAGAAGTGTACTTATATTTACCGTAAGCTGGAAAATAAGGAACTTTCCAACTGATTTTGCCATTGTTCTTGAGTTAAGTACGCAGTCTTTTATTGAAGTAAGACTGTTATTAAGAATAACTACATCACCGGCTTCCTGTGCAACTGCAGTTCCGTCACCCATAGCAAATCCTATATCAGCCTGTTTTAACGCAGGTGCATCATTTACACCGTCACCAGTCATACCACAAACATTATCAAGCTGCTGTGCGATAGATACCAAACGTTTCTTGTCAAGCGGCTTTGCACGGCTTACAACTTTAAGATGTGGAAGTTCTTTCTTAAGCTCCTCATCTGACATTTTTTCAAGTTCTTCATGTGTGAGAACAACATCGTTCTTCTCATCCACGAGAATACCGGCTTCTTTTGCGATAGCCGTTGCTGTCTCCTCAGCATCACCTGTCACCATGACAACCTGTATTCCGGCACCGTTAAGCACCTCAACTGTCTCGATTGCATCTTTTCTGACATTATCCCTGAGACACAATACTGCAAGAAGTATTTTCTTTCCATCTGCTATCTTTGCAACAGATAAAAGTTTCATAGTACGCTTAGCCTGTGCTCCCATCTGTTTTATAACCTTTTCTTTGTCAGCAGCAGTAAACTCTTTTATGCTTCCGTCTGCTGTCTCATAGTGGGTAATGTCATCAATTATCTGCTCTGTTGCACCTTTCCAGTAAACTACACCGTCGTTAAGTTCCACGATGGCACATTTCTTTTCAGAGTCAAATCCATTATTTTCTTTAACTCTTTTTTCAATTTCATCCTCATCCGGCTTTGCATTGTTGGCAAGAGCATAAGAAAGAAGTGCCCTGTCCATGTTGTTACTTCCGATAGCCTTTCCCTCTGATACTTTAGCAAGGTTATTGACTGTTATCGCATCCATAAAGTCAGCATTTAACAGTTTATCAGCAATCTCTCCATCACCTGTGATAAATTCTACCAAAGAGAGATTTCCCTCTGTGATAGTACCTGTTTTATCACTGAACAAAAGGTTCATATAAGCGGAATCTGAAAATGCAGCTTTGTGGCTTACTAAAATATTCTTTTTATACATTGACTCAGTATTCATCGACTGCACAAGACTGTTCATCATCGGAAGTCCCTCCGGAACAGCCATGATAACGATAGAAGCCATAAGCATCACTGCCTCCGCAACAAGCAAAATAACAAATACCGGAGTAATTGCTTCATTCGCTCTTACGATATTTAACACTACCTGTAAAACACCTGCTATGGCTGCTGCTGAGACACCGAGTTTACCGATACCTGCAGCTACTACCTCAAGTTTAAGGCTTGAAGTGTCTTTTCTTTCCTCTTCCTCATTATCTGTAAGTGCCTTATTTATCTTACCAAGCTCTGAAGCATCGCCTATAACAGTTGCCACCATATAAGCCTCACCGCTTGTAACTACAGAACCCATAAACACTTTATTTTCTGATGAATAATCTGTCGACTCTGCATCATCCATATTGTCTGCTGCCACTTTTGACTCATCTCTTGACTCACCATTTAATGCCGCCTGAGAGACTTTAACATGACCGTCAAAAATAAGTCCGTCAACCGGTACTTTGTCACCAGCCTGTATAAGTATCGTATCACCTTTTACGATTTCATTTGTAGAAATCTTTAAAAGTTTTCCGTCTCTCATTACTTTTGCAAAAGTTTTACTGTACTCCTCCTGCAAAGCTTCACTTCTTGAACTGTTTCTGTACTCCGACAATGTTGAAAAGCCCGTTGCAAGTGCTATTGCAAGAATGATACTCACGATTTCTATTGCATCGTTTCCGCCTGAAATAGCCGGAAATATAACACCAAGTACCGCAAGCACAATTTTAAGCAGAAGTGCAAAACATAAAACTTTTATCCATATATCATCAAATGCTCCTATAAACATTGATAATAAAGACTCCTGTTGTTTTTTTGCAAGCTCATTTGTTCCAAACTCTGCTTTACTCTTAGCTGCCTGTTCACCGGACAAGCCTTTTTTAAGGCTGTCCTTTTTCATTATTTCAATCATGATTAAGAAATTTCCTCTCTTTTTTATATTCACGCAATACTTTCTTAAAACATCACGCAATTATCTGCTATCAATTCTTTCTAAAATAAACTTTTTCTGACTTTCAGCATATGCCATGTCACCTATAATGTCTGCATAATTCACTGATACTTGTATCCTTTGTTCCCTGACCTATGGCATTGAACTTCCACTCTCCGTTATGTCTGTAGATTTCTCCAAATATCATCGCAGTCATTCCCGAATAGTCCTCAGAAAGGTCGTATTTGCACATTTCCCTGTTTGTTTTTCCGTCAACTATTCTTATAAATGCATTTTTTATCATACCAAATTCCTGTTTTCTCTTTATACAGTCATAAATATTTACCACAATGACTATCCTGTCATACTCAGCAGGAACTTTTGAAAGGTCTATAAGTATCTGCTCATCGTCACCCTCACCGTCACCTGTAAGATTGTCACCCATATGCCTTACAGTCCCTGATTTATGTTCGAGATTTCCAAAATAAACCACATCATTCTTATCGCAGAACTTTCCGTCATTTAAAAGGATTGCAGTCGCATCACAATCTATGTCGGCTGTCTGTGTTCCAAATAGCGATGCAAGAAAACCTTTCTTACTCTCCACAGCGTCCCAGCCAAGACCTACAAGTACATTTGAAAGACCGGCACTTTCCTTTGTAAGGCTTACCTTCTGCCCTTTTTTTAAGCTTATTGACATTCCATACCTCCTTTTTAGGCAACCTCAATTCCATAGTGTCCGCAAAGTGCAGCAAGACCCCCCTGGAAACCGCTTCCTATCGCATTGAACTTCCACTCTCCGTTGTGTCTGTATATCTCGCCTACTACCACTGCCGTCTCGATTGAAAAATCTTCTCCGAGGTCGTATCTTATAATCTCCTCATTAGTCTCAACATTGACAAGTCTTATATAAGCATTTGACACCTGACCGAAATTCTGTCTCCTTGTCTCCGCATCATAAATGGTTGCCGTAAATGCGATTTTTTCAATATTTGCAGGAATATCAGCAAGATTTACCTCTATCTGCTCATCATCGCCCTCACCGTCACCTGTCCGGTTGTCACCCATATGCTTTATAGCACCTGATGGATGTTCAAGATTTCCATAAAATACAAACTCTTTTTCTGTCGGGCATTTACCATTTGAATCTACCATAAATGCGGCTGCATCAAGATCAAAATCAGCCCCCGAATCAAATGCATTAACATCCCATCCAAGACCTACCATAACATTTTTAAGTCCCGGATTTCCTTTTGTAAGATCTACTTTCTGTCCTTTTGATAAATTAATTGGCATAACTCATTTCCTCCTCTTTTTAAATGTAAAAATTTCATTAATATAAGTATAACACTAAAAGTTTTTATCTAATACTTAAGTTTTTATTAACGCTTAACAGCACCGCCATATGTTTCCATAAACTCTTTCTTAATCTGGTCAAGTCTTGCTGCATCATCAATACGCTGTTTTCTGGCATTTTCCTGAATAGCTCTTGTCTCGTCAATACCGTTTACAATGGTTCTCCATGTCTTTTCAAGCGTATCTATCTTTATTGAACTGCCCGATGCAAGTTTTGCCGTCATCTTTGACTGCTCAACAGTATTCTTTGCATTTTTTATAAGCATCTCATTTGTCTTTTTGTCAAGTTCAGACATTGCCTCTGCCTGTATCTTTTGTCTCTTTAACATAATAGCCTGTGCAAGTGCCTGCTTAAATACAGGTAATGTGACGATAAATGCAGAATTTATCTTTCTGACAAGATTCATATTGCTGTACTCCATCGTCTTAATCATAGGAATTGACTGCATGGCAATATTCTCTGCTGTCCTTAAATCCTGTGTTCTCTGCTCAAGCATCATCAACGCATTATTAAGACTTGAAATTTCAAGCTGAATGGCATTGTCAGCCGTATTTTCATAGTCCTGCTGTCTCTGTGCAATATAATTTTCGAGTTCCTTGCATCCCTGCTCACCGGCAAGAATATATTTGACAAGTTCATGATAATAACCAACATTTGCATCAAACATCTGGTTTAAATTTCTATTTGACTGTTTTATCTCACTCTCATACTGCTTAAGCTGAACATATATCTTGTCAACCTCATCACCCATTGTATGATATTTCTGTAAGATTTTTTCAAGCTGCTTTCTCAGATTTCCAAATAACTTATTAAAAAGTCCCTTGTCCTCCCTAATCTCGTCAATATCAAACTTTGACATTATCTTTGAAAGTGCATTGAGCCTCTCGCTCGACTCATCAATCTGGCTCATGCTCATACTGTTAAGAACTATATCAGAAGCCTTTGAAATCTCATCTGCTGCCTCAGCACCAAAAGACACTATCGTTTCAAGGTTGTTTACCTCGATAGTGCTGACAAGTGCATCAACCTCATCTGAACCCACAAGCTCGTTGTTCATCTGCTTTCTGTCCTCGACAATATCATACACCTCGACCGCTTCAATCTCATTCTGAACTGCCGGCTGAACTGCTGCCGGTTCTTTTTTTCCAAAATCAAGTCCCATACTTGTCCTCCTTAATATTTTTTGACTATCAATCTTCTTGACTTTCATTCAAGATGCGTCCCTCGCTTTCAGCTTTTAGTTCTCATCTTAAACTTTTGTTTAGTTAATATCTATTTTTTAACAGTCTGTTTTCACAAACTTCTGCAAACTGCCTGCTCAGAAATAAATATCTGTTTTTATTTTCTCAACCATGCCTGAACAACCTGTCACGCCATGATGTGTGCAAACTTAACGGAATACTTTCCCAGTCCGGTATCTGAATATCATATATATAGTCACCGAGCTGATGTTCTTCCATAAGTTTCAAATTGAAATATTTTTCCATATTGTAACCCGTAGGCACAAATAAAGCAACATCAAAACCGAGCAAGTGCAAAAAAGTAAGATAAATCGTATCTTCTAAGGAAATCAGCTCGTCTGATGTATTTATATACAAAAGTTTTGGATTTTTCTTAGTAAAATCAAATGCCTGCAAAAGCCTTGTCACTTCCTTAGGCAGATTAAGAGCCACTGAAACTATAGTATATTCAGTTCCATTTTCAAAAGTCCCCTTAATATATTTTTGTGCTATCAAAAATTCCAGCTTGTCAAGAATATAATCCTGCATCTCATCACGCAGAAAACCATACCGGTATGCCCTGCTTTTTTTTATCTTGTCCCTGTGCAGCCTGCCATTCTTAAAAAATTCTGTAGCATATTCTTTAATCGGATTTGCATCTGTCGAAAGAAGATTAGGAACTTTGTCTACAACAACCGTTTCAGGTGTCATAAGCTTTTTTAACATTATCATATATTCTCTGACATTTCCGTCTTTTACACCCGAAAACTTAGAAAAGATAACAGGAATATTTACAGAACCGTCAACAGTCGAAAATCCCGGTCTGTACTTAATCTCAGTCTCCCACAAAATCTTGATTTCCCTGTCCATAGTCTGCAATGAAACAGTCCGTGCTTTATCATACTGTTTATCCCTGAATATGGTATCATCGTTATACATAAGCGTGTCAAGCTCTCTCTCCGCATGGTATGCCGCCGTACCTATGTGCAGCCCCGAATTTTGTATAGGAAATTTATCTATGGCAAGCTGTTCCTCATAGTTTATATCATACAGAATATTATCCTCAAGTCGGCATCTCTCTGCCCTGTTTGGACATAAAATAAGCACATCAATCGGTGTCCTTGCAAGAAAATGCATAAACATAGCTTCATTTTCATCATTGCAGCCACCCATATAAATAAAACACGGTATGTTGTCATAGCTGAAATTCTTAAAAAACTGCGTCTGATATCTGTTAATAAAACAAAGAAGATATACGGCTTTATTCAAAATTTTATTTATATTTGCACCTGTCCCAAGCCTGTCCGCCTCTCCATAAACAGTATCCTCAAAAGAATTGATAAGAAACTCACTAACTATCGGATTTTCGGTAAAATTGATATTTAATTCAAGTCCCTTTACAAGCTGAAAAACATCACGGTAATTTCCTCTCCTTATCTTTGCAATCTCATCAACATCAGGCTTAGGTATCAGCTCACTAATGACAACAACATTTCGTTTCATAGCCTTAAGCGAAAGATAAAATTGATAAAGTTCATTTTCATATGTAAGTTTGTCCCAGACACCGTTTATCCTTACATAACAGTTTAAAAATATTTTATCTTTATCTGCCCCATAACCATGTGCATTATCAGCAGAAAACATCCCATTTCCCAGATTATTTTCTATATTTCTTATATTATGCAAATTCTGTGCATTTTCTACATTGTTTACTTTTTCTGCATTTCTTATATGCAAATTCTGTACATTTTCTACATTGTTTACTTTTTCTGTATTTCTTATATTATGCAAATTCTGTACATTTTCTACATTGTTTACTTTTTCTGTTCTTCTTTCGTTTTCATATAATTTCCTAAATCTGTCTTTTCTGACCCCTGCCGGCTGCAAAAAATCGTCAAGCCCATTGCCCTCTATCCAGACATTAGTGCAATTACGAGTAGAAACATTATACGACATTTTTGGCTGTGAACCACCTCTGTCTGCCATACTATTTATATTGTCTGCTTCTGTACTCTGAACTTTTATATTTAAACTTTTTTTGTTCTGTAAAGATTTCGTACTCTTTTCTTCTGCCTGCGGTATTCCACTTTCTTGTCTTTGTATGTTCTGCACATCTACTTGCGAACCTCCCATTCCATGACTTTTCACTCTCTGTATTTCTGCCTGCGAACTTACCGTTCCTTGACCGTTTTCTCTCTGTGCCTTAAAATCATGGTTTTCAAGCATACTTTTTATACTAAAATCTGCCGCAAACTCTCTCACCATATTTTGCTCTGCCGCACCGTTTTCTCCCACATACTCAAAAGACTTTTCTAAATTTTCGTCAACCTTAAGATAAGACACATCTCCGTGTGGCTGCACAAAAACAACATCGCATCCCGCATCAGCAAGTATATTTATAAGCATAAATTCATAGCCGACAATATCTCCCACGAAAAAAATCTTTGGGATATTCTCACCGTTCATCTGCTCCACGACACCCTCAAATTTATAATAAAGCCAGCACATAAATTTAATATACGCATTTTTAAGCATATTTTCATTCTTACCGCTTCTTCGCAGTCCGTCAAGAACATCATATATCGCCCCTGCAATATTTTCACGCTGAATCGCCCTCATGCGTGGCAGCCATTTTTTCAAAGAATCAGAAATAAATCCCATGCTCATCTGAAAATCCATCCCCATAATCTCCTGATAATACGAAAGATTACTTTCAGTCGGATTTCCTATCTTCCCGTCAATTACAACACCGGATTTTCTC
>OCHA01002320.1_pt1 | contig 11684 bp, 11 predicted proteins | sample 1538591 | NCBI WGS metagenome assembly OCHA01 (sample SAMN04571710, study PRJEB22368) | human gut metagenome | biome: human gut; material: stool | host: Homo sapiens | place: Luxembourg | collected 2012-09-06 | reverse complement strand
CCGTATTTTGCGAGCGGAAGCTGCATACCCACTGGGATGACCGGGAAGGGAGCTGAAGCGTCAGAGCAATAAGCCGGGAGACCTGCCTTTCGCAGTACAGGAACGAAAAGTTCAGGCCACGAGGAATTGGCAGTACGAAATGGGTCACAAAACTGTATGTGATATGTATAAAATATATATGGTAGAATACAGTTTTATTTTCGTTGTCTTCGTTTTCTGGCGGAGGCTTTTTTATTGCCATACTTTCGGAAGGAGCTGCCAGTAGCAGGTTCTGTAGATATCAAAGTATGCAAGAAAAGAAAAGCAGACGGTAAGATATAAGAAGAACAATGAGAGTGGCAGAGTTTTTTGTATCTCGTGTATTGACAATCGGAAAATCAGGAGGTAAAAAGAAATGAAAAAGAAACTGGTAGTGTTATTATTATCAGCAGCTATGTGTGTAACAGCACTTGGCGGATGTGGAGCAAAATCAGACAGCTCTGACAGCAGCAGTAACAAGAAGACAGAGACTTCTTCAAAAGAGGAAGATCAGAAAGCAGCGGATGCAGTTGCAAAGAAGATTGACGCAATCTACGTTCAGGAAAGAACAGACAAGACGGATGAACAGTGCAAAGCAGCAAAAGAAGCGTGGGATAAATTGACAGATGCGCAGAAAGAACTGGTAGAGGGAGACAATGCAGATCCGGATTACTTCGGAAGAGATACAGGAGATGCTTCCCAGGATGACCCGTTAAATGGAGATGATATCGGAGAAAAGGAACTTCTGGTAGTAAGTTTCGGTACTTCTTTTAATGCGAGCCGTGCAGCTGATATCGGTGGAGTAGAGAAAGCACTCCAGGCAGCAAATCCGGACTGGTCGGTAAGAAGGGCATTTACAGCTCAGATCATCATTAACCATGTACAGGCAAGAGATGGCGAGAAGATTGATAATGTGGATCAGGCTTTAGAACGTGCCGTAAAAAATGGTGTCAAAGAACTGGTTATACAGCCAACACACTTAATGCATGGTGCAGAATATAAAGAGTTAACAGAAGCAGTGGAGAGTTACAAAGACAAATTCGAATCTGTTAAGATTGCAGAGCCTCTTCTTGGAGAAGTTGGATCAGATGCAACAGTGATCAATGCGGATAAAGCAGCAGTTGCAGAAGCAATCACAGCAGAAGCTGTTAAGACAGCAGAATATGACAGCCTTGATGCAGCTGCAGCAGACAGTACAGCATTTGTATTCATGGGACATGGAACATCAGATGAAGCTAAGATCAGCTATTCTCAGATGCAGACACAGATGGAACAGCTTGGATACAAGAATGTATTTATCGGAACTGTAGAAGGAGAACCAGAAGAAACTTCATGTGAAAATGTAATCGAGAAAGTAAAAGAAGCCGGATATAAGAACGTAATTCTTCGTCCACTTATGGTTGTAGCAGGAGATCATGCAAACAACGATATGGCAGGAGATGACGATGATTCATGGCTGAGCCAGTTTGAGGCATCTAAGAACTTTGACAGTGTGAAGACACAGATCGCAGGTCTTGGAGAAATCGACGCAATCCAGCAGTTATATGTAGCTCATACAAAAGCAGCTATGGATGCACAGTAAGAATCAGCGAAGGCTTAGAAAAGATATTAAAGGGAGAGAACAATGTTAAGAAAAAGACTGATGACGCTCGCATTAGTGGCGGTGATGGCCGTGTCTGTATTTACAGGATGCGGCAGTAAAGATGACAGTAAGACATCTGAGTCAAAGAGCACAAAGACAGAACAGCAGAAATCTGATGCAAAAAAAGAAAAAGCAGCAGACAAGGAAGAGGCAAAAGCTCCGATTGAAGATGGAACCTATACAGCAGAGTTTAAAACAGACAGTTCCATGTTTCATGTAAATGATGCATATAACGATAAGGGGACATTGACAGTAAAAGACGGAAAGATGACGATTCATATCAGTCTCGTATCAAAAAATATTGTAAATCTGTTCCCTGGTACGATAAAAGACGCAAAGAAAAAAGGAGCAAAGCTTCTGGAACCGACGACAGATACCATAACCGATGAAAATGGCAATGCCGTAATAGGCATAGATGGTAATCCGAAAGAAGTGTATGGATTTGATGTTCCTGTTCCGGCGTTGGACGAAGAATTTGATCTGGCGCTGATCGGAACAAAAGGCAAGTGGTATAATCACAAAGTAAGCGTTTCCAATCCTGTAAAAGCGGAATAAAATATCAGATGAGCATAAAAACTCTTATTTTTCATATATTGTACAAAGTATATATGTGGAGAATAAGAGTTTTTTTGATTGCCATGCGTTCGGAAGAAGCTGCCAGTGGCAGATTCTGCAGATGTGGTGGAAATGCATAAAAAAAGTAATAATTGCTGGACTTTTATGTGAAAATACACTAATATTGAAGTAACAGTAAAACGAAATAAAAACAGGAAGGAAACAAGCGAATGAAAGGAAATGTAATTGTAGGACAATCTGGGGGACCAACTGCAGCGATCAATGCGAGTCTTGCCGGTGTATACCGGACCGCAAAAGACCGTGGAGCGAATAAAGTATACGGAATGCTTCATGGAATTCAGGGATTATTAAAGGAAAAATATATCGATCTGTCTGATCATATCAAGACAGAACTGGATGCAGAATTGTTAAAGAGGACGCCGGCAGCGTTCTTAGGTTCTTGCCGGTATAAGCTTCCGGAGATCCATGAGAACCGGGAAGTCTATGATAAGATATTCGAAATTCTGGACAAACTGGATATCGAGGCATTTATTTATATCGGTGGAAACGATTCCATGGACACAATAAAAAAATTATCGGATTATGCCATTGTTTTTGGCCACGCGATCCGTTTTATCGGATGTCCTAAGACCATTGACAATGACCTGGCATTGACGGATCATACACCTGGATATGGTAGTGCTGCAAAATATATCGGAACATCAATGAAAGAGATTATCCGTGACAGCTTCTGTCTGGAATATGAAAAAGGTGTAGTATCCATCGTTGAGATCATGGGAAGAAATGCAGGATGGCTAACGGGATCTGCCGCATTGTCACAGGGAGAGGACTGTGAAGGACCAGATCTTATTTATCTGCCTGAGCTTCCGTTTGATCTGCAGTTATTTGGGGAAAAGATCAAACACTTATTACAGGAAAAGACATCGATCGTGGTTGCGGTATCAGAAGGAATCCGTACTGCCGATGGTACATATGTATGTGAACTTGGTAACAGTATTGATTTTGTGGATGCATTCGGACACAAACAGCTGTCTGGAACAGCTTCCTATCTGGCAAGCTATATTGCAGGTGAGATCGGATGTAAGACGCGTGCGATCGAATTAAGTACATTACAGAGGGCAGCGTCTCATGCGGCATCCAGAGTAGATATCCTGGAAGCATATCAGGTTGGCGGAGCTGCTGTGAAGGCGGCAGATGAAGGGGATACCGGTAAAATGGTAGTCCTGAAACGTCTGTCAGATGATCCGTATCAGTGCGGAACAGAAGTAAAAGATGTACATAAGATTGCAAATGATGAAAAACTGGTTCCGAGAAGTTGGGTAAACGAAGAAGGAACTTATGTAACGAATGAGTTTATTTCTTATGTGCGCCCGCTGATACAGGGGGATGTATCACCGGTTATGGTAGATGGAATTCCGAGACATCTGTATACACCAAAGGAATTAAGCCACAGGTAAGAAAGGAAAGATCAGAGGAAAGAATAAAATGACGTCTTGTTGTGAAATGATATTACTATACGCTAGAAGAATGCTGTCAGCAGCTGGTTCTATCGTTGAAATGTATTATTTCATAGCAGACGTTTTTTTATCGCCATGCGTTCGGAAGAAGCTGCCAGTGGCAGGTTCTGTAGATATCAAAGTATACAAGAAAAAAGCATTATAAAAAAATATGTGAAAAATAAAAAAAGTCTTGAAATTTTCAAAATAATCGGGTAGTATATGCTTAATCTATATTTTCAAGATAGATTCGGTTAATTAATCTGTAAAGATTCTATAACCTGTGTGAGGGTTCAAACATTTACCATTTATGAAAAACTGAAGAAAAGAATTGAGGTGGTATGCATTGCGGCAAATGGAAAGCTATGATGTACTGCGCCTGATCGAGCATGGGCAGATCTGTTATATCAGTTCTGAAAATGTAAAGGGTAAGACTCTTGCCCGATATCTGAAGCAGCATTCGGTAATGGAGAAAAAGGAGCTGTTTTCGCGGATGAAAGAGATTGCGGGGCAGTTAAGTCTGATCCATAGATGTAGGGGAAATCCATGTTATCAGTATGTGAATCCATATAGTATTATTCTGGCGGAGGACGACCGGATTTATTTTCTGGACATGCAGGCGGAATCGAACCGGGAGCAGATCCTTTTTATGCAGAGAAGAGATATCAGAGAATATTTTCTTCCTCCAAAGGAGCGTTATTATCAGCATGCCAGTAAAGAACTGGATATCTATGGACTGGGAAAGACATTTCAATATATGCTTGCATCAACAGAAATAACTCCCTGTCTGAGCAGACGGGAAGAATGCAGGCTGCAAAGAATGATTTCAAAAGCTATGGGAACAAAAGGTTCCTGTTATCAAAGTGTATCAGAACTTCAAAAATATATTCCAAGAGAGAAAGAAAAAGAGAAGAAGGAAAAGTCGGAGAATAAGAGAAAAAGAAAACGTAAAATGTGCATAACTTTAATTTTCGCTGTTGTGGCAGGGGGATATTTTCTTCTACAGCAAAGAAAAGGGGAAGCTGATGCAGTGTTAAAAGAGCAGAAACACGAAGATGTGCGGAAAGTAAAAGTGGAAAAAAATACTGCTGAAAAACACGGAAAAGATACAGTGGGAGTACAGAACGGCATACGTAAGGAAAAGAACAGGGATGAAGAATATCTGGAGTTGGCACTTGCATATTTCCTTAATGTAGGAGATATGGAAAAGAGCCGGAAATGTCTGAATGAATTGGAAGACAAGACGCTTGCGGATAATCTGAAGGTGTTGATCAGAGGATATGAGAAACAGGAATGTCCGGAAGATGAAGAGGACTATAAAAAGAGGCTGGAAAATCTGGAAAAGGCATTTGAAAAAAGAAGTGAAGTGTCGGAAGAGAAGGAAAAACAGGAAATTCAGTGTCTGATCAGAGGGTATGGAATTTTAGAGGATGAAAACAGTGTGGAAAAGGTGCTGGGGTTTGTGGAAAGAGGAATGCAGAAGGAGTATTTGAATGATTCTGTGAAAAAAGAATTATTGAAATACCAGGCTGTTGCCTGTGAAAAAAAAGAGGAGACGGAAGAAGCCGCAAAAATCTATACAGAGATACTGCAATTGGAGACAAAGACGGGTGACAGAGAAGAACTGTATAAAAAGATTGCACAGTTATATGAAACTGCGGGAAGACGAGATCTGTCAATTGATACGTGTATTCAGGGAATCAAAGAATTAAAAGAATCTCAGGAATTGAAATTGCAGCATATAAGACTTATGTGTTCGGATGCAGCTGTCAGCAGGGAGGCATGTGGGATGCAGATTAAAGAGTATTTGGAAACTGATGAAAAAATATTGGAGAATGAAGCATTTCAAAAATTACAGAAAGAATATGAAATTAAGGTGGAAGGAGAAGAGGTATGGGTAGGAAGATGAAAAAAGCAGCAATTGTTTTGTCGGCAGGAATGGTAATTGGAATTCAACTCATGGACTTATCTGCTGTCGGAATGAGCCTGCCGGCAGAAGCGAGAAATCGAAAAAAGATGGCGGAGAGAACGGATTTTAAGAAAAATACAGACAAGCATTCCGGGAAAGAAGAAAATCATGATTCGGGCAGAGCTGTCGGAGAAATAGAGGAAGAAAATCAGGATCCGGATAAGGATTTCGAAAAGGAAGGTGAAGATAAGGATTCCGGAGAGGAAGACAAAGATAAGGATTCGGGAGAAGAAGATAAAGATAAGGATTCCGGGGAGGAGGACAAAGATAAGGATTCAGAGAAAGAAGATCAAAATCAGGATAACGAACCGGAAGAGATAAAATTATATTATGCAGAATACAACGGACCAGATGGGGAAAATGGATATTATATGAATTGTCCGGATGGGAAAATTACGCATCGGAGTAAGAGGGGCGTGACAAGGTATCTTTTTCAAAATGGAAACGGAGAACAGCAGAGCGGGATACTAAACAGAGTAAATGAAAGCTGTGTGTTGAAACGACTGGGGTTTACTGATGGAAGAAATGAAATAGAGATATGGATGGAAGATGAACAAGGGATCCTGGTAGAAAATTCAGAGAGTAAAAAAGAATTCTGGATGGACAGTACACGGCCGACAGTCCGGTATGAAGTGCAAGATGGTTCGGATATATGGCATAAAGAAAGAGCTGAGATTCATGTAGAAACTTCTGATGGAACGAATGGGAGTCAAATTGCAGAAATTGTTTGCCAGACAGGAGAAAAAGTAATTGGAAAAAGCAATAAAGAAACTGAAACGTTTCAATTAGAAGAAGAATCGAAAGGTGGAGAGGGAATTCCTGTAATACTCATTGTTAGAGATTATGCAGGAAATCAGACAATCGTATCGGATAAGATATTCATTGACCGGGATATTCCGGAAGTGTCTATACAAGGCGTTCAGGATTATATGATCACCAGTAAACCGGTTCAAGTGACTTATCTGGCAGAAGAGGAAAATGGATTTCAGAATGTACAGGCGCATATTTTAAAGGAAGATGGAAATGGAAGAAAAGAAGAAACGGAAGTAACCGGCTGGATGACGAAACGATCACAGGAGTCTGGAAAATTGGAGAAAGAGAGCAGTCAGATGCTAACAGGAGACGGGATATATAAAATTCGGATGGATGTGACAGACAGGGCGGGACATGAAAACCATGCAGAACGGCAGGTGATCATAGACAGAGAGAATCCCGTGATTGTACACGTGGATGAGCTTGCTGGAAAATATTTAAAATATTTTCAATGGGATTATACGGTAAATGAAACAATTAAAGATTTTACCAGTTACACTTATACGATGAAAGTGGATGATACGGTATATCGGCCGGGGGAAAAAATAGAAAAAGAAGGAATACATACGCTGGTAGTTGAGGCGACAGATGCGGCGGGGAATAAGAGTGAGGCAAAAGCCAGATTTACGATTGATCATACCCCGCCGGTGATCAGATTTGAAAATATTGAAGAAGGAGAAAGTTATGAGAAGGAAAGAAAATTTTATGTCAGAACGGAGAATCAGGATGATCAGATTGAATACATTAAGATTAATGGAAAGAAGCAAAAGAATGAAAAACAGAAAACCATTTATGAATATAAGGTAGAAGAAGCAAAGGCATATGAAGTGGAAGTAAAGGCCAAAGATTTTGCAGGAAACGAACGAATCTCAAGAATTGGTTTTCAAGTCGAGCCGGAAAAAACATTTTTGCGGAGGATAACAGAACCTGTACAGAAATATATTTTTTATAGAAATGAAAAGGTTGAAAAAGAAGAAAAGCAGATAAAAGAGGAATCCGGCAAAAGAAATGACGGTAAAAGAATTATATGGGAAAGCTTTACGATGGCAGGGATATTGACAGGTGTAGGATTCTGTAAAAGAGAAAAGTTAAAGAATATATGGAGAAAAAGACAGGCAGGGCGGACAGATAACGAAACGGTGTAAAAAACTCTTGTAAAAGGGAGGATGCCGGGTAACCACTTTCGTGATTCCCGGCATGTATTATGAAAAAGTTTATTCCAAATAGTATTTACATACTAGATAATGTCTTTTGTATTTCTTTGATGATTATAGTATAAGAAAGACCTGTGAAGAAAGAATGTTAAAGAAGTGAAAGAATTTTGAAGGATAAATGAACAAATTGTGAACATGGGATTTTACAAAGATTTTGTTGGAAAATAGAGCAAAATAGATTATACTAATAGAAGTCAATTTTGAAGAAAGAGGAGAAAAGAAGAATGAAATATATTTCTTTTGCCATCCCGTGTTACAATTCACAGGACTATATGGCTCATGCGATAGAAAGTATTCTTCCGGGTGGAGAAGACGTTGAAATTATTATCGTAAATGACGGATCAAAAGACAAAACATCAGAGATTGCTCATGAATATATGGAAAAATATCCTACGATCATTAAAGTGGTGGATAAGGAAAACGGCGGACATGGAGATGCTGTAAACTCGGGACTGACACATGCAACCGGTAAATATTTCAAGGTTGTAGACAGTGATGACTGGGTGGACGAAGATGCGCTTCATAAAATTCTGGAAGTTTTACGCCATATGGAAGAAGATGCAATGGAATTGGATATGCTGATTGCCAACTACGTATATGAGAAAGTTGGAGCAGCACACAAGAAAGTGATCCATTACCGCAATGTATTGCCTCAGGATGAGATTTTCCGCTGGGATGATATGGGACATTTCCATCTGGATCAGTATATTCTGATGCATTCGGTTATTTACCGTACAGATATGCTGAAACTGATCCAGCTGCATCTGCCGAAACACACATTCTATGTGGACAATATCTATGTATATTATCCGCTTCCACATGTCCGCAAAATTTATTATATGGATGTAGACTTCTACAGATACTTTATCGGACGAGAGGATCAGTCGGTTAATGAGAAAGTAATGATCAAGAGACTGGATCAGCAGATATTTGTCACAAAGACAATGATCGATATGTATCAGCTGAAAAACATCGGAAGTAAGAAATTAAGACAGTATATGTTGAATTATCTGGCAATCATGATGACCGTTTCTTCTATTCTCTGCATTCGTTCAAAGAATAAAGAAAATCTGGAGAAGAAAAGGGAATTATGGCAGTATCTGAAGAAGAAAGATATGCGTAGTTTTATAAAGATCCGCTATGGAATTCTCGGACAGACTATGAATATTCCGGGAAAATCAGGACGCAAGATATCATCACTGGCTTACACGGTTGCAAGACGTCTGATCGGATTTAATTAAAGTGGTATTTACATACCACTTTCCCCTAAGATTATCTTTAACAGCAGTTTGTCCAGCATAATCGTCCGGTTCCATGGATTGATGATAATGCCCTGAATTCCATCCGCTGTAACAGCAGAAGTAAATAACTGCTTCATATCAGTAAGAAATGTAGACATTACGCTTCCGGAACCCTTGAGTTCTTCATCAAAGCTGGTAAAAGCTGCCCACCATTTGTGCCCGTCATCGGTCTGGATTGCCTGTACCTGGAGGCCGGAGGCGGCAGAAGAAGGATCTACGGCGATGATCAGTTCACCGTGTTCATTCATGCGCCGGCGGATGACGGTCAGAGTGTGTGCAAGCATTTCCTGTGATGGTTCCTGTTGAAGTGCGGCAATGGCAGATTCAATCTTATCATTGCCCTGTAAAGTTTTATCGGTATGTGTATGGTCATTCATGATGATACAAAATCCTTTCTAGATAGATAATGGATACAGAGAACCTGTCAATGACAGCCTCTCTTGCATACTTTATATTAATATACGGACAGCAGGAGAGCTATCCGTATATTAAATATAAAGTATTTCAGTTGGAAGAGCAAGTTAATTGAACTCTTGTGGAGAAATATATTTATTTGGAGATGAAGCATATCCATTGTTATATTTCACTGTGACATATAAAGAGTCATCACCATCAACCAGTTTCACATAGCAGATATTGTCTTTGTTGAATTTGTGTGTGATATCGATGGACTGATTTTTGTAATACAGGATGACGGAGCCATCTTTTTCATATTCTATATCCGGAGCATTTAGTTCTTCCATAATTTCTTCTTGTGTAAGGCTGCGTTCGGAGCCATCCTGGTTAATTGCAATGCCGCCTCCGCCAAATTCTTTATTTTTTCCGTCTTTATCTGCATAAGTTCCGGTATAAGAACCGTCAGAATTGATTGTTAAAGTAGCAGTTGTCTGATCTCCGTGGATCCAGAGCTGGACTTTCCGTTGAATTCCGCCAAGATCGGATGCGTAGGCTGTTCCGGTTCCGGCTGTTACGATCAGGCATGCGGCAACTGCGGCTGCTATTGTTTTTAATTTGTGCTTTCTATTTAAGATACTCATTTTGTCTACCTCCAGGGAAAAATTGACGGAGGCGGAAAGTGTATCAAAAGCCTGCTTGTATTTTTCTTTATTCGTCATCGTTCCATTCCTCCTTTAAGGTTTCTTTGAGAAGAGCACGTCCGCGGGAAAGCCGGGTCTTTACATTGCTGACAGAAAGATGCAGGATATCACTGATCTCTTGTGTTGTATAATCTTCATAGTAAAAGAGATGCAGGACAATTCGGTATTTTTCAGGAAGTTTTATTACTGTGTCAAACAGAGTTTCTGATTCCGGTGTTTCGAAGGTTAATGTTTCCATATATTCTTCTAAGTTGCATTTATTTCTGTGCCAGAATGAGCGGGTGATATTCTTTGCTTTATTGACCGCAACTCGGATCAGCCAGGCACGGATATGTTCTTCTGTATCAAACTCTTTTTTATATGTGTGATACTGAATAAATGTATCCTGAACGACATCTTCTGCATCTTGTTGGTTCCTGCATATATTAAATGCAATCGCATACAGATGCTTTTGATATCGTTCGATTAAAACTTGTGTTGCTGGTTTCATGAGTACTCCTTTTTGGTGTTAGTGGGAAAACAGATGTTCATTTCTTAAGGCCTTTCACTTATAATACAAATGAAAATATGGAAAGGTTACAAATGGAGGTAAGAATATATATTTTAACTATATCTTACTATCGAGCATAAGCATTTTACATTTTAAAATATACGTTGTAAACTATATTATGAAAAAATAACTTCGAAATAAGAGGTGAAAGATAAAATGTATCTGATATCGGTATATTTTGACGATAAAAGCAATAAAATAATTTCTGATTATATCAATAAGATTGCACAAAAGACAGGAAATACTTTTATGATGGACAATCACGTTCCACCTCATCTGACAATTATGTCTGTAGAGGCAAGAGAGGAAGAAAAATTGACAGAGGTGGTGGGAAATCTGGAGAGATATCTGGCAAAAGGACAGATCCAGCTGGTCTCTGTCGGAGTGTTATTGCCATATGTACTGTATGTGACACCGGTTCTGAATCTGTATCTGGAAGATATGATCGAACAGGTACATGATATGGTAAAGAATATTCCGGAAGTCAGGATGAGCCGGTATTATCAGCCAATGCAGTGGCTTCCGCATATCACACTGGGAAAAAAGCTTTCCAAAGAGCAGATGCAGGAAGCATTTGCAGTTATGCAGGAACAATTCGTACCGATGGAAGTTACGGTATCGGAGATCGGGCTGGCGAAGACCAATCCGCATCAGGATCTTATAAGAGTAGAATTAAATGACTGATTGATAAGAAAGAGCGTGAAGGAATGCAGAGGATATCGAAAGACGATCCTGGCAGAGAATTCATGCTTTTTTAATATTATGACAGAATATTCTGCGTTATAATGAATGAAAGAATCGGGAGATGGAAGAAAGAATATGCGATAGCTCATATGAAAAGAACATAGAAAGCTGGAATGTTATGAAAAAGTACATAGGTATTTTAGTGAAGATAACAGGAATCATGCTGGCTGTAATCCTGGCAGTGAATATCATTCTGACAATGATAAAAAGAAATCCGGATGCAGCTTATGAGAAAGAACTGGAACAGACTACATTTACAGCAGA
>OCHA01002300.1_pt1 | contig 11759 bp, 10 predicted proteins | sample 1538591 | NCBI WGS metagenome assembly OCHA01 (sample SAMN04571710, study PRJEB22368) | human gut metagenome | biome: human gut; material: stool | host: Homo sapiens | place: Luxembourg | collected 2012-09-06 | reverse complement strand
TAGGGATTACAACGGCGCTGCCGCCTTCCATAACTGCTACGCATGAATTTGTTGTACCTAAGTCAATACCAATGATTTTTCCCATGATAAATCTTCCTTTCTCATATATACCGTTTAAAATTATGTGATATCGTTAAAATTAATTTGCCACCGCTACAACAGCATGGCGGATTATTCTGTCGTTAAACATGTAGCCTTTCTGGAAAACCTCGCATATTGTGTTTTCACCGAAGTTTTCATCTTCCGTTTTCTTTATAGCATTGTGAAGATTCGGATCAAATTCATTTCCCAACGCCTCCATTTCGGTAACTCCTATTTTTTTCAGCACATCAATGAAATTGGTGTAGATCATCTGCATACCGTTTTTAAAGGATTCGTCGGCGCATTCCGCCTCAATTGCTCTTTCAAAGCTGTCCAGTACCGGAAGAATCTCCGCAATGCATCTGCAAGTTGCGTCGCCGTAGGCTTCCATTTTTTCCTTTGTTGTACGCTTGCGGTAATTATCATATTCCGCATAGAGTCTCAGATATTTGTCGTTTGCTTCGGCAAGCTGAGAAGTAAGCTCGTCGATTTTTTCCTGTAATTCACCGGAACCGTCTTCGCTTATTTCAACATCTATGTCCATATTTTTATTGGGAGCTTCGGTCGTTTCTGTAGGTTCTTTTATTTTTTCTTCATCACTCATTGTCGTCGTCCTTTCTGTCTGTAGCTTCATCATCTTCGGAAATCAGATCCGAAATTTTATTTGTAAAGTATTCTATATAAGGAATTATTTTTGCGTAATCAAGTCTTACAGGACCTATTATACCCAGTGAACCGGCTGTTTTATCACCCTTTTGATAATTTGAAACTATCATGCTGGAATTTCCGATCACGAATCCGTCATTTTCCTCGCTGAACATTACATGAATACCACTGAATGAGTCGTCCAGAAATCCTTCGATTTCGGATTTGCGGTCCATGAATTTTACTATATCCATTTTGTCCAGTTCATCGCAAGAGAGAAGATTTTTTTCACCTTTTACTGTCAGTTCCTTATTTCTCAGGTCTTTTGAAAGTTCATAAATTCCCTGAACCAAAGGAGAAAGGGTAAACATATATGTTCCCAGAGCTTCGACCAGACTGTTTAGCATTTCATCTGACAGCTCAGATATGGATATTCCCTGAAGATTTTCTTCGATATAATTTGTAAAAAATTCAAGCTGTTCGTTTGTGAGGTCAAATTCGAGCCTGCACGCCTTGTTTTTTATACTTCCGTTTGAAGTAATGAGAAGTATCACATAAAGCCGTTTGCCTGTAGGGATAACTTCAACTTTTGAAATTACCGAAAATTTCGGAGCGGCGTTTGAAGCGACCACCGCACACTGCGTAAGCTCTGCAAGAGCAGTAGCGGCGCTTTGTATTACGAGTTCTTCGGTAACTGCGCCTTGATCCTCCAGCATTTTGTCAAGGCGTTTTACTTCATCATCCGGAAGAGTCTGAGTTTTCATTATTTTGTCAATGTAAAGCCTGTATCCGCTGAACGTCGGAACGCGTCCCGCAGAGGTATGCGGCTGTTCAAGGTATCCCAGCTGTTCAAGCATTGCCATATCGTTTCTTACCGTTGCGGCGGAAACGTTTATTTCAGGCAGAGAAGCTATTGCTTTAGAACCTACCGGTTCGCCGGTCATTATATATTCATCTATGACAGCTGCAAGAATTTTTAATTTTCTGTCATTCACAGTCCGGAGCCTCCTTTGCCCCACTGGCAGTTCCTGATTTTGAGTGTTAGCACTCAGCCTCTTGGAGTGCTAAATATAATTTAACACTATTATGCTCAATTGTCAAGGGGTTTATGCATTTTCATCACAATGCACAAAAATCGGCTGTAAAAGCCAACCTGAAATGTGGAATTTTTGCCTGAATCAAATAACTGCACCAATATTACTCGAGTGTGAATTTTAGATGTAACGTTTTACTTTTTTTCAAAAAAGTAAGGGAGGTAAAATTCTTGCTTCGCCGGAATTGAGAGTTTCCTCAGTGCCGTCGTCATAGCGGACGATTAGTCCGGCATTATCGCTTATACCGATTGCAAGGGCGGTTTTTTCACTGCCGAGCTTGGAAACTGACACTCTTTGTCCTATAATAAATGAGCGTTTTCGGTAATTTTCCAGAAAGGAAGTATCTGAAAGATTTTTTGTCAGTATATCTATATTTTTCAGTATTTCAGCAATAATTTCAGCTCTTGACGGAGCTTTTCCGGTTTCGTCTTCAATTGAGGTGGCAACATTCATAAGTTCTTCCGGAAAAATATTTTTAATGGATTTTACATTGATTCCGATTCCTACTACTGCATATTCCGGCTGTCCGGTTTCAAAGTTTACCGAAGCTTCGGTTAAAATACCGCAGATTTTTTTACCGTTTAAAAACAGGTCGTTTACCCATTTGATTTTTACGTCTGTGCCGCACACCTTGTCGATTGCCTGTGCCGCAGCGACTGCCGCACAGGAGGTTATCAGCTGACAGGTTTCCATATCGGTTTCAGGGCGCAGAATAATACTGAGATAAATACTTGTTCCATGAGGAGAACAAAAACTTCTTCCCATCCTACCTTTACCGGCAGTCTGACAGTCTGCAATTACTGCCGTACCGTTTTCGGCTCCTTTTCTGGCTAATTCCTTTGCATAATTGTTTGTAGAATCTGTTTCATCAAGTACGATTATTTCTCTGTCATCAGTTTTATCCAGAAAGCTTTTTATAATTTCACGGTTTAAAATATCTCCGGTGCTTTTTAAAATGTAGCCCTTGTTGTTGATTGCCTGTATATCAAAGCCTTCTTCCTGAAGCTGTTTTACCGCTTTCCATACCGAATTTCTTCCTACACCCAGTTTTTGCGCAAGTGTTTCTCCGGAAATATAATCGTCTGAATTAAGAAGCTCTTCCATTACCTTTTCTTTAGTGGACATTTCAGTCACCCTTTCTTAAGTTTATTCATATTATAAATAATAACATATAAACCTGATTTTAACAAGGGAGGAAATAAAAGTGACTGAGGATATGCTTCTTGTTCTGGCTATGTCAACCGATGCATTTTTCGCCGCACTTTCTTACAGTACCGGAAAAATAAAAATTCCTGCCGTTTCCGCCTTTGTGATCAGTATTATAAGCTCGGCGGTTCTTACGGCTTCAATGCTGCTCTCCGCTGCTGCCGGAGCGTTTATTCCCGAAAGCTTCTGCCGTACCGCAGGCGCAGTACTGTTAGGGGTAATAGGCATTACCGGCTTTTGTCAGAACGGTCTTAAATCCATTTTAAGAAAACATAAGGGAAATGGGAAGGTATCCTTCAGTTGCTTCAATATCGGATTTGTCATAAGCGTATATCTAGATGAAACCAAAGCAGACGCAGACCGCTCTTGCTCTGGCATTGTCAGTGGATTCCGTATCCGGCGGATTGGGTGCGGGACTTTCCGGCGCAAATATATTAAGAGTGTGTCTACTAAGCTTTATATTCGGATTAATGGCAGTAGCCGCCGGCGGAAAGCTCGGCGAAGGACTGAGCAAAAAAGGGCCAGATCTTTCCTGGGTTTCAGGTGTATTTCTTATAGTGTTGGCGGCATATAAGTTAATAGGATAAAATTGTTAAATTATAAAGGTATTAGCATAAATTATTACAAATTTAGTATAAAAGTTTTCCGTCTATTGACTATCAGGACGTATTTTGCTATAATGATATAAATGTAAGTGCAGCTGATTGCTTGCTTATAATCTTTAAATATTAAAGTGAGTTTTTCTGATGAAGAATAATGAACAGTATAAAAAAATAGTATCATTCTTTTCAAGTTTGATTTTACTTGCCGCTTTGGCGGCGGATTTTATGTATATATGGTACGAATATTACAGTGATGCGATAGTTCTTCCGTTTTACAGACGCGGAAACTGGGTGGTAATTCTTATCTATGTAATCCTTACCATGATTTTTTTCAAGGCTTACGGCGGTCTTACAATGGGATATCTGAAGCGGACGGATATGCTCTATTCACAGGCGATTTCCATGGTAGCGGTCAATATAATCACTTATTTTCAGATAAGCGCTATCGGACGTGACTTTATGAAGGTTTTTCCTATGTTTATAATGACGGCTACCGATTTAATAATTATTGCACTGTGGATAGCCGCTAACAATAAAATATACTTAAAGCTTTATCCTCCAAGGAAGCTTATAATAATATACGGCAGCCGCAATGCGGAAACGCTTACCAATAAAATGAGCAGGCGTGAAGATAAATATATGATCTGTGAATCCATTAACATTCATGAAGATATGGATAAAATAAAAAGTGAAATACTGAGATTTGACGGAGCTATTATCTGTGATATAACCGGTCAGACAAGAAACGATATAATAAAGTATTGCTTTGAAAATTCAAAGCGAATATATATTTCTCCGAAAATTTCCGATATTATTATCAGGGGAGGTACTGATATAAATCTTTTTGACTCTCCGCTGCTGCTGTGCAGAAACAGTGGACTTTCCTTTGAACAGCGTCTTTTTAAGCGTATTTTTGATATTGTGGTATCAGTAATAGGTCTGATTATTCTGTCTCCGTTTATGCTTATAATTGCAGCTGCAATAAAAATCGACGACGGCGGAAGTATAATTTACAAGCAGAAAAGACTTACCATTAACGGAAAGGAATTTTTTGTATATAAATTCAGAAGCATGATACCTAATGCCGAAAAAAACGGAGTGCCTCAGCTGGCGACCGGTTCGGATTCAAGGATCACAAGAGTAGGAAAATTTTTGAGAAAATGCAGGCTGGACGAGCTTCCGCAGCTTTTTAATATAATTAAAGGGGATATGTCCGTAGTAGGACCAAGACCGGAACGTCCGGAGCTTACTGAAAAATACGAAAGAGAAATGCCGGAATTCAAATTCCGTTTAAAAGTAAAGGCGGGACTTACAGGATATGCACAGGTAACCGGCGTTTATGATACGACTCCTTATGACAAACTGAAAATGGATCTTATGTACATTGAACGCTATTCAATGGTTATGGATCTGCGGATAATTCTTATGACCATAAAAACAATGATATCTCCCGGAGAAATGAATTCCGAGGCGGATAAAGAAAAATATTAAAGCGGTGAATTGATTTGAAGAAACTGGAGAACAACATAGAAAATCTTATTAATGCCGAACCTGCATATAATGAATCTGAATCGGAAAACGATTCCGGATTTGTAAAGAAAATGAGCAGGAAAAAGGGCGGCAATGCACTAGGCGAATTTGGAGCAAGACAGAATGAACTGAATTTTCAGCTGATTCAGACAGTATCCGATTTGAAGGAATACTGCCGTGAGCTTGAGGAGCGTCTGGAAAAAGAAACCGATGCCCGACATAAAACGGCGGCGGTTCTTTCTGCAATGAAAAAGGAACTTGATTCAGTGCGCCTGCGGTCTACGCTGAATTCCAATCAGATAGAAAAAATGGACGGCGGTCTGGGAAAATATACGGAGAAGCTGGAAAATTACGCCTTGAGTATTTCTCCCGGCGCAAGGCTTGCTGACTGTCCGAAAGGCTGCAAGGAGGCGGATATTTCCAACTGTATAGGGTATTATGAAAAAATAGAAACGGCAAGAAATTCTGTCGGACTGTCCGAAAATACCGAGCTTGAAAAATTTTTGTATAACGCATTAAGCCGTGAATTTTCCGCAATGAGCGCTTTTGACAAGGTTGTAATTGATTTTTACGGGGAAGACAGATATGCGGCTGTATTGTACGGTAATCTCAGCAGAAACTCAATTTATAAAATAAATCGTATGGAAGACAATTGCGAACCGCAGGGAAATTTCAGCATTATCTGTACCGAAAACCTTCAGATACCCAAAAAACTGGCGCTGAAATCAGCTGTAATTATTGTAACAGGCAACGAACCGTTTGAGAATATATCTGATGAAGAACTTGAAAATCTTAAGTTTCTCAATGACTGCGGGCTTCATACTTATATCACCCTGTCAGACAGTACCTATAGAAGTTTTGTTCAAAAAGGATTCCGCTGCGTATCCCTCATTTCGGCTGACAAGCTTATGAGCGGAAAAATCGTCAGAACGATTGAAAAGAGTATGGAAACGTCAGTACCGTCCGGTGCGGTTACTTTCAGTCAGTTAAATCATGTTCTTGAAGCTTCCGAAAAGAAATTTACAGACGTCTCTGGAGAAACAGCAGGCTCTGAAGCCTTACTCAGATCCCGTGAATATCCTTATAACTGTTTGAGCATAATGGAAAAAACGGCGGTCAATGCAGCAGAAAATTACTACTTTTCAGGTGAAAATATAAACAGATGCCGTATAAGCGATACGCATGAAGGCATATTTGACGTCATCAACGGCTTGAATTATGTGAATCACCTTGATTACAGCCACCGCAAAAAAATATATGCCCGTGTCAAAACCATGCTGGAAACAGATGGTTTGTTTATACTCAATGGTTTTGACGCTGTGATCGGAATAAAACTGCGAGCTATAAACGGCTGGGGTGAATATCCGGTTTATGAAGCGCTCTGGACTAGAGAACAGCTTATATCTGAACTTGAAGATAACGGTTTTAAAATTAAGTTTCTTATTCCGGCAGGAACAGGTATTTTTGACATGCTCCCGCCTAAATATAGAAAAAGTCCTGCGGAATGGATTATCGGCGTCACGGTTTAGCCGTTGCTGAAAATGGAATTATGAGGAAAATGCGATTTTTTTCAGGAGGATTTAAATGAGAAAAACAAAAATTGTTTGTACGATCGGTCCGGTAACACAAAGTGAGGAAATGATAAAAAAGCTTATGGAGCATGGTATGGATGTTGCCAGATTCAACTTTTCTCACGGAAGCTACGAGTACCATAAGGATTGCATTGAAAAGGTAAGAAAAGTTGCGTCTGAACTGAATCTTCCCGTTGCTGCAATGATGGATACCAAGGGACCGGAAGTAAGACTGGGCAGATTTGTTGACGACAAGCCTGTAGAAATTAAAAACGGCGATATTTATACGCTGACTACCGAAGATTGTCTCTGTACAGATAAGGTAGGCAGTATTACGTTTAAAAAGCTGCCTGCCGATGTTTCAGTGGGCACAAGAATACTTATAAACGACGGCGTTATTGAACTTCTTGCAGAAAAAGTTACTGCTACAGAAATCGAATGCCGTGTAATTCACGGAGGCAAGCTTTCAAATAACAAAGGTATCAACGTTCCCGGAGTAAAGCTTTCTATGCCGTATCTCAGCGATGCCGATATGAACGATCTGGAATTCGCCGCAAAAATGAAGTATGATTTTATTGCCGCAAGCTTTGTCAGAACTGCCGCTGATATAAATTACCTGAGAAAATATACTCAGAGTCTCGGCTGGTTTGACGTTAGAATCATAGCAAAAATCGAAAATCTTGAGGGTGTTGAAAATATAGACGAAATCCTTGAAGCTGCTGACGGTATAATGGTAGCAAGAGGAGATATGGGTGTTGAAATACCTTTTGAACAGATCCCTGCTATACAGAAAGAACTGATTCATAAGGGTTATAATGCCGGTAAACAGGTTATAACTGCAACTCAGATGCTGGAATCCATGATTTCAAATCCTCGTCCTACACGTGCCGAAATTACAGATGTGGCAAACGCTATTTATGACGGTACGAGCGCTATTATGCTTTCAGGTGAAACGGCGGCAGGCGAATATCCTATAGAAGCGGTAAGTACTATGGCTCTGATCGCAGAAACTACGGAGTATAATATTGATTATAAATCAAGGTTTCATAAAAGAGGTACTGACAGCAATCCTAATATTGCAAATGCCATATCTCACGCATGTGTTACAACTGCTCATGATTTAGACGTGAAGGCAATTATTACAGTAACCAAAGGCGGGAGTACGGCAAGGCTTATTTCTAAGTATCGTCCGCTCTGTCCGATTATAAGCTGTACTACAGATGAGGTAGTATGCCGTCAGATGAATATGTCATGGGGGGTTACTCCGATTATAATCAATGAGGAAACCAGTACCGATGAGCTGTTTGAGCATGCTGTGGACGCAGCTAAGAAGTATGGCTATGTGGAACAGGGGGATAGAGTAGTTATTACTGCCGGTGTTCCTCTGGGAATTTCGGGGACAACTAATCTTATGAAGGTAGATACGGTTAAATGATTCTGGAAGCATGTTTTAAGCTTGACATGTCAGTCTACGCATGATATAATAAGTAAAATTAAATACTGCCACCGGGCAGATAGAATGCAAAAAGCATTCGTCGGCGTATCGTTAGGTCTTAGAAGATACGTTTGGCGGATGCTTATTTTTTGGAGGTTTTATACTATGAAATTCAAAAATCCTTTTATTGGTTTAACGAAATTTGAATGGTGTTTATGGACCATATCTGTGGTTGTCGTTACAGGTTCCTTTGTACTGTCAGGTTCGTCTGATATATTAACGATCATAGCTTCACTAATCGGTGTTACAGCTCTTATTTTCGTTGCTAAGGGGTATGTTTTTGGACAGATTTTAACAGTAATTTTTGCGGTTTTTTACGGTATTATATCGTTTTATTTTAAGTATTACGGAGAAATGATAACATATATTTGCATGACGTCTCCTATAGCTGTTTTTTCAATAATTACATGGGTTAAGCATCCTTTTCAGAAGTCTTCTGAGGTAGAAGTAAATAAACTTAGCCGAAGGCAAATATATATTTTAATTGTATCTGTTATAGCTGTTACGGTTATTTTTTATTTTATATTGAAATATCTTGGAAATGCAAATTTGCTTTTCAGTACTGTATCTGTTGCCACAAGCTTTATTGCGTCTTATCTTACTCTTTTTCGCAGTCCGTTTTACGCTATAGGCTATGCTGCGAATGATATTGTATTAATAGTTTTGTGGATTCTTGCCGCTGCTGAAAACATTTCATACTTACCAATGGTCATATGCTTTGCAATGTTTTTGGTCAATGATTTATACGGATTTGTTAATTGGAGAAGAATGAAACAAAGACAGGAAAGCACATTTATCAGTAATGTATAAAGAAAAAAGCCGGATTAAACCGGCTTATATTAGTTATTCAGATGAATTAATAAACATTTCATAAATTTTTCTGATTGCTTCTTCAAAGTCTGATTCACCGATAGCAATGATTACATTTAACTCACTTGATCCCTGATCAATCATTTTAACGTTTATTCTTGCGTGTGCCATTGAAGCGAAAATTCTTGCGGCAGTACCACGGGTACGGATCATTCCTCGTCCCACTACTGCCAGAATAGCAATACCCTTTTCAAGTTCAATATGGTCAGGAGCAACAGCTTTTCTTATTTGTGCGATAACCTCGTCTTCCTTGCCTTCGATCTGTCCGTAAGGGAAGATAAGAGAAAGTGTATCAATACCGGACGGCATATGCTCAATTGATATACCGTTTCTTTCAAGTACTTCCAGAACCTTGCGGCAGAAACCAAGCTCACTGTTCATCATTGCTTTTTCAATATTTATAGCGGCAAAGCCTTTTTTGCCTGCAATACCGGTTATAGTGTACTTATTGAATTCGTCTTCAGAGACTTCGGAAACGATCATAGTACCCGGATCTTCCGGAACATTAGTATTTTTGATGTTTATTGGAATACCTGCTGCTCTTACAGGGAAGATAGCGTCCTCATGCAGAACGGTAGCGCCCATATATGCAAGCTCACGCAGTTCCTTGTATGTTATGACATTTATAGCCTTCGGATTTTCTACGATTCTCGGATCTGCCACAAGAAATCCTGAAACGTCAGTCCAGTTTTCGTAAACGTCAGCCTTTACTGCACTTGCAATAATTGAACCGGTAACATCAGAACCGCCTCTTGAAAATGTTCTTACAACGCCGTTTACATCAGCACCGTAAAAGCCCGGGATAACTGCTCTTTCAACATTTTTCAGTCGGTCTCTCAGCTTAGGCTGTGTTTTTTCATTGTTGAAAGAACCGTCCTCATTGAATACAATGACAGTTGCAGCGTCAATAAATTCGTATCCCAGAAGTGCGGCAATAACAATACCGTTTAAGTATTCTCCTCGGCTTGCGGCATATTCACTGCCAGCTTTAGCGGAAATATTTTTCTTTATTTCAGCAAATTCATTGTCAAGTGAAAGATCAAGTCCGAGGTCGCTGATAATACCGTTGTATCTTTCCGCAATTGCGCCGAACGCATTATCTATACTTTTATTTTCCATTGCAAGACTATTGCAGTTATACAGCATATCCGTTACTTTTATATCATCAGAAAAACGCTTGCCCGGTGCGGACGGTACAACATATCTGCGTTTTTCATCACTCTTTATAATATCGGCAGCCTTAGTGATCTGTTTTGCGTCAGCCAGACTGCTTCCTCCGAATTTTACAACTTTAACATTCATACTGTTATTCTCCTCTTGATTTTTTACCGTAATCACATATTTAATAGTATATGGTATTTTGTAAGAAAAATCAAGTGTAATTAATTACAAAATATTGTAAGTTTATCGGTGTTCTTTTGTCGAATACGCTTGTACGTCTGTGAAAGACACTTACTTTTTTAACAAGCTTTTTTCAAAAAGCTTGGCAAAAACTTTTATATCGTATTTAGTTTAATGATATAATTTACATAAGGCTCGACAGGTTAATAAACTGAGGATTGAAGATAAAAATTTTGAAAAAAGCTTGGCAAAAATTTTTATGCCGTACTTCATTAACTTGATTTTCTTTTTAAAGACTCGCAAAGCAGCTTTTGAAAAAGCTGATAAAACTTCCTTTTCTTAACTTTCTTGTTTCGTACATTCTACGCTTTGTAAAAGCGTAGGTAAAAAACATTTGTCATTTTCTTTGATTGCCCAAAGAAAATAACGAAAAGAAATGCCCTTCTTTCTTTGTTCACACAAAAGAAAGAAGCAAAGAAAGGTAACGACTGCGCAATCCTTTTAAACTATCACGCAAGGTACTCTCCCAAAACTGTACTGAGACGTTTTTGCCACTTGCGTTCTCCGCTTAGTATCACCCATCTTACTTGGGCGTGAATTTTATGTGTTGCGTCTTGCCTTTTATTGGGAGTCCTATTAGTTCAGAAACTGTATGACGGATAAAGTTTTTCTTTGTTTTACTTTCTTTCACATGAAAGAAAGTAAAATACGTGTTTCTTTGGTTCGTTTCTTGTCACGAGACAAGAAATGAACAAGAAAAAAGATTTATTTTTTATGTGAATCGGGATTATCTGTTCTGCCCATAAGATAATCAATAGAACAGTCAAGGTAAGTAGCTATTTTAGAAATATTTAATATTGTGGCATTTTTCCCTCTCGATATATCGGAGATATAATTAATATTTAAGTTACAGGCATCAAGTAATTGCTTGAGAGTTATTCCCTTATTTTTAGTAGTTTGTTTAATTCTTAAAGCTAATTCTTGTAAATCATTCATAAAATCACTCCCATAAATTTGTACACAATGCGAAAATATCAAATTTTAGCTTGACAATCAAACTGTAGCTTGATATAATATATTCAAGCCATTAAAAAGCCTAATAATGTTTACTTAAATTGACACTTATTTATAAGTATATCATTAATTGGGTTAATTCGTCAATAGCTGAATATATTGTTCATTTCTTATTTCAAACATTCTACGCTTTGTAAAAGCGTAGGTAAAAAACATTTGTCATTTTTTGTTTTGTTATTGATGCCGAACCAAAGAAACAAGTTTCTTTAAAGCTTCTTTTCTTAACTTTCTTGTTTCGCAACAAGAAAGT
>OCHA01002284.1_pt1:5000-10000 | contig 11807 bp, 13 predicted proteins | sample 1538591 | NCBI WGS metagenome assembly OCHA01 (sample SAMN04571710, study PRJEB22368) | human gut metagenome | biome: human gut; material: stool | host: Homo sapiens | place: Luxembourg | collected 2012-09-06 | reverse complement strand
ATACCATGTGGAGTACCCTATGGGGTACATTGTGGAGACCTAGGAACCCTAGGGGGTACCCTCAGAACCCCTGGATCCTCGAGAGAGACTCAAGAGAGACTCAAGACAGTCTCAAGACAGTCTCAAGACAGTCTCAAGACAGTCTCCACAACTCCCAAAACATGGATCCCAAAGAGCGAGAAGAGTGAGATGAGGACAGATACAACTCACTCAAGCAGCAAGAGCAGTAGCAACAAGAGAAAGAGCGACACGAAAGGAGAGGGTGGGAAGTGAGCTAGGGCATGAGGATGGAGTGAAAGAGGAAGGCCTTTCTCTCCGACTCATGAGTGTGTGGAGTGTGATCCTTTGGGATCCATTGGGAACCATTGGGAACCCCTGGGTGTGGAAGGCCATCTGAGGGAAGTGTCATGTCACGTGACATGTCCGAATGCATGGAATCAAGTGAGTAACCATGAAGACATGACATGACATCACACAACCACACACCATCACACCTCTCAGAGCGGCCCTGCGGGGCCTGCAGAACCATCCACCCTTACTATTCTAATTATTACAACCCTCTCTGAACAGCTCTGACGAGCTGTCAGCAGCTCTAACAAAGCTGTCAGCAGCTCTCAGGAACTGTCAGAAAGGGTCCAGACCGCCCCTGACGGGGCAGTCCACCCCTAACGGGGTACAGAGGAATGACGACTCCCCTGTCATTCCCCTTTCTTTCCCTGCTGAGTCCATGGAAGGCTGGACTCACTCCTTCTCTTCTCCCTTCATGCTTCATGGAAGGAGACTGCCTAGTCGAAGCGTGCGTTCTTGCGTCAACACGCGAACAATGGAGTGTGGCGGGGGTTGCGATGGTGTTCGGGTGGAAGGCTGATGGCATGCTCACCCTGACGGGTGGGACATACCCTCACTGAAGTGAGGGTGGTGGGTGAAAGGGTCACCTTCACGCATGCGTCTGTCTTCTATCGGATCTGTCTTCTCCGTTTTCTGGAGCGTCCTGCGGACCGCTGGGACGGCTAGAAGGAGAAGAAAGAGAAAACAAACACCTCTCAATCCTCTAAACACTGTATTGTACTAGGCTATCTCCTCCTTGTATAGGCCTAAGGCCATGAGGCATGGGAAGGGGGGAGAAAGAGAAGAGAGAAGGGAAAGAAAGGAGAGAGGAGGAGAAGAGGGGGAGAAAAAGGGACTTGAAAACCCCATTGGGGTTACGGGGGTACTCCTAGAGCGTGCGCAGGGCGCGCATGCGCGCCCAAGCACGCCCCGCGATTTGGCGCCGCCTTAGCGAGGCGAAGCCGAGGCGAAGCCGAGGCGCCGCCTCGCTTAGAGCGGCAGTGACAAATCGCCTGTTCAGGCCGCGACCCAAAATGAAAGAGCGCACGGTCCTCTCTCTCCTGTCCAAATTTGAAGCCTCTAGCTCGCTTCCTCATCGAGATATTCGCGTTTGAAATTAACTGATCCACTTGAGGAGAGGGTCATTTTTGACTTGAGGGAGATGGAATTGGGGTGAACATGGGTTGTCAGTTGGCTTGGAATGAGTTCCTAAGGGTTCCTAAGGGTTCCTAATAGTGAATAGAGGATGTCATGACATGTCATGAGATGATGCACATGCATGCATCATGCATGCATCATGCAACATGCATGTCACATGACATGTCACTGACATGTCCAACACGATGAGAGATCACTTAAGAATGGTATGACGCAGAATCGAGGCTGGAAGGACATAACTGAGAAAGATACGCTCAAGATACGCCTCGATTTCTGACACAACCAACCATGCAACATTGTGTTGCACATGTGCGTTCAAGAGTACTCCTTCAATACGATATGGGAGTACAAGGACGAAGCAGGAACACAAAGGAACACAAGGAACACAATTGGAAACACATCCTTTTTCACCTCCTCAGCCCTCCTTATGAGTCCCAAACAGGTCCGTTGGAAGTGAAATGATGTCAGCTAACATCACCCTCCATATGGCTTCATGGCCACTCGAGATTGCCGAAATCGTGATCTGCGATTACCCCCATCTCTCAAAACGAAGTAGAGAATTGAACAGATCTCAAAAGGCCGCATCTGAAAATGGTGCATATGTCGGGGTATTAGCAAACACGAAGGCAAACCCAGTTCGCAAAGTAGCAAATCAAGCAAAGTGACGAACTGTAGGAGTCTAGGTAGTTACCAACGAACCTTCAACTTGTCAAATAGGTTGGACACTTCCCATGACTTGGCTATTGGAGGGTGTAGAGTTGTAGCACTAGGTAGGGGGAGGTTGGGGCTGAAAGGGGGTGAGGAACGAAAGTGGAAGTCGAGACATGCTGTGCATCATGCAATCGCGACTTCCACCGATCCCTCCGTTATGATGTTGGTTGGAAAGGGCTCAAAGAGGAGAATTGAATGGTATGTGTTTGGGGCGAATGGGAGGAGTTTCGTGAATGGAAAAGGAGCAAAGAATGTTTTGAAGTGGGAGCGAGAAGGCGTGCAATTCGCCTTGCTGAAAGGGTTAGGGTTGAAGGCTGTGCAATGCTGTGCAATGCAATGCACTGCACTGTGAACTTGTCAAAGTAGTCAACGGTAACTTGTCAAAATGAATGACAACCCCCCAAACCTTATGGGACATAGGGTCAGAACGGGAGATGGAATCGTTGGGGCATCCCTCAGGAGAGTAGCCATAGGAGGCTCCAATGTCCACCAACCTTGCTTCCCTCCTCGAGTACTGAGTGGGTAGTATGGAAAGATTGCGAATTTTTGAAAAATGAAAAGTGTGAAAAGGGTGAAAGGGAAAGGAAGAGGGAGTTGTCCTCAGTTGGAATTTGAAAGGGTTTTGAATTTGGACGAGGTCGAAATTTTACACAAGTCCTATAGTACCCTCCTGTGGACCGAGTGACTCAGTAGGTTGGTGGTCCACAGAGAGTGGGTCAAGTTTACTATGGGAGTGGACTTTGCGAAATTTTGAAAAATGTCAAAGTTGGAAAGAATGCAAAATCAGAAAGAGGGAAGTGTCCTCAGTATGGATTTGAAAGGGTTTTGAATTTTGAAGAGGTCGAGTTTTGGGGTGAGGTCTAATGGTAGAGTCCAATGTCCTCCAACCTTGCTTCCCTCCTCAGTCCCTAGAGACTAGGGTGGACTTACTATGGAAAGGGAGTTTGTGAAAAATTTGAAAAACACAAAGTCCGAAAAGGGTGAAAGGGAAAGGAAGAGGGAGTTGTCCTCAGTTGGAATTTGAAAGGGTTTTGAATTTGGAAGAGGTCGACCCAAAGTCATTTTGTATGGGAGGGTCCAATGTCCATCAACCTTGCTTCCCATCACGATCCATGGACCACTGAGGAAGTGTACTGTGGGAGGTCGAGAATGTGAAAAATGCAAAGTCCGAAAAGGATGAAAGGGAAAGGAAGAGGAAGTAAAGTGTAGCACGAATATGAAAGGGTTTTGAATTTGGAGAGGGTCGAGTTTTGGGGTGAGGTCTAATGGGAGGGTCCAATGTCCTCCAACCTTGCTTCCCTCCTCAGGTACTGACTGGTTACTATGGAAAGGGAGTTTGTGAAAAATTTGAAAAACACAAAGTCCCAAAAGAACTAGTTAGTAAGTAAGAGGAACATAAGTGTAGCACGGATTTAAGAGGGCATTCAATTCTGAGAGGGTCGACCCAAAGTCATTTTGTATGGGAGGGTCCAATGGACCACCAACCTTGCTTCCCTCCTCATGTACTGAGTGGGTCCATACAAAATAATGGTGCACAAAATATTAACCCCTATCAAAACCTAGTTAATAAGAAAGAGGAACTTGAGTGTAACACGGATTTAAGACAGCATTCAATTCTGACCACCTCACCCCAAAGTCACTTACCATAGGACCCTCCAATGGACCACCAACCTTGCTTCCCTCCTCATGTACTGAGTGGGTCCATACAAAATAATGGTGCACAAAATATTAACCCCTATCAAAACCTAGTTAATAAGAAAGAGGAACTTGAGTGTAACACGGATTTAAGACAGCATTCAATTCTGACCACCTCACCCCAAAGTCACTTACCATAGGACCCTCCAATGGACCACCAACCTTGCTTCCCTCCTCATGTACTGAGTGGGTCCATACAAAATAATGGTGCACAAAATATTAACCCCTATCAAAACCTAGTTAATAAGAAAGAGGAACATAAGCCTAACTACCATTCCAACGCTCAGTCCATTCTGACTACCTCACCCCAAAGTCACTTACCATAGGACCCTCTAATGACCCTCAACCTTGCTTCCCACCCTAGTCCCTACACACTGACTCGACCTACCCTAAGATGTCGAAAGTGTAAAATTTTCAACCCCCCTCAAAACTCAAATAAATAGAAAGAGGAACTCTAGCCTAACTTACATTCCAACGCTCATTCCATTCTGACAACCTCGACCCAAAGTGACTTACCGTAGGACCCATCAGTACCCTCCAACCTTGCTTCCCTCCTCAGTCCCTACACTTCCCACCAGTTGTACCATGGGAAGTGTAAAAATTTCAAAAACTAAACCCCCCAAAATATTCTATGGGAAGAAAGACCAACATAAGGGTAGCACGAATTCGGAATATGAAAAGATTTGGAGAGGGTCGAGGTCTGGCGAAAAATTCTCGAAATGAAAATTTTGGCTGGGAGGTCAAGGGACCCTCGATCAAGTATCAGAAATGGTTGGGGAACATAAGGGAGTCCATAGTAAAGAAATTGAAGAAAAAGTAAAAATGCCACAAAAGTAGGCCCACCCCCCAAATTATACTATGAGGAGGACATGTCTGGCGACGGTTAGTATAGGGTGGTCCAGTGACCGAGGAGGGAAGCAAGGTTGACCGTTTGACAGAGAGTCCAATGCAAAATGACTTGTTGTGAAATTGAATGGAAAGTGGTTATTTGAGGTCGGTAATACGATTTAAAGGCTATTTTCCTTCCGAGAATTCGATTTCATGAAATAGTCGAAGCGAGTGTGTGGGTAACATGTGTGTGGGTAGTGGGTGTGAGTAGGCTATGGGTT
>OCHA01002281.1_pt1 | contig 11810 bp, 9 predicted proteins | sample 1538591 | NCBI WGS metagenome assembly OCHA01 (sample SAMN04571710, study PRJEB22368) | human gut metagenome | biome: human gut; material: stool | host: Homo sapiens | place: Luxembourg | collected 2012-09-06 | reverse complement strand
CTTGGGTCAGCTGACCCAAGTGAATATAGTCGCAGTTAGTGGCTAGTTCAAAGTTACCCTGCCCACGTTGCAGCAAAGAAAATCCGGAGCCTGTTGCGTCCCCCCTTTTCAACCATTCTTACTCTACTTCAATATTTGTCATTAAAATACAGTTCGGCGTCTCCACCTTCATCGGTTTCCCTTTCATCACGATCAATTTCTTCTCATAATCAATTGCAAACGTTGTAATACTGTTGGACTCATGATTCACAACCGCCAGATGCTTTCCGTCCGGGAACAGTGCGATATCCTTCGGATATTCCCCACTGATCGGCAGTGCAAATTCCTTCGTCAGCTTTCCATCCTCGGGATTAATAGAGAACATAGCCACTGAATTATCCCCTGCCGTAGAAGTAAACAGATACTTTCCATCCGGTGACATCGTCATGGCTGCTCCGCAGTCATGCATCGGATCCAGCTGATCGGACAGCGGTTCTACTAACTGAATCAGTTCAAATTCCGGTCCCTTATCAGTATCTTTATATGTAAATACGCCCACTTTATTAATTAATTCGAACAGAATGTACGCATATTTGCCGTCTTTACTAAACACGATCTCTCTCGGTCCGGATTCTCTCTTGCATCGAAGAATATCCACCAGTTCCATGCGGTTTCTTGTTGTATTGATCCGGTAAATCTTTACCTGATCGATTCCGTTATCTACCGCACATACATATTTTCCTTCCGGTGTTGTCTTCACACAGCTGACATGTGGACGGAAGTTACGTTCTGCAACACTTCCGACTCCTTTGTGGAACACGCCGTCAAAAACCTGACCCAGACGGCCATCCTGGTGTGTATGTACTGCTGTGATCTTGCCATCATGATATCCGGCAACAAACAGATATTTTCCTGTATCGTCCACGCACAGGTAACAACCTCTCATACCATCAATACCCACCTTATTGATCAGTTCCAGATCACCATCCGGTTTGATCTCAAACACTGCCACACCTTCATCTGCAATCGAATACAGATACTTGCCGTTTTTCGATTTTACCACATAAGATGAATTGTTTACCGGCACTACTTTTCGCTCGCTCAGTGTACCTTCTTCCACATCCACGTCATACAGATGAATTCCAATACTGCTTCCATGTGTATAAGTTCCAACATATGCAATGTATTTTTCTTTTTCCATGATGTTTTTTCCTTTCTTTGCAATATTTGTGTATTTTTTAATATCTGTTAATTATTTTATCATATTTCAGACTATTTCACAATTCTTTCTTGAGGAACTTGCGAATTGTCTTCTTTCTATGATACACTCTCTGTATAATTTCGAATACAATATTCAAAAAGGAATCCACATATGAAACGAATATTCTCTTATACAATAACTGCACAGGACAGTGATCAGCGCATCTATGATTTTCTGTGTCATCACGGCTATTCCCGGCACATCCGCACCTGGCTCAAGCAGCATCCCGGTTCTGTCCGTCTGAACGACAAGGAAGCACTCTTTTATTTTCCGCTCAAAACCGGTGATCTGCTGGAAATCACACTCGAGGAAGAACAGCCCTCGGAAAATATCATTCCAGTCTGCCTGCCGCTCCACATTATCTATGAAGACGAAGATCTGATGGTCATCGATAAACCGGCAGATATGCCGGTACATCCTTCCATCGGCAATTATGAAAATACTCTGGCAAATGCAGTTGCCTGGTACTTCCAGCAACAAAATATCCCCTTTGTCTTCCGCTGTATCAACCGTCTGGACCGCGACACCACCGGACTCCTGATTCTCGCAAAAAATATGCTGAGTGGTGCCATTCTTTCCGATCAGATGAAAAAACGCGAGATTCACCGTATCTATCTTGCCATTACAGAGGGAAAGACCGATCCCGCCGGTACCATCAACCGTCCGATCGGACGCGCAGATCAGTCTCTGATCTTACGGCAGGAGATCCCGCCTGTACTCATTATCTGCAAAAATGCTGGCATCCGAAAACCTTTTACCCGACAACTCTTTCTGTTCCACAGGATGGTCTTTCTCTGGTGCAGTTGCAGCTGGAAACCGGACGTACCCATCAGATCCGTGTGCATATGACTTCCATCGGACATCCTCTGATCGGAGATACTCTGTACAATCCGGAAACTGCCCTGCTGGCTCGTCAGGCACTACACTCTTATCGGCATTTATCCACCCTGTCACCGGAGTTCCCCTGGAGTTTACTTCATCCCTCCCTGCAGATATGGCAGAATTTTTCCCGGAATATCATGCGTAAGTATTTTTATGATGTCGTAGTCAGAAGATACAAAAAAGATCTGAGAAATGCTTTTTCACATTTTTCAGATCTTTTTATTTTTCACATGATATTTCTGTTTATCCGACAGAATTTCCCTGTTTTCCTACATTGCGCGAATCCGCGGTACCTCTGCCACATGCAGATATTTGCTGATACATTTTACCAGCAGATCATGCTCGGATACATGATCCAGACCGGTGATTGCAACCGTTCCGATCACACCCACTTCTTCTACACGAATCGGGAATCCGCCTCCACAGGCCGCATACTCTTTCTCATCAAGAAATCTGTCTGCCAGGCTTTCTCCCCTCTCCCTCAGATCCATATACATCCGCAGACTGCTTTTTTCGGTAAGCCGCACCGTGTTCTCTTTTCTTGTCAGCCACTGTTCATGATACAGATTGGTACCATCCATACCATACTGGAATACGGTATAGCCGTTGTTTAAGCGAATCCGTACCAGTACTGCCGCACCTCTTTTTGCTGCCTCTGCCACGATCAGATTGCCCAGTTCCCATGCATCTGCATTGGTAAAACTGGAAAACTGAAGGATTTCTTCCTGCATCTGTAATACACTGCTTAATTCTTCAATCGTCATACCACTACCTCCGGCTTCTTTTTATTTTGCCAATGCCAGCAGAATCTGGTTACTTCTTGCGATGAACTGTGTCATTTCATCCGGACTCAGCTGTTTGTGAGCCATCATTGCCAGATCATACAGCTGCTGACATATTAACGGAACATTTTTATCGTCCTCTTTGTGTGCAGCCACATATTTTACCAGCGGATGATTTGCATTCAGAACCAATGTAGCTCCGTTTGCACCGCCGAACATATTGGCATCCATACCATACATCTTCATCATATCCTGCATCCGGCGGCTTTCTTCGGACAGAGTCATCATAGAAGAAATACTTTCATTTTTCAGTTTTTCCACTTTCACATCCAGTTGTTCATTGTTCAGTGCTTTTTTGAAGGTTGCTGTCAGCTCATCGGTCATTTCTTTCAGATCTGTGCCATCTTCTTTGAAGTCTTCCGTCAGATCTGCATCGATACGCTGGAATTTTACATCTTCATGTTTCTGTTCTACATGGGTAATAAAAGCAGTATCAATATTATGTTTCAGGATTACTGCATCCATACCCTGTTCTTTAAACATATTGATGTACTGGCTCTGCTGTATTTCGTCAGATACATAATAAACTGTTGTTTTTTCCGTTTCCTTCTCTTCTGCCTGTTCTCCGTCTTTTTTCTCTTCTTCCGGTTTCCCGGCTTCTGCTGTTTCTGCTTCCGGTTTTTTATTTTCTTCGATGCAGTCTTTCAGTGTCAGATATTTGCCATCCAGATTTTTAAACAGGATATAATTATCCATCTTATCAGAGAATTTTGCATCTTTGATGCATCCGAATTTGATAAACGGGCTGATGTCATCCCAGTATTTCTCATAATCTTCTCTGGCTGTCTTGCACATACCGGTCAGTTTGTCAGCAACTTTCTTGCTGATATAATCAGAGATTTTTTTGACAAATCCATCGTTCTGCAGTGCGCTTCGAGATACGTTCAATGGCAGATCCGGACAGTCGATCACACCTTTTAACAGCATCAGGAATTCAGGAATCACTTCTTTGATGTTATCCGCAATAAATACCTGATTGTTATATAGTTTGATGGTTCCCTCGATGGAATCATATTCGGTGTTGATCTTAGGAAAATACAGGATACCTTTTAAGTTAAACGGATAATCCATGTTCAGATGAATCCAGAACAGCGGCTCCTTATAATCCATAAATACTTTCCGGTAAAATGTCTTGTAATCTTCATCAGTACACTCATTCGGATGTTTCATCCACAGTGGATGAATATCACTGATGGATACCGGACGTTTATTGATCTTTACTTTTTCTTTTGCAGGAGAAATTTCTACAACTTCTTTCTCTCCGTTTTCATTTTCTTTTTCTTCGGTCTTTGCATCTTCATGAATATGTTCTACAACCACATCATCGTCACGCAGATCTGCTTCGTCAATGGTTTCATATTCCTGTTCTGCATTCTCGTTGGAAAGGAAAATCTCAGTCGGCATGAAAGAACAATATTTTTCCAGTACCTCACGAACTCTGTATTCGTTGGCAAATTCCAGATTGTCCTCGTTTAAGAACAGCGTGATCTCTGTACCGACGGTTGTCTTGTCACCATCCTGCATATCGTACTCGGAACCGCCGTCGCACTCCCAGTGTACCGGTGTTGCCCCTTCTTTATATGATAAGGTATCAATATGAACCTCATCTGCTACCATAAATGCTGAATAGAATCCCAGACCAAAATGTCCGATGATCTGATCATCATTTGTTTTATCTTTGTACTGCTCCAGGAACTTGGTTGCTCCGGAAAAAGCAATCTGCGTAATATACTCTTCTACTTCATCGGCTGTCATACCAAGGCCGGTATCGATAAATTTCAGGGTTTTCTTTTCCGGATTGACGATCACATCGATTTTATTTTTGTAATCATCCGGGAAAGTGTATTCTCCCATCATCTCCAGTTTCTTTAATTTTGTGATTGCATCACAGCCGTTGGATACCAGCTCACGAACGAAAATATCGTGGTCGGAATACAGCCATTTCTTTATGATTGGAAAAATATTGTCACTGTTAATTGAAAGATTTCCATGTTTTGCTCCCATGGTTATACACACTCCTTTTCCTGCAGAAAACCTGTCATCCGTCTTTTTCTGTGCTCCTGTTCTCTGCTTTTTTCTTTGAAAGCCAAATTCTTTCACTGACTTTAATACTAATACCGAATATTCCAAATGTCAAGAAAAAATTAGCACTCATTTCTAATGAGTGCTAATAATTTTACGTATCTCTATTTATTTGTTGTTTAAGCAACATCTATATTGTTTTTTGTCTGATAACCTCATATTTCAGCATCCGCGATTCCTGCTGTCTCTTCTTTTTCTCCATCAGATCCAGCAACAGATCTGCCGCTTCCCTTCCGCTGGTATGATAATGATAATGTACCGTTGTCAGTCTTGGACACAAAAGATCCGCAATAGCTCCGTGTCCCATACCGGCAACTTTCATCTCTCCAGGCACTGTGATTCCCCGCTCAGAAAGGCAGGACAATACACCTGCAGCAATCATATCTGTCGCACATAACACGCCATCCGGCCTTTTCCCGTCAGCAAGTATCTCTGTCATTGCCTGATATCCACCCTGTGCGGAAAACGCAGCCACCCGATACGGAACTTCATCCATATGCAGGCCTGAATTTTCCAGTGCATGGCAGGCTCCGCGGTAACGGTTCTCTCCTACTGCTTTATCCCGCCGGTCCACACCGATATATGCCGGCCGCCTGCACCCGCTTTTTAACAGTTCTTCCATCATGGCACACGCTGCTCCCTCATCATCATGGTAAATACATGGATATTTTTCACTTTTCTGTCCAAGAATTACCACCGGAACTCCCATATGCTCCAGTGCTTTCTCATGTCGTTTTGTCAGTACTGAAGCGACAAAAATCAATCCATCCACCTGACTTTGTTCAAAGGTTTCCAGAATCCCGATTTCTTTTTCCAGACTCAGATTTGAATTCATCAGCAATACGTGATAATTCTTCTGATCCATACGTTCTGAGATGCCTGATAATATCTTCGGCACCGACTCTGAATCGATCTGTGGAACCAGAACACCGATCCGGTTGCTCTTTTTCGTCCTCATCGTTCTGGCATATTCCGACGGCCGGTACTTGGTCTCCCGAATCACCCTTTCGATTCGCTGACGTTTTTCCTGACTGAGGCTCCCGTCATTTAAATAACGGGAAACTGCCGCACTTGAAACACCTGCCAGTTTTGCAATTTCACTGATCGTCATGCCGACACCTATTTTTTCAGCAGCCAGTAGCAGCCAAATGCCGGGATCTGTACTCCTCTGGCTTCCATCTGTCTGCCGCTGATCAGATCCTCATACATGCCGTCTTCCTCATTGATCCATGCAACCTTATCATATTCGCTGAAGTTAAACAGAGCTACCAGTTTCTCTCCGTTCTTTTCTTTTATCAGACCAAGGATAGAATCATCCCAGGTATCCACTGTTCTGCAGTCTGCGGTACTCTCGAATACCGGATGCGATTTCCGGATTGTCTCCAGCTTTGACAGTCCTTCAAACATTTCTCCTGGAATGGTACCTTTTGTATGACGAAGTTCCGCTTTATCCCACTGAAAATCGCCTCTGTGCAGATAACGGGAATCCCCCCATTTCTTCGGATCTTCATGGTAGGTATAATCATTTTCCTGACCAATCTCATCGCCGCTGTAGATAACCGGGATACCGGACTGCGTCAGCATATAGGCATGCAGTGTCAGGTCATAACGGATTGCTCTCTTTGTTGCTTCTTCGTCTTTCTCATATGCTGCTTTCTCGATACCGCACAGAGATGCCGTAGTACCACACTGACGTGCATCTCCGGAAGCCGGATCTGCATTATACAGTTCTCCTCTTGCAAAAGAGTTCTCATACTTACCTGTGAAGAAATCGCTCAGATATTTCTTATGAGCCACTTCATTGATGCCGAACTGACCAAGCCATCCATAGTCCAGCCCCCAGCCGATATCGTCATGGCAACGCAGATAATTCAGGAATACATAGTCCTTCGGCAGACGGTTGATGATATCCATCTGCTGACGCAGCAGACGGGCATCTCTCGTTGCTACCGTGTTCCAGGTGGTTGCCATCGTTGTTACATTATACAGCATATGACATTCCGGTTTTTCTACAGAGCCAAAATAAGGTACTACTTTTTCCGGTTCCATGACAACTTCTCCGAGAAGCAGTACACCCGGACACACGATCTCACAGATCATACGCATCATACGAACAATATTATGTACCTGCGGAAGATTTCTGCAATTGGTTCCCAGCTGTTTCCAGATATACGGAACCGCATCGATACGGATCACGTCGATACCTTTATTGGTCAGATTCAGCATATTATAGACCATTTCGTTCATAACAACCGGATTCCAGTAATTCAGATCCCACTGATATGGATAGAAGGTGGTCATTACAAATTTTTTCATATCATCCAGCCAGGTAAAGTTACCCGGTGCGGTTGTAGGGAATACCTGCGGAACCGTCTGTTCAAACTGAGACGGTACATCATAATTATCATAGAAATAATATCGATCCATGTATTCCCGCTCTCCGGCTCTGGCTCTTTTTGCCCACTCATGTTCTTCTGACGTATGATTCATTACAAAATCCATACACAGACTGATGCCTTTTTTCCGGCATTCGTCTGCCAGACTTTCCAGATCTTCCATAGTACCAAGTTCCGGCTGTACTTTTCTGAAATCACTGACCGCATAACCGCCATCACTCTTTCCTTCCGGAGATTCCAGAAGTGGCATCAGATGCAGATAATTGACATTACTTTCTTGTACATAATCCAGTTTCTCTTTGACACCTTTTAAGTTTCCTGCAAATGCATTGACATACATCATCATTCCCAGAATATCATTTTTCTTATACCATTCCGGATCCTGTTCTCTGACTCTGTCCTGTTTTTTCAGATCTGCTTTTCTGTCTGCATAAATATTTTTCAGATTTTTGCACAGATCTTCAAACATATCCATCCGGTTTTCATAAAGTTCACAGTACAGCCATTTCAGTTCGTCATAATGACGTGCCATACGTCTCTCAAACTCCTGCTCCTGCACTTTTGTATTCTCTGCTTTTTCTGTTTTTATCGGCTCTTCCTTAACTTCCGGCTTTTCCTCTTTTTTTACCGGTTCCGGTTTCACTTCCACTTTCTTTTTTTCTGTCTCTTCTGTCGGTTCTTCTTTTATTTCCGACATTTTTTCTTCTTTTTCCGGTTCAGCCTTTACCTCCGGCAATTCTACTTCTTTTTTTGTAGTGTTTTTCGCAGCTGTTGTCTTTTCTGTTGAGTCTACTACTTCTGCCTTTTTATTTTCTGCATTTGTTGCAATTTTTTCTTTCATTTCTGTGGTTCTTTTAGCTGCTCTCTGAGCCGCTTTTTTCTTTCTGGCTTTCATAGACACTTCTCCTAATCATATAATATTTTGTGCGGAACTTTCGCCACACTCATTTCACTTTACATCGATTATAGCATAGGTGTTTTAAAAATCAATAAAAAAAGCCTCCGGAAACTTTCAAAAGATTCCTTTATATTTAATATATGAATACTGTGAATATTTTTTAAACTTTTTCTTAAAGTTCCAAATTCTTCTCTATTTCCTTTGCTTTACAAATTCTTCTGTGCTATAATCACAATAGCTTTTTGAAGAGCTGCTACTATCGTAAATTTAGCGCGTAATAAAGAGGAGGCATTTCTCATATGAGCACAAGCACCCGTATCAAACGTGTCATTCCGGTAGCACTTTATACCGTCTTTTATCTGCTTTGTTTCTCCTATCTGGAGAACCGACATGTACGGTATCACATTATTGATTCCAGTCTGGACGATAAGATTCCATTCTGCGAATATTTTATTATTCCATATTTGTTATGGTTTCTTTATATCGCTGTGACTGTTGGCTATTTTCTATTTTTCAATGAGAATACAACCGAGTTCTGGAGCCTGATTTTGAATCTTGCCATCGGTATGACATTATTTTTAATTGTATCTTATGTATATCCAAACGGACTGAATATCCGTCCGACAGAATTTACCAACGATTCTGTTTTCACCCGTATGGTTCAGTTCCTGTATCGGACAGATACACCAACAAATGTACTTCCAAGTATTCATGTATATAATTCTGTGGCCGCCTTTTCTGCAATCCACACCTGCAAGAATCTGCAGAAACATAAAGGAATCCGTACAGGTTCATTTATTCTGACCACACTGATCGTTCTGTCCACCATGTTCTTAAAACAACATTCTATAGCTGATGTAGCAACAGGTATTACCTGTGCTGTAGCAACATATGTGCTGTTCTACTCAAGAGCAGCCGAAAAACAGGGAGCAAAAGCAAAACAGCGTTCCCCACTTCATCAACACGACACACATATGTAAATCAAATTTCATTTTTTCTGAAATTTAACCATTAACTTTAAAAAACCGGCGAGTGAACATCTTTTTCACTCACCGGTTTTTTACTAAAAAAGGTCCACCGGACCTTTTTGTCGTATGCTTGGCAATAAAAATTTCGGATTTTTAGTTGAATCCGTAAATCTTCTGCACCACCTTATATCCCGTTACAGAAACCTGTCTTCCTCCTTTGCCAGGCAGATTGCAAAGACGTCCCAGCAGACTCAACCGAATCTTTCCATAATCCGCACGGTCATTGGTTTTCAGATACCGCCACAGTTCTTTCTTCTTCTCAAAACACTCATCCGTCTTCGCCTGAATCAGGAAAATACTTGATACCGTCATGATCATGATCAGCATATGTCTCATATAACCTCTCTGGTTACGGTGAAGATTCTTTACCTGTCCCATATAATCGATCATCAGCTTATTTACACGGATCTGCTGATCCACACGACCGATCATCACGCTCTCACTAACGGACTGATCTGCTCTTCCGATAAAGTAGCGGTACAGATTTACATCCAGATAATACATGCTCTGCACACTCGCCAGCGGAATAAATGCCACCAGATTGTCCACATAGAATGTATGCTCCGGCAGTTTCAGACCACATTCCCGCAGAAGCTCTGTCCTGTAGATCATCGAATGCATCAGCAGATAATGGCTGGTTCCCAGTGGCTTTACATCATCCCATCCGAAGATTTTATCCTGAGGAAGTGCAGAACGATACCTCATCACGGTCTTTCTCTTTGCTCCCACTTTTTCATAGACATAATTACAGAGCAAAAGATCCAGTGTCTTTGGTCCTCTGACGCATAGTTTTAAGACTTCAAGTGCTTTTTTAAGTGCTTCTTCATTCAGCCAGTCATCGCTGTCCACCACTTTAAAGTAAAGTCCTGTAGCATGCGCAAGTCCCGTATTGACCGCTCCGCCATGTCCCTTGTTTTCCTGATGGATTGCCTTTACAATCGTGGGATATTTCTCTTCATAGTCTCTTGCGATCTTTAGCGTATCATCTTTGGATCCGTCATCCACGATCAGAATCTCTACATCTTCTCCACCTTTTAAAAGGGAATCCACACATTTTCTCATATATTCCTGTGAATTGTAACATGGTACTGCAATACTCAGTATTTTCACTTTTGTTCTCCTTTTCTTTGTCTGTAAATATTTTTCGGTAACTGTTCCGTTCCTTCACAGTTATTTATTGAATAGTTACGTTTTATTACTTCTTTTATCTGTATTTATCCTGTCCCAGACGCATCTGAATCTGTTCTGCATATGCCTGAAAAGCCGCCGGAATCGGATACTCCTTTTCCACTTCACTGATCTCTGCAAAAATCATCTTCGGATCTGCGCTTTCTTCGAGTGCCGCCACCCGGATCAGATATCCTTTCATATCCCATTCCACATGTGAAAAAATATGCTTTGCATCAATCAATGGCACGATCTGAAGCGGTATAAGATCCTGATTCTCCACCCATGCTAGAATCTCTTCCTCGCTCAGATATCCTTCCAGATTCGGCAGTTCATACATTCCTGCCAGCAACCCCTTCGCCGGGCGCTTTCGAATCGCCACCCGTTCACCGTCTCGTAATACCAGAACAGTTTTTTCTTCTTTTCGCCGTTCCTGTCTTTTCTTTTTCACCGGAAGATTCAGTACCGTTCCATGCACTCTTGCCTGGCAGTATTCTGCCACCGGACACACCACACACTTCGGTGCACCGTTCGGTACACATATCATAGCACCGAGTTCCATCAATGCCTGGTTAAATGTGCCGGATCTGCTGCCAGGCATCACTTTCAAAAATTCTTTCTCCACTTTTGTTTTTACTGACTGCTTTAAGATATCACTGTCATCTTCCATGATTCTCGCATACACCCGAAGGACATTTCCATCCACCGCAGGTACCGGAAGATCATATGCGATGGATGCCACCGCTCCCGCTGTGTAGTTTCCGATCCCCGGAAGTTCTTTTAATTTTTCATAGTCAGCCGGGAGTCTTCCACCATATTCTTTCACAATGCGAACAGCTGCCTTCTGGATATTCCGTACCCGGTTATAATACCCAAGTCCTTCCCAGAGCTTCAGCAACTGCTCCTCCGGACAGACTGCAACATCCTCTACCTTGGGCAGTGCCTTTATAAACTGTTCAAAAAACGGACGAACAGCTTCCACCCTTGTCTGCTGCAGCATAATTTCCGATATCCATATATAGTACGGATTTTTGGAAGCTCTCCATGGCAGGATTCTGTGATTCTCTTCATACCATTCTATCAGTGGTTCTACAATTTTCGCTAACATTTTACCTCTTCTCTGTCGTTAAGTCTATCGGTATTTTTCAGTCTGTTCTGATTCGGTTACTGTTCACTCCGTGCCCAGCAACACGCTGCGCGATGCACAGAATTTATGCTGATCGCATAAATTCGCGCGATATGTCTCGGGTTTTCTGTGACCTTCGCTCACAAAAA
>OCHA01002280.1_pt1 | contig 11831 bp, 15 predicted proteins | sample 1538591 | NCBI WGS metagenome assembly OCHA01 (sample SAMN04571710, study PRJEB22368) | human gut metagenome | biome: human gut; material: stool | host: Homo sapiens | place: Luxembourg | collected 2012-09-06 | reverse complement strand
TGAACTATCGTTCAAACTTGAGCCATTAGCTACTCCCTTACAGTCGTAGCATGAGACTAATCTCTCCGGCTGTAATTTTGAAGGTTTTGTTCCAACATCAAAATTGCTGAATATTTCCTCAGAAATCACATTCATATACTCATTCATTGCTTCAACATCATTAATTAACAATGCTTTTACAAACGCATTATAGTTTCCTGCTGACTTTTTGAACCAACCTCTCACCATATCATAAAACATATCCAAGACTTCCATATTTGTCTGTGAAAGTTCATACAGTTGTCTCTTTCCAACTACTTTTTTTTCAATAGAAACTACTTTCAAATAACCACTTGCTAGCAAAAGACTCCAGACTGCTTCCGAATCATCATCCAGTTGATTATATACTATCTGCTCATCAATAGGACACAATATATTTTTGCCTTTTAACAATTCTTCAAAAACGGATTTTAAATCTGCATCTCCTTCTCTTACAAGTTTACTTACCAATCCATTACTACTGGTATTTGCCCAATATGTATCTATCTTTCCTTTATCCAGAAAGTTTAAAATAGACCACGGATTATAAATATCTGTTATTTTTCCAAACACAAACCCATCATACCATTTTTTAATTTCTTCTTTTTTATCCCCATATCCAAATTTCTCAAGCGAATTAAATACTTCTTCCTCAGTAAAACCAAAAGCCGTCATATATTTGTTTGATGTTGTTGTAACCACCTCAAGATTGTTTAAATCAGAAAAAACCGACTCCTTACTCACTCTTGTTATTCCTGTCATTATCGCTCTTTCAAGATATGGATTAGTTTTAAATGTAGAATTAAACAGACTTCTTGTAAATGAAGCCAACTCATCCCAAAATCCATTTACATATGCCTCCTGCATAGGCGTATCATATTCATCAAGAAGAATTATTACTTTTTTACCATAATAACGATACAAGTAGTCTGATAACTGATACAAAGACAAAGAAGCATCACTGTCATCCATATTTTCCGAGACCCGCCTAAAATATCTTTTATCCGCCTCGCCCAGCAAACCGGTAAACAAAAGAAATGAATATTCTTCATAAAGTTTTGTAATCAGTTGACATATTTTCTTTCTTGTCATCGGAAAATTTTTTTCTTTTATATTCGCAAATGACAGACTAATCACAGGATATGTTCCCTGCAACTGCCTGTACTCTTTTTCCTCCCATATTGAAAGTCCCTCAAATAAATCTTCTCTATCTTTATAATCTACTGAAAAAAACTGTTTAAGCATACTCATATTAAGAGTTTTCCCAAATCGTCTCGGACGGGCAATAAGCGTTGCCTTATCTTTGCTCTCCCACCATTCACGAATAAAATATGTCTTATCTATATAAAAACATTTACCATCCCTGATTTCATCAAATTCCTGTATTCCTATTCCAATTTTTTCAGTCATAAAAATGCTCCTCTCCGTGAAAACATTTATCCTCTAATATAAATTAAAAGTTTCCTGCTTTTTATTCTACTATAATTTCTCCCTAACCTGCATCAGTGCATATCCTAGCAGATTTTGACCTCTCCACTCGTCAATGTTTAATCTTTTTGGGTCGCTCATAGACAATCCTATACCCCATATTTTATCTCTCACGGCACATTCCGCCAGCATTGCATCACCTGTGTTTTTTAACATCTTTTTAAGTGAATAATTCTGAGAAAATTTTGCCAAAAGTCCCTCGTACACAATAATCTGTCTCATTCCATTCCAAATATTATCATTATAATTTGAAATCTGCCGTCCTAATCTTTTAATTTCTGCAACATCATTTATTGAAAGAATTTCTTCTACTATTTTTTTGTCAGAAAAGCAAACAGCTTTTTTATACATCATGTACTGCTCCATCGATGAAAATTCAATTTCATCAATAGAAAAATCTGAATGAAACCAATTACTTAAATAACCATTTTCCTCATCAGGATTGTGAAAACAAATTATCTCCATGATTTTACCTCACTTTCTGTATTACAATTCAAAATAATGCACTAATTACTTCCGTTACTTTTATCACTCTCCTTTTGCAAACATATTTTGTAACATATATTTTTTGACATTTTTCAATTCTTCGCACTTTCGTTGATGAAGAGTGATGAGGTGGTCGAGCTTCTTGTAATAAGCTCCGATTTTCTTTTCTTCCTCAATATCTTTAGGAAAACAAATATCATATGATGATAGCTGAGGAACTGTTAACTGAGGAACCCCCGTTGATTCAACAACAACTTTGTGGTTGTTTATTGCATTTTCTAAAAAATAGCAATCATTACTAGAACGAATAGCAAGGAGTCTCACAACTGGCGTAAAATCAGTCATTCGAGCCTGTGCATGACCCACTTCACCACGACCTGTAACTGTAACTGCTGGTGCTTTTACTCTATAATAATCATTATAATATCCGACAATTCCATCATTAGTTAACGCATTTGCATAGATTGGGTATGCGCCGTCATCAACTACTTTTTCTTTATCAATATCGCCACCAGCCAATATCTCAATCGCTATCTCCCCCAACTTACGCTGTTCCCAATCGTCCTCAAACCCTGCGAACCTAATATTCAGTTTTTTCGCCATAATCACACCTCCCCAAGCACTTTGATAAGCTCGTTCACTGCATTTTTTGTTTCCTCATTGCCAAAAGTAAGCTCGTTCATCATTCCAAGCAATGAATCCGTGCTTTCTTTTATACCTTTATCTGTTTCTGCCATATCTTTTGTCAACGCATCAAGGTCTATCTCAGGTTCTTCCTCTGTTGTATCCACATATCTCGGTATATTAAGATTAAAATCATTTGATTTAATATCTTCATAAGATGCAAGGTATGCCTTTTTTTCAACTGTTTTCCTGTCCTTATAAAGTTTCAGAACACTTTCTATATGTTCATCTTTCATTTCATTCTGTTTTTTCTCTTTTTCATAAAATTCAGTACCCGATGCATCTATAAACAATACATCTCTGCCCTCACGGTGCTTTTTTAATACAACAATACAAGTCGGTATTGATGTATTGTAAAACATATTTGCTGGCAATCCTATTACAGCATATATTGAGCCATTTTCCAAAAGTGTCTGCCTTATCGTTCCCTCTGCTGCCCCACGGAACAATACTCCATGCGGCAACACAATTGCCATAGTTCCTGTCTGCTTCAAATGATAAAATCCATGCAATAAAAAGGCATAGTCAGCTTTAGATTTTGGTGCCAGTTTTCCACCATAGTCCATAAATCTTTCATCCTGCTTAAATCCCTCAGCGGCAGACCATTTTGCTGAATACGGCGGATTCATTGTTACTACATCAAACTCTGTTTCTTCGTCTGTCGGCCAGTCGGCATCCAATGTGTCACCATTTCTTAAATGCTGATTTTCAGTTAAAAACCCATGCAGAAACATATTCATTCTAGCCAGATTATATATAGACGGCATAAGTTCCTGTCCATAATATCTTATATAATCAGGTTCTTTTGAATAGTTTTTGCAGCTAAGCATAAGCGAGCCTGAACCCCTACATGGGTCGGTTGCCACGAGGTTATTGATACAATCGAACCATTGTACGATTGAACGATATGCACGGGGTGCATTTGAAACCCCTTGAACGATTTGCACAGGGTGCATTATTGAACGATTAACTTGTGCGACCATACAAGAGACCTCCTTTCTGCAATAATATTAAAATTACAGGTTACTGTGTATATAGTTCCATAAACTGCATTGCAAATTTAGTTACCAAATCATGATCTAATGCTGTAGCCAATGTTTCTTCATTATGATTAGCTGTAGCAGTCCAATTATAAGACCCATGCATCACATAATCCATATCAATTATACAAAATTTATCATGCATCCTGTTATAACTTTGATATCCCCATTTAGGTATAACCGTAACATTAAACCCTTCTTTTTTTAGCTTTGAAATCATAGTAGCGTTTGAATCCTCTTGGGATAATATTATCCTAATGTTTAATCCTTGCCTTTTCTTCAAAAGAAGTTCTTGATAAATTACATCATTTGAAAACCAAGCCACCGCTACCCATATAATAAATTTTGCATCTCTGATTCCTTGTATTACTGTATCTTGAATTTCATCAAATACCACATCATACTCCGTAAATTCTTCTGGTGCATCAATTACTTGTGGTCTGATTTCCATGTGATGAAATGCGTATTCATCTGACTCTTCATAAACATACTCAACCAATGTTTCTAATTCTTTTTCAAACGTCTCTGCATTTTCTAGCAGAGGAACGGGAAATCTAAGCTCGACTATTTCCCAATGTTGATATGATCGACCGTGATTTGCAAAACTATATTGTGGAACAAAATTCGCTCTAGCTCGACCTAACATTCTAATTAATTGATTTTTATCTGCAAAATCCTTATACTTTTTATCATATTTAAGCACATCTATCATGGTTTTTATAAATGCTTCTTTTATCATAATTATACCTCTTTTTTCATAGAATTAATGGCTGCATCAACTCTTTCAAGCTCTACAGGTACATACTCACCACCTATTCTAATGCCTCCACCTAACAAATTAAATATCTGCTTTGATAAAGATACCTCCAACAGTAAGTTCTCGTCCTTCAGCAATTCATCTATGTTACTTGCAACTCTTTCTGCCAATAATTTCTCTACCTGTTTCTTCTTTTCAATTTGAATTGTCTCATCTTCAATCTGATCAACAATCCTTGCATTGCTTAATATTTTAATTTCGTAGGCAGCTCCTAGCATATGATAAATAAGTTTTATCATATGTGTCTTAACTTCTTCAGAATCCATTTCGAATTGTATGCTTTCAAATTCACTATCCAGCAGCTCATCTATTTGCACTTGATTCATCACTTCTATATTGTCTGTAGCTTGCTTAATGGTTGAAGGTTCATGCTGCTCCATTAACAATGTTTCAGCTTTTGTTTTTCCCGAAAATATCTGCTTTGCATCAGATAATTTTGTTTTCAACCATGGTTTAGCATTCTTTTCCCACCACGGTGAAATCACACGCTTATTAAGCTGTTCTGCTTCATAAATTACGAAACCAGCCACTATCTCACCTATAAATTGTGCTTTTTCTTGTTGTTCTGGTGTAAGTTCGATTCGTTCTGATTCATATTGCTCATCTGAATAATTATAAATGGAATCGTCTACTTCCTCCCATTCAATAATATCTGGATTTTTATTATTTTTATCTTGACTAACTCCACGAACTCTTCCTTCATTTTTCTTTGATTTCACTAGATGGTCTCCATCTTTTAATATTGGTCTATAAAGCTTTTCTCCCAATTACAATCACTCCTACTCTTTACCTATCTTATCTAATATTTCAATCAACTGCTTTCTAGTAGATTCCAGATAATTTTTTACTTCACAGCCCTTGGTGTTTTGTTTCATTTACTATTCCTCATCATAAAAGTCATCAAGAACATAAGTGGTAACCGGAGTTATAAATAACTCATATTTTATAACAAGTCTGATGAGATCATTCCCATCAATCAATGTAATTGGTGTTCCTTCTCTTGCAGCAATTCTAGCAGCGTTTGTAAATCTGCTATTCGTAATAAACACACCGTAATCAGCCTGAAACTTATTCATAGCACCTAAGAACTGATTGATATCTGGTTCACTTACAGGAGCAGTATTATATCGTTTACATTGAATTACCACACGAGTTGTTCTAAAATCGTCATCATCCGTATGGTATCCATATCCATCAATACCTCCATCATTTGATACTTTTACTCCTTTATCTGTAAACTGTACTCCCATTTTTGTAAGTAAAGCTCTGGAGAACTGCTCAAACTTTTTAGGTGACATATTAGCAATAGTGCTTTGAAGTTTTACTTTCACATCGTCAAGAACATCATCTTCATCGGGCTTGCTGTCCTCTTCAATCTCATCTGCTGTATTTGCTTTTCTATCTTTATTCTTTGCCGCTTTTTCCTCCCAATAAACTGCTGCCTTTTCTCGCACTTCTGTTTTAACATCAAAATCATCTAAATCGATAGCCGCCCCTTTTGCGGTTAAAGTAACAAGGGGTTTGTACTTTTCATACATGAGATACCCAACATAGCTTAATTCTTTAAGAGCAAAATTGAACTTGAAATCAAATTTCTTATATTGGTTACCAGTCTTAATCGCTGTATAAATTTTCTGCTCAAATTCTGCAATATGCTCATCTTTTTCACTAATTCTATCTCTTATTTCCGAGCGTTCCAGTTGACCTCCAGCCTCTTGTAGAACTTCGATAATCGGCTTAATTAGGTAAGAAACCTGTTGTTCAGAATTTAAGGTATCGTAATACATATTAGCCCTCCGTTCTTTCTACATAAGTAAGTTCAACATCATAGCCGAGTTCTTCCATCATACGAATGAAGGTCTTGTTAACGACACCATCACTCTTCTTGATTATCCGATTAACATACGGACTGGATGTATCAGATTTCTCTGCAAGCTGAGCCTGCGTGATTCCATTCTCTATACACTTAACTTTTACATCTACTTCTATATTATTTTTTAACATATTCACTCTCCTCGTGATTATGAATTTATTGCACAAATAAGATAATTTATTTTAACACATAACAGCAATTTATTCAATTACAGAATTATTACAGTTCTACAAATTAAAAAAACACCCAGGACAAAATCCTGAGTGCCATAACTGCTAAATCATACTGCTTTTATTTCAGTGCCATCCTTGAACACCACCATCACATCATCCTTACTTTTCACAACTATCTTTTCAACCAAACTGCCCCAAAGTGCCTCATCAAATTCGCTTATGAATTCCGATTGATCATTAAGAACCGTGATGAATCTGCCCATCTGTTCATACTTCGCATCTTTTTCAAATATAACAGCACAAGCATTATCGTATTCTTTTTTCAACTTTTCATATCGCTCTACCAAAGAGTTATATCTTTTATTGTATTCATCTTGGTTTTGTGCCTCCCTGGCATTTTCCGCTACAATATTCTGTGTCATTTCTACAGTAACCGCGATCTCTTCTCCCAATGACTCTTTCTGTTTGATTAAATCTTCCCTATCGCAAAGTGTCGTTCGTATCAGTTGAAGGTTTTCAAGAATCTCTGACTTTTCCGTTATAAGCTGATTCATTGCCTTTACAAAAAAATCTTTTATTTCAGACTCTGTTAAATGTGGAGTCGAGCATCTTGTCTTATGCCTGAACTTGTTGTTGCATTGATAGATGGTTCTTCGATATTTATCGTTGGAGTGCCATACCTTGCTGCCGTACCAACCGCCGCACTCAGCACACTGAACCTTGGAAGAAAATATTGTCACTCCGCTATACCTTGCATTTCCTTTTCCTCTTCGCTGGATTTCAGTCTGCACCAGATCAAATAGTTCAGGATCTATGATGGCAGGATGATTATTTTCTACATAGTATTGCGGAACTTCTCCCTCATTTATTTTTGTCTTTTTGGTAAGGAAATCCACGGTGTATGACTTTTGCAGCAAGGCATCGCCCTTATACTTTTCATTGGTCAGAATACTTCTGACGGTTGATTGACTCCATTTATCCTTACCGGCAGGGGTTTTTAAACCTCTCTTTGTCAGTTCATTTGCTATAGAGTGCATTGTTAAACCATCAAGGAATAGCTTGTAAATCAATTTGACTGTTTTTGCCTGTCATTCATTGATTACAATGTTACCATCCGAATCTTTATCATATCCAAGAAACCGTTTGTAAGCAAAGCTGACTTTACCATCTGCAAAACGTTTTCTCTGTCCCCATGTGACATTCTCCGAAATAGAACGGCTTTCTTCCTGTGCAAGGGAACTCATGATGGTAAGGAGTAATTCTCCCTTGCTGTCGAAGGTCCATATGTTTTCCTTTTCAAAATAGCACTCGATGCTATGTTCTTTCAATTTTCGGATGGTCGAGAGGGAATCCACCATATTTCTTGCAAATCTGCTGACTGACTTTGTAATGATAAGATCAATCTTTCCTGCAAGTGCATCGGTAATCATTTGATTAAAACCATCTCGGTGTTTGGTGTTAGTGGCACTAATGCCTTCATCAGAATATAATCCTGCAAATTCCAAGTCATCTCTGCCTTCTCCATAATTGGTAAGATTCCATCTTTCTTTAAAGTGTCATAAATGAATAAGCGACCCTTTTGTGTCCAATAAGTATGAGGCTTGGAATGAGCTGAGCCATCTGAACCGCTGTAGGTATGCGTCTTTGTTGATGTAAGTCCCATTTCTGCATACTCCTTGTAAAGAAGCCATATCTTTTTCCCTTGCTTGAACTGGATCCCTTTTTCCTTGAGATACTGGTTCATGTGATTTGCTGTCCAGCCATAGTCTTTTGCAATGACCGAAATTGCCACCAAGTCCTTACAATTGAGAACCACATCGTAATAACTCGCTTTCGGTTTCATTTCTACAATCTGCTGATTCTGAACAGCAACGGTCTGCTGCAATGCCAACTTTTCTTCACGTTCTTTCTTAAGCTCCATAAGAGCATTAATAAGAATATCCGGATTGGCAAGTGCCTCATCAACTGCAAACACACCATGCTTTCTGATTGCAGGAAGGACTTCTGCAGTTACCCAACGCTTGAACTTCCTTGCATTTGGCATCTTGCTTGAAAGAATCAAACTGTAAAGACCGCTCTCGTTGATAATAGGAGTATTCTGCATTCTGCCGATGGAGTCCTGAATTGGGACTGCATCTATATCCTCTGGATCAACATGGTCGCTTACTGCTTTGGTAGGTCTTTCATAACCAAGAATCTCAGCTACATCCTTACCGACAAAATATGGCTCTCCATTAATCAATAATGTGCGGATAGAACCAAACTCCGCATTCTTAAAAACTTGTAATTCGTTCATATGAATTACCTCCTGTAAATTATTGAGGTTTCCCTCTAAGTTACAGGCAAAGAAAAACGGCGGGATTTTACCCCTTGCCATAAAAGTTTTTAATCTTTTTTATAAAATTCTGTTTCGTACCCGTCCGCACGAAGTAAAATGTCAGGAATCCAAGGCGGGGTTCTGCCCATTTGCTCACAGATAACATCCAGTGATACATCTTTACTGCATTCAATGATCAGTTCATCATGGACATGACCGCAGATAAAACAATATGACAGTGTTCTGATGGCATACATCAAAATATCACGGCTTATCGCCTGAACGATATTTTCCACAAATTTAGGACCGTAGCTTTCAATCCGCTCCCACTTCTTGGCTGCGCCGACACCTTCATATGTAACAGACTCACTTCCAAACTTGTTTACTCCCATTTTCGGTTTCACATAACAAAGCCTTCTTCCGCTTGGAAGTTCAATAAACAGCATTCCGCTTTTATATAAAAATCTGACAGAACCGATGCTTGATGGCTCTCTTTGCTTTACTGCTTTTTTCACGGCTCTGTCAACATCCCACCAATACCTTACGATATTGGGATTTGCCTCACGCCACATATCTACCAGTGGCTGCAGTTCTTCCTCTTCAAGACCCATATCAAGGGCAATCCCTCTGTCATTGATTTCCTGATCAAGATGGTATTCTTCCCACACAAAATCAGGAACAGAGAAGTTTCGCAGTTTATCCTGAATGGACATCTCCACCTCTACATCCCGCTTATTATATTTTTTAAACATCTCCCATTTGCTCATATCGTGCTGTGGCAGATTTCTGGTCCTTCCACCGTTAACCTTCGTAGCCTTACATGGAACACAAAAATATCGGATGAGTTCTTTTCCCTCAGTCAGCTTTTGTTCCTCAAGACCTAAAACAGCACCTGCTCCTGCAAGTGATAACGGAAGTCCCATATAGGCAGCCCACACCATGGAACATTTCCACGATGACGGGTCAAGATAATCACTGACGGAATCTTCTTTGGTACTGTAGCTTACAAACTTTTCTGGATAGAATCTCCTAAGATATTCAGACAGACACACCCTTTCAAAATTTGCATTAAATGCCCATTTAGTGATTTGTTCATCTGTAAGTGCGTCAATAATCTCAGTAGGAATTCCCTCGCCTTGTGCGATGTCTATTTCCGCAACTTCTCCACCGTCAACAGAATAACCAAACAGCAATATCTCGAAGTTCTCTGACTGGGCATATTTGTAGACACCGCATTTTTGCAGATCTACATCAGAAAATGTTTCAATATCTATGCTTATATTTTTCATTACATCACGCTCCTAAAAAAACAGGCGGCAGTGAGAATATGCCACACTGCCGCCCTTTGATTTACTCGTTATTCTTGTCTTTCTTTTTCGTCAGATTCGGAAACAACCAATGAATCGACCTCTTGATGACACCAAAGAACCATTTCCAAATGCTCACAAGAGCAAATCCCCAGAAAAATAATGTGATTCCAAACAATGTACCTCTGATAGAGGCATCAATTAAAGTATTAAGTACATCCATATCCTATACCTCGCTTATGATAAAAAGTCATCATCGTCTTCTGTTGCAAAATCGTCCTCTGCTCTGGACTTGCCGCCGAGAGGTTCTCCATCCTTAATCTTCTGCAGATTATTAAGACCGCAGGCGATTCCTTTGTTGCCATTGGAATTGAATGCATAAAGGTTGATAGATGCCCTACCATATACACCGCTGTAAACTTCACTGCGGTCGATGATGGTGTTTCTGTCTGCATCTACAATGCCGGCTGCTGTCGCCAATGATGACACAGTCACCGGTACCGAATCCATCCGGTACATATTTGGAAAAATCAAGTTTCTGCTCTATCAGCACAACAGGATCTTTGCAGATTTTCTTTACATCCTCTACTACCGAAGAACAATACTGTGCATATTCTTCCGCACACTGTTCCATCTCTTCATCATAGTAAGTAAGGTTGTTTGTCGGATTTCTGCTTTTTATTCCGATTGCCTTTTTCAGCTTATGCTCACAAAGGCTGTGTGCATCGGTGCCTTGCAGTGCGAACTCGCTTACTCTTTCTTTTTTATCAGCACAGAGTTTTGCAGAAGGCGGACAATTCATCCACCTGTGACTTGATGATGCTGACAAAAATGCGTGTGCTGCCATTAAATCACCTCCATCTTATGCAAGAGTTCCTCATACTTTGAAGGATCAATGTCAGACAGTTTTTCTACAGCAAATGAAGAAATCACTGCTTTTACTTCATCTGTATGACCATCTCTTGATTTAGCTGCAAGAACCGCTCTCACTTCTTCAAATGAGTAAACTTTCTTATCTTCCTTTGGTGCAGCTGCATCTTTAGGTTCTTCCTTCACCGGCTTTTCGACATCTGCTGTCGAGAACATCTGTGTCAAAGTTTCTGAAATATCAATGAGAATCTCACCGCATCTTTTAAGCTCTGCGACCTGTTCTGCCAGTTCTTTCATTCTTCCCATTAGGCTTGCCTCCTTCCTTAATTTCTTTTACATCCACGGACTCCACTGTCTGTCCGAGAGCAAGCAGATACACCTGTGTAAAATCACCGAATAAAAATCTTGCAATTCTTGACGGTAATCTCATATCCGCTGCTCTTAGGACATTAGCTTTCTTTCCGTTGGGGTCTGAAACGTTGATAGTGATTTTGTGTTTCATTGCCATATCACAGCCTCGCTTTCTGTAAGGTGTTCTCCCTTACAAGTTACAGGCAAAGAAAACGGCTCCGTTTTTACCCCTCTCGTGAAATTTATTTAAAAAAATTTTCCTTGATATATTTCATGGCATTGTCATGATGCTTTTTTACATTTTTAATGCTGATACCGATTTGCTTTGAAACCTCAGTCAGGCTGTAACCCTCAAATTCCGTAAGCACAAGAACTTCTCTTTGCTTGTCCGTCATTTCGTTCATAAG
>OCHA01002279.1_pt1 | contig 11834 bp, 10 predicted proteins | sample 1538591 | NCBI WGS metagenome assembly OCHA01 (sample SAMN04571710, study PRJEB22368) | human gut metagenome | biome: human gut; material: stool | host: Homo sapiens | place: Luxembourg | collected 2012-09-06 | reverse complement strand
CCGTAATCGGAATGATAACTCTGTCTGCCGCTATAAGACTGTTGTATAATACAACGCCGAGAGCCGGAGCCGTATCAATTATGATATAATCATAGCTTTCAACTTCCTCGATAGCATCTTTTAATCTGTAAAGTCCTTCAACATCACCGTCAAGCAGTTTCTCCGCTTTTATGAGCAATGGGTCCGATGCCACTATATCTCCGTTGTCAAGATGCTGTACTGCCTCCTCTAAAGGTATGCGGTCTGAATCGACCATTACATCATAAAGTGTTGCCTGGTCTTTTATCTTTGCCTGATATGTAGCACTGCTGTTGCCCTGCGGGTCAGCATCTATAAGAAGTGTCTTATATTTCTTTCCGAGTATTCCTGCGATCGTAGTCGCTGTTGTTGTCTTTCCTATTCCACCTTTTTGATTTGCCACAACAAATGTGATTGCCATTTTAATCCCCCCTTAAAATTCAATCTGTCCCTGAACTTTATTGTTTATAACATAATATACTGCATTTTCTTCAGGTTTGATATACACATTTACTTCTGTTATATCATCATCTGTTATCCCGTGGTTCTCTATTGCATCACGCCTTATAAGGCTGAGCAGGTTGTCTACTGAGCGTTCACGCTCATTATACTGTACTGTTATGTGCTTCTTTGCCGTTGCAAATCCACCTAATTTTTCTTCTGCACGCATGGCACTGATTTTTCTAGCCATTTTCTTCCCCTCCTTATTTAATCACCTTTTGTTACAGTTTAGCATAATAGTGATATGTATTTCAACCTTGCCCGCCGTAAGATACCTCACAATTTTTCCTATAAAACGCTATTCCACAATCTCCCTGACAACTACTGTTTATCATAACTCTCCAAAAAGCTGTGTTTTACACCGTCCTTTTTGTAAGCAACTATTGTTTTCAGATTTACATTCTCGACACTTTTAAAAATGTTGCTCTCAATAAACGGATTTGTCTTTTTTAATTCTGCTATGAGATTTTTTATCTCCATTCTCTTTGAAACCGTGCTGCCATCTGTCCTACAGGTAGTACAAGTATCCGTAAATCTGCACGCACACTGTATAAAATGAAGATTATTGTAGTCTCTCCAATGCTTTATATCATCCTCCCTTATAAGATACATCGGTCTTATAAGTTCCATGCCCTCAAAGTTCTGGCTGTGAAGTTTCGGCATCATTGTCTGTACCTGACCGCCGTATAACATTCCCATAAGGATTGTTTCAATAACATCATCATAGTGATGACCGAGTGCTATCTTATTGCAGCCGAGTTCTTTTGCCTTATTGTAAAGATAACCTCTCCTCATTCTTGCACAGAGATAGCATGGAGATTTTTCAACTTCATACACCGCATCAAATATTGTTGACTCAAATACAGTTATCGGAATATCCATAAGTTTTGCATTGTTTTCTATTACTTTTCTGTTTGCCTCACTGTAACCCGGATCCATTACAAGAAATACAAGTTCAAACTCAAATTTATTATGCCTTTTGAGTTCCTGAAAAAGTTTTGCCATAAGCATTGAATCTTTTCCACCTGATATGCAGACCGCTATCTTATCATGCTCTTTTACAAGTTCATAAGTATTTATTGCTTTTGCAAATTTTGAAAAAAGCTGCTTATGAAATTTCTTTCGTATGCTTTTTTCTATATCATCTTTCCTGCTGCCATCCTCCTCTTTTTCTTCTTCAAGCCTGATATTTTCAAGTATCCATCCTGTATATCCGCCCTCAAGACTGTAGGCTTCAATATTTTTCTGTTCTCTGAGTTTCCCCGCACATTCGGCACTAAACACTCCTCTTGTGCAATATATAACAACTTTTTTTCCTTCTGATACATCATCTATCTTTTCGTCTATTTTTTCCTCCGGTATATGAATCGCTCCCGGTATCATTCCATATCCGATTGATGAATCGTCACGCATATCGACAAGCACATATGACTCTTTGTCCCATGTTTTTAATTCATTGTATTTTACATTTATATCATCCATCGTTTTTAATTCCTCATTTCTAACATATGATTTTTTAATGTTATATTAACAATAATTACATATTGCCGCTTTTATTTCAACATTTTTATTCATTCACCCTATATTCCTCTCTCGAAAATTCTATTCTTATCATAACAATAGCTACGACTGCTGCAAGTCCGTCCGCTATCGGTCCTGCATACATTATTCCGTCTATTCCCATGATAAGCGGCAGCACAATAACTAATGGAAGTAAAAAGATTATCTGTCTTGTAAGAGATAAAAACATACCGCCCTTTGGTTTTCCGATTGCCGTAAGGAATGTTGATGTTATCGGCTGCAAGCAGTTTACGCAGGTGCAGTCCAAAAACAAATATAGCATCCAGCACCGTGTTTATTACCGCACCTATAAGATTACATATCATTGCCATATTAGGATTTCCATCGGCTCTTATGAGATGACCGCCGCCCCCAGCCGTAAGAATGACAAGCGGAAATCCTATCGCTGTTATCCTTGTATATGTCATTGCATAAGGAAGTACATTATCTGATGAACCAAAAAATAACAGCATTGGTTTTAAAAACATCTCGCTCACTATACATAAAACAAGTCCGCATAAAAATAACATTGCCGCAGCATTTCCGATATAGTAAGCCGCCGTTTTTTTGTCTCCAGCTCCCATTGAAAGATTGAATGCTGACGCACCGCCTATTCCAAACAACAATGCTATGGCGATACAGGTTATCGACAACGGAAATGAAATGCTGGTTGCTGCATTGCCAAGTGAACCTACAGCCTGTCCGATAAAAAACTGGTCTACAATATTATACAGTGCCGTCACCAGCATGGCAATTATGCTCGGTACTGAAAATTTTACCAGCAGTTTGTTTATCGGAAGCATCTCCAACGGATTTTCTTTTTTTATCTCACTCATTTTATCCCTCATTTCTCTCTTTATGTTTATTTTTTTTATCAAGTGCACAAAGGCACCAATTTTGTATTTTTTGCTAGTCAAGCGGATATTTGCAATTTACTCTGCTACTTGCTTATAAAATTATTAACAGCTTTTACAAACATATCAGAAATGACATACCTTATATCAACGGAAAAATATGCGTAAATCCTTAAATTTAACTCGGATTTACGCATATCGCTACTCAGTTATTTTACTTTTATCTATCAAATTTCCCCAGTATGCATAGACACCAGTTATTTTTCAAGCTGTCCTCTTTACTCCAAATATCATTCCAAATATTCCTGATAATGCTCCTTGCTCGACAGCTACCATAACAAACGCTATCGCAACTGCCACAAGTCCAAACCATGAAGACTTTATCCCGAATACCTGATTTACAAAAAACTCACAGGCAACTCCAAAATGGTATGTTATAAGTACGCTTCCGTAAAATTTGGCTTTATGACTAAATTTTTTGTCATGGCTGCAAATATATTCAACTCCTGCCATAGTAAACTGCTTGAGGTTGTTTGTTGAAAATATCGTCGAACAGTTATATCCGTAAACTCCCGAAAATGAAGTCCACTGGACTGCCGCCGCAAAAAATATCGGATACAGTGATACAATTATGTCCATATCTTTAGGAAAAAATCCAAGCATTATAAATGCAAGTGCATCGACTACGACAGCAAGGTAGTGAACGTTTATCTTTGTAATCTTTTGCCATATAACAACAAGTGTCACACCTGCCATATATAGAAACACACCGCCAAGCCTTATAAAGAGGTCTAAAAAATCTGTCCCTACTATACTCATAGCTACATGGATAAGATTTGATGTCTGTGCGTTGCCAAATACATCTGCCCTGTTTAAAAGTGCATATGCTCCGATATAACCTCCTATAAAAGCCATTGTACAATGTAATTTTTTACGAAAATCGTCTGATACTTCACTCTCACTGTTCATCTCTCTGCCTCGATTCTATACTCCTGATGCCTGGTTAAAGCGTTCATTTGTGCAGGCACAATCACATTTTGGACTTTTAACACTTACATCATATATTGATTTTTTGTTTAATTTGAACAAAAAATATATTAAAATTAAGTATTTATTTGCTTTCACTTCATAAAATTAAGCGAATATATTATAGCAGAGCATTTTTTTAATGTCAAACCAATGCACACACTTTGAAATTTTCCCGTAACAGTTCAGCCCCTCATTCAAAAACTTTCATCTGTTTTTCTTTTTTCTCTCACGCAGTTCCTTAAAAAAATTTTTCATCATAATCTGGCACTCCTCCTGTAAAACACCATCAACAGAGTCTACCTGATGATTAAATTCTTTTATCTGAAACATATTTAAGATACTGCCTGCACATCCTGCTTTTGGATTCATGGCTCCTATCACTACTTTTGGAATCCTCGCCTGCACGATAGCTCCTGCACACATTGGACACGGCTCTAATGTCACATACATCGTGCACTCCTCAAGCCTCCAGTCTCCCAAAGCCTTACTTGCTTTTTTGATTGCGGAAATCTCCGCATGACCCAGAGTGCTGTGAAGCTTATTTCGTTTATTATAACCTCTGGCAATTATCTTATCATCATGTACGATAACGCAGCCAATCGGAACTTCATCTATCAACGCAGCTTTTTTTGCCTGCTTCAGAGCCTCTTTCATATATTTTTCATCATTACTCACTTTTCTTTATTCCCTATCCTGCCTATTATTCTATAACGGTTTTATCAAAAATAACTATTACTTCTTTTTTACTAAACTTGATTTAACAGCCTATTTCCTGTCTCTCTTGTAGAAAAACGCATATTGCTGGTAAACTCCTGCATATCTGTCACTCATCCACGCAGGCTTCACTCCGTCGTACTCCTCGTCTATTATCTTTTTCATCCACACATCTATAGGACACGCATCAAGGTGATGAAGTCCGAAAAGACTTATGCAGTTTGCAACTTTCTTTCCTATTCCTTTATGTTCCATAAGCATTTTCATACTATGCTCATAATCACACTTTCGCAATCGTTCAAAAAAGTCCGTATTTTCATGCTCATACTGACACATACGCCATATATATTCATCACGATAGCCAAGACCAAGCTCACTAAGACTCTCCCTGCCACCGTTTTTCTCAATGTCAGCAAGATGCGGAAATCCGTATATCACATTTTCATTCTGCTTTATATCATTTGTCGTTTTATCGGCACATAATTCTTTTTTACTTTGTCCTGCCTCTTCCTTGATATTTTTACTCACATTATTTTTAATACTTTTATCTGCATTTTCCCTCATCGACTGACACTCTGTTTCTTTGCACACTACTGCCTTGTATCTGTCGCAGACTGCTTCTATGCCCTTTTTGATGCGTGGGATATTATTATTTTGTGAAATTATGTAAGAAATTATCATCTCCCACAATTCCTGATTTAATATCCTGATACCACTTCCATAAGCCGCCGCTTCTTTTAAAAATGTATCATTGTCGTCTATGGCATCGATTATCCTGCCATAGTCAACTTTCATATCAAAATAATGTTCCCATATTTTTTTATATTCTTCCCCGGTGCATGAAAATTCAAATTTCTCCCCGGATTGTGCCACCGTCACCTGATGGTCATAGGCAGGGATAAGATATTTTCCCTCATCGAGTTTTCTCCATCTGAAACACTGTCCTGAGTCTGCTATCTGCTCCAGATTAAAATTTTTAATATTTATTATCATAAGAATCTTCCAGCCTTATATCTGTATTGTAGTCATTCTTTATATTTTTAATAGCCGCATCCGGCATAACAGAATTTATCATAGAACTACTGCTTCTGTATCCATATGCATTATTTCCCATTGAGAAATCCGAACCGCCGTTTCCATCTTTTAACTTGAACCTTGAAAGTGCAATTTCAAGTCCTCTTGCCTGACCCGACAATTCTTCACTTGCAGATGCACATTCCTCACTTGTAGCTGAATTTGTCTGTACCACCTGGGATACCTGTGTAAGTGCATCGTCTATCTGTGATGTAGCTGATGCCTGTTCATTTGATGCATCTGAAATATTAGCACTAAGTCCGTTTATCTTGTCTATCATTTCTGATATGACACCAAGTGCTTTTGCCGTATCCTCAACAAGTCCTGAACCATGTTTTACTTTTGCTATTGAATCCTCTATCATTTCTGCCGTCTGTTTAGATGCTGCGGCGGAACGACCTGCAAGATTTCTAACCTCCTCCGCCACTACTGCAAAACCTTTTCCCTGTTCACCTGCTCGTGCAGCTTCAACAGTCGCATTTAAGGCAAGAATATTTGTGTTAAATGCAATATCATCTATTACTTTGATAATCTTCTGTATGTTTTCTGATGATTCATTTATCTCGTTCATAGCCTGAATCATCTCACGCATACATCTGTTACTCTCATCCGCATCACTCTTGGCATGGACGACAATATCATTTACTTCTGCCGCTTTCTGTGCATTGTCCTTTGTCTTATTTGCAATATCTGTTATAGAGGCAGAAATTTCCTGTATGGCACTTGCCTGTTCTGATGAGCCTTGTGCAAGCGTCTGACTCGCCGCAGCTATCTGTTCTGAACCTGTCGTTATCTGATTTGCCGCATTTCTTATCTTTGAAAATGCCATATTGTTGTCGGCAATAAGTTTTACTATCGCATTTCCGACTATATCATTTTCTGATTTTGGCTGATATGATACCGTCATATCTCCATCTGATATAAGTTTTAAAGTATCAGCCTGATTTTTCAGATTATCAACCATAGCCTGAAATCCGTCAACAAGGGCTCCAACTTCATTATCAATCTTAGAAGGTGTTATATCAACATCTACTTCACCTGCCGATACTTTCTTTGCAACACCGGCAAGTTCAACAAGCGGATTGCGTATTGTAGTCATTATAAACCAAAATGCAACAAACGCATTAGCAAGTGCAATAATCATTATAAATGCAACAAAATAATCACCTTTTTTATTCTGTGCTATGACATAATCCTGCTTTTTCTGTGCATATTTATCTATTTCATTTATAAGCTTTTTAATATTTTCCTCCGCCTTATCTGCACTCTTGACTCCATTGTCTTTCAAGTAATTCCTTGCATCCTGTATTTTTCCGGCATCAAAATATTCAAGACACTTATCTACATCTGAAAAATAATCATCTATATTAGTTTTTACTTTTTCATACAAAGTCTTTGTAGCAGAATCCTGAAGGTCGCCCTTTACCTCATCCATATAGTCATTTACGGTATTTTTGGCTTCACTGATATTACTTTTTGATGCTTCTATATTTTCATTATCACCAACATACATATACATTACATTTCTAAGCTGGACTTTGACTTTCTGAAACTGTGCAAATCCAATTGCCGCTTCACCCTGTGTCTTTCCATAATTCTCATAGAGTTCTGTCTCCGTCTCAACTGAATTGTTTCTCATAAGATAGCCACACGCTCCGACAATAAACATACTTAACATCATAAGTCCAAGTGTCATGATAAGTTGTGCTCCAACCGTCATCTTGCTCTTTTTCTTCATATTAATCCTCATTTCTGCACACGTTTTTTTGTGCATATCAAGTTTGTGTCAAGTGTGCGCAGACACAAATCTTGTGTGTGAAAAATCTTGCATATATGGATTTTTCACGCTAAGTATTCCTCCAATTCTTTTGTTACCGTTCATATAACAGGTGACTGCAACATCATATTCCCCTTGCAATACACTAATAAACTAACAATAGTCAATAAAACTCCATTGTGCATCAAAAACATACACATAAGTATGATAACACAAAACAAATCAGCCGTACATTTTTTCTTCTGATATATAGCATTTAATTTCACCTTTTGCTACTATATATTAAATGTGTGTGAAACTATCATTATATGATGCAAGGAACAAAAGCATATAGCAATGAAGCAATCCGTGACATTAGTTAGGGCAAAATACCTTTTGACCCAAACATCATATTATTGAATCAGACAACATAAAAATAGTTTCATACAAATAAACTTTTAAGAGGAAAACCATGAAAATACTTATATACCGCTGGAACTCATACAATCAGAATGATATTGAAAGTGCATTTAAAGATGCCGGCTGCGTTTGTGATATTTTTAATGAAAAAATCTCAAACTATGAAAACGACCCGTCATTCTGTGAAAAACTTTATACCATACTTAAAAATGGAAAATATGATTTCTGCTTTTCCATTAATTTTTTCCCGCTTATATCAGGAGCATGTCATGATACTGACACCCTCTATGTAAGCTGGAACTGTGATGCACCTTTACTTGCAATGTATCACCGAAATGTATTTTTTGATACAAATATCATTTTTGAATTTGACTATAACAATTTAATTGAATTTAAAAATATGGGTGTTACAAATATATATTATCTTCCACTTGCGGCAAATGTAAAGAGATATGACCAACTACTGACTAAAAATAATCCATTTACCGAACCACCATTACCAAAATCCACTGATACTCTACATGAATATACAGAGACTGACTCTGCCGCTTACCCTGTGCAGAATTTTTCTAAACCGGCACAACCTTTAACTGGATATGACATATCTTTTGTAGGAAGTCTGTATGAAAAAAATTCGTATGATAAAATTCAGTCAGACCTCCCCGATTATCTTACGGGCTATCTTGACGGAGCTATTTTTGCACAGACTCAGGTTTCAGGTGGAAATATCTTAGAAAATCTCCTGACACCTGAAATTTGTTCCATGATAGAAGAAATCACAGATTACAAAAAAAGTGATGACTCATTCGTGACAACAAAAAAACTGTTTTCAACAACGGTTCTTGGCTTTAAGGCGGCATCTGTCACCAGAACAAACAACCTTAACAAACTTTCCAAAAATTTTATACATAAAGTGCACCTTTTCACCGACAGCGACACTTCCACACTCCCGCTTATAACCGCACATCCGAGAGTAGATTACCTGACTGAAATGCCATTTATATTTAACAAAAGCAAAATAAATATAAATATGACAATCCCTAATATCTCATCAGGACTGTCATTGCGTGTATGGGATATAATCGGCTGTCACGGACTTTTAATGACCGACTTCAGACCCGAACTTTTAAATTTCTTCAAACCGGACGAAGATATAGTGATATATGAGGACAGCAACGAGCTTATCGACAAAACTTCGTTTTACCTGAAACACGATGAATTGAGAAACAAAGTCACTGACAATGCATATAAAAAAGTATCTGTCCTGCACACGACCGAAATCAGGATAAGCGAAATCATAAAAACAGTTAAACACACACGGTAAAATCTCATTCTCGTAAATGAAAACTTGTATATCTTTACAAAATGGGCTATCATATCTCTAACAGTTATTTTTTATAGAATATACTGGAATAAAGTACAAAAAAACTATATATACAGTTTTTTTCACACATGATTTATGCTTTGCACAAACTTGCTATGCACAAAAAACTGTGCAGGAAATGAGGGATATAGTATGACAGAAAATAAAATTATTTTAGAAGAAAACAAGAATTATTATGAGCGTTTCAGCCTTGCTGTTGAACGAATCCGCATGATACACACTGAACTTTGGGACCAAAGTGTCACTCTTGCCGATAAACATCTAAACAGTTATTTTATAAAAACATCTTATTTTGCATTACAATTAAGCGAAATATACAACCTTTCAAAAAACAATATATTAAAAACACTTACTGAGTCTGAATTGTTTCATCTCAATCAGGGGCTCTATGAAGATATTGACCCTGCAAAGTATGAGACAAGTTACACCAACCCCGCATATGCGGTTAAACGCTTTGGTGCCGAGACCGGCCTGTATCTCAGTGCTCTCTATGCAGAGCTTCACAGCAATATTCCTAATGCTATCGAAGAACGGCTTTTTAATCTTACAACTATATTTGAGCTTTTTATTGAGATATACAATCTTTTTGAGGACTCTGACTGCAAACCGGAACAGATAAGGTCTGCACTTTATTATTATTTCTTTGATTATAGTGATGTTACCATCAAGGCAGGTCTTAACGATATGCTCAACCCTGAAATGTCTTTTATCAAAGATATAATAATGAATGAAAATCTTGAGGACCTGAGATACCTCTATTTTTCAGGTGAATATGTCACTGACAATGAGGTAAAGACCGCAAAATATTTAAACAGCCTGCCTCAGGAAAAAATCGACTCTATAGCTCATACTTTTACACAGGGTATCATCAAAGGCTACAAAGTCTACAACATGGATATGTCAGGCAAGAAAACAGTCAATATCAGATACCCGCTCGGCTTTGAGCGTATCATAAAGTCTGCTGTTTTACAGTTTAGGGAAAATGGTCTTGAACCGGTTATCTACAGGGCTTCATTTGCGATAGGTTCACGCACCTCAATGTATAAAGTCGGTTTTCACGGTGCATCGGCAAACAAACAGTTTGAGTACGACCACCGCAACGACCTCGCACTTATATTTGATAAAGGTTATGCCGACAGACAGCTCTCTGAATATAAACTTGCCTATGAGTCAATGAAAGATGCAGCCGCAGAATTTGCCGGTCCTGCACTTATCGAAAGTTTTGGTGAGAAACCTTTTGCACCTGTTGAAAAGGACTGCCTGCCAAAATACAGTGACAAGCACCAAAAGCAGCTTATCGCTTTCCGTTCTGAAAAAGGTATGCTCACAAACAATTATATACCACAGGATAAGATAAGCTTTACTATCATTGCTTTCCCTGTTCCTGACATAGGCAGAAAGTTTGAAAAAATCTTTGAGGAAACAGTAAAAGTAAATACTCTCGACTCAGATAAATACGAAAAGATACAAACAAATATAATCAATGCTCTTGATAAAGGGGATTATGTTACTGTTACAGGCCGTGGCAATAACCACACTGACATGAAGATAAATCTCGTAAAGAAAACTGCTCCAGAAAAACAGACTGTTTTTGAGAACTGTCTTGATGATGTAAATATCCCTCTCGGTGAAGTCTTTACTTCCCCGGAATTAAAGGGTACTGAGGGTGTTCTCCATGTGACTGAAGTTTACCTTGACAATCTGAAATATAAGGACCTTGAACTTAAATTTAAAGACGGCTGTGTTACTGATTATGCCTGCAAAAACTTTGAAAATGAGGAAGAAAACAAAAAATATATACATGAGAATGTTCTCTACAGACATGATACACTTCCTATCGGCGAATTTGCAATCGGCACAAACACAACTGCATATATGATGGGATTAAAATATAATATCTCAGGTCTGCTCCCTATCCTTATCGCAGAAAAGACCGGTCCTCACTTTGCAGTCGGTGACACCTGTTTTTCCCATGAAGAAGACCTTGTGACTTACAATCCTGACGGTAAGCAAATGGTCGCTAAGGAAAATGATTTTTCTAAACTTAGAAACAGCGAACCGGAAAAAGCTTACTTTAACTGCCACACTGATATAACAATTCCTTATTCTGAACTTGGGGATATTGTGGTGCATACTGAAGACGATGAAGAAATCACTATAATCAAAGACGGAAGATTTGTGCTTGCGGGAACTGAGGCACTCAATGAGGTTTTTGAGGATTAACCAACAGACGCAGGAAAGGCATTATTATCAGACCTCATGGACGCTCCCGCTCCATTCAGCCACGATAATAATTCCCTTTCCTGCTGTGTTTTGGATGTCGTTACAATGTGAAAAAAGCAGGATTGAAATTCAATCCCGCCTTTTTGTTGGGTTGCCCCATTATATTATGATATGTGCTATTATTTTTATAAATTGATATATATTTTTTGTATGTTTTAATAATATAATTATTCTTCTTTTAACTGATTTACAAGTTCTTCTATAACCGTTTTATCTTCTTCTAATTCATCTGCTATCTGTG
>OCHA01002277.1_pt1 | contig 11834 bp, 4 predicted proteins | sample 1538591 | NCBI WGS metagenome assembly OCHA01 (sample SAMN04571710, study PRJEB22368) | human gut metagenome | biome: human gut; material: stool | host: Homo sapiens | place: Luxembourg | collected 2012-09-06 | reverse complement strand
GGTGAGGGGTGGTTCCTCGCGCAGAGCCTGATAAATGAGATTTGTGACTGGGCTCATCCGGCGGCCAATGGGCTGGCCGCCCTACCGTACAGTTACCAACAAAAGGCCTGTAATTTATACGCTCCTCCGGGGCGTCGGGGACGCCGCCCCCTACGGCATAGCAAGGTATATTGCAATTTTTAAATTGTGTATTGTTCCCAGTATTTCGGCAGGGTGGGGTCCCCCGCCCTACTGGCCTGGCAAATATTTCACCGAACCTATGCCCACAAATACAAAAATGCCGCAGCAGACTGTTACATCTGCTGCGGCATTTCTATTTAGGGGTTAATGGGCTGGGTTACAGCTCATTGTTCCGGCTGTGGGATTACTGCCGAATGCCGGTGTTCTTATCGAAATGATAAGTGCGGCCATCGATGACTGCATCGCCCTTAGCCATGGTGCCATAGATCGGGTCGAAATAGTAACGCTTGTCAGCGCTCCAGCCCTTGATCATGTGGCCCTGTGCATCGTAACGGACCCACTTGCCGGTACCATCGGCGCGGTCAGCCCACTGGCCAGCTTCGGATTCCTGATAGACATCCTTGCTGGTGGCTTTCTTGCCCTGGTCAACGGCATCCAGCCAGTACCAAGCGTCGGAAGCCGGGTCATAGATTTCCTTGCCGCGGCCTTCCAGACCCTGGCGAACGCCCTTTTCGTACCAGAAGTCAGCGCCTTTGATAGTCAGCCACTGGCCGTCCAGAGCGATACCGGTGTACTCGTCAAATGCGCAAGGTACACCGTCAATATCGCCTGCGCCCTTAGCCATAGCGCCGGTGATCAGGTCAAAGTAGTAGGTGCCCTTATCGGTCGTCTGCCAGCCCTTGACCATGTGGCCGTTCTCATCGTAACGGACCCACTTGCCGGTGCCATCGGGCTTATCAGCCCACTGGCCGGCGGCGGATTCCTGGTAAACGTCCTTGTTGACGGTCATTGCGCCGCCCTGGACAGCATCCAGCCAGTACCAGGCGTCGGAATCGGGATCATAGATCTCTTTGCCGCGGCCGGTGGTACCCTGCTTCACGCCCTTTTCGTACCAGTACTTCTTACCGTTTTCTTCAACCCAGCCGTTCTTCTCGCCGTACTTGGCGGTGTAGTCCTTGCCGTTGAAGTTGACAGCAGCGGTGGTAACGCCGCTGGTCTGCTTTACCGTTGCATCCACGAACTGTGCACTTGCGCAGTTCTTATCGGTGCAGGTAAAGACAGCCATTGCGGTAATGGTGGTCTTTTCAGCGGCACCATGAGCGGTGCGTTCCTCGGCTTCGAGAGCCTGGGTTTCTTCGCCGCCAACTGCTGTAAAGGTTGCTTCAATCTTCACATGGTTTGCAGGCATAGTGAAGGTATACTCGCCGCCACCGTCATTCACAGCTTTCGTAATATTGTCGCTGGTATTGCCAACATAATACATCGCCTCGGTCAATACGTAGATGGTACCTTTCGGCTTGATGTTAGCTGTAACTTTTGTACCTTCCGCAAAGCGGGTCTCACCATCATCAGTAAATGTGACAGTGCCCTCGCCCTCCACCTTAACTTCAATGCCATACTTAACAACCGTAAACTGTGCGGCAACGGTCACATCAGCAGCAGGCATTTCAAAGGTGTAGGTGTTGGCTTCGGTGCCTTCTGCCACTTCAACGGGCTGCGCGGTGCCCGCTGCATCGGTGTAAGTAACCTTCAGGCCATTTTCTGCCAGCTGTGCAAGCTTATACATGTCATCAGCCGGGGTAACGGTCAGAATAACAGTATCGCCTGCCTTCAGGTCAGCGGTCTTGTCAGCCGTCACAGTACCATTATCGCTGGGGTTGATCGTAACGCTGTAGGTTTCAACCTTAACGGCCTCAAACGCAGCGCTAACGGTAACATCAGCGGCGGGCATCTCGAAGGTGTAGGTGTTTTCCTTACCGTCTACTGCCTTAAAGTCGTTAATTTCTTTCTTCGTTCCGCCATCCGTATAAGTAGCTTTCAGGCTGCCGTCCGTGTACTTAAAGTTGGTATTCGGGGTAACGGTAACAGTAACAACATCCTTCGCAGCTGCGGTTTTCGGCTCTACGCCCACAGTGCCGTTTTCAACAGTACCCGCCACAGTAACGTTATACTTCTTAACCTCTTCAAACGCTGCGCTGACAGTTGCATCGCCAGCGGGCATTGCAAAGGTGTAAGTGTTGGCCTTTTCTGTGTCAGGAGTTGCTTTCAGGGTCTGATTGTCGCCGTAAGTAACCACCACACCGTCAGCCGTCAGGGTATAGCCATCCTTCGGGGTAGCCACAACGGTAACGCTGGTGCCCTCAGCAACCTTATCCAGGTCAGCTTCGGGGCTGGTGATCTTCAACGTATCCTTGTTAGCATCGGCCACCTTGACCGCATAGGTCTTAGCGGCTTTGGTAACGCTGATGGTCACATCGCCGTCCGGCATGGTGAAGGTGTAAACCGTCTTAGCCTTTTCGGTGGTAGCCTGGGCTGCGGCTTCGTCCTGCGCTGCTTCCTGAACTTCAGTCAGAGCAACATCGGTATCGCCGTTCTTTGCGGTAACGGTAACGATATCGGTGCCTTTCTTTTCTACGGTCAGGGTAACGGTATCGTCCTTGATGTAGGTGTTGCTGGTGGTGCCCAGGGTCAGGGTAACGCCTTCAACTGCATCGGGCAGGGTTACAGTGTGAGGTACGCTCTCGGTTGCGGTATGGCAATCAGAGCACAGGTACACATTGTTGCCAACGGACTTGGTTTCCAGCTCGTCCAGAGCCCAGGTATGGCCCTTGGGCAGTGCGCCGTCAGCGTACTTCTTTTCACCCTTGGTCAGGCCGTACTTGGTGGTGCGGTCCTGGGTGTAAGCGGGGGTATCGCACCATGCTTCAACGGAAACATTGGTGGTTGCGCCGCTGCTCAGGTCGCTGACCATGTCGGACATCGGCATGGTTTCAACCAGGTTAGCGCACCACATGAACTCTTCGTTCTTGTTCTTCTCGTCAGAGCTGCCCATGTTCTGGTTGTAACTCGGGTTGTAGTTCCAGGACTCGGTCTTGTAGCTCTTACGGTTTGCATAAGAAGTGCCGGAGGCATCGGTCTTGACTTCTGCCTTGCCGTCCACCAGTTCCTTATAGGTGTTGGACAGGTTGGTGCCGACAGAAACGACCAGCTGATCCTTGGTGGTGTTGATGCCGGTGATCACAGTCTGGCCCTGCTGGGTGGTGGTAGCAAAGCTGTAGCTGTCACGCAGGGTCAGGCCCGCCAGAGGATGGTTCTTGAAGGTGTTCAGATACTTCACACTGCTGGTATCCTGGGCGCTATCCATGATAACCATGCTCATGCCGGGAAAGTGGGTATCGGGAACCATGTTGCCGTCCTTATCCTTGGTCAGCTTAATGCCGCCATAGACGGTGTTGTATTCCTTCACTTCTTCCACTGTGCCGGTGGTCGGGTCCATACGGTAGATGGCGTTGTTGACGTTGAAGTACAGCTTGCCATCATACAGTGCGGTAGAGTGTACCAGTGCGGGGTAGATCCGCTTTGCAGCAGCGTCTGCCAGGCACTCGGTGTTCAGGTTGTTTTCAACCTTGGTATGCTTATCTTTTGCACTGGTATCGATCTTATAGATGGTGCCAGCTTCGGCCAGGACCTTGGCATTGCTGTCGTCATCATTGAAGTTGCTGCTGGTTTCCTTCAGATCGTTGTAGTACATCAAGATGATATCAAACGGGTCATCCGTCTTGGTAAAGCTGCTCATGCTGAAGCCGCCGGGCCTGCTGCTGCTGGAATCCTCTTTGCGGATATAGTAGTTCGCATTACGCGGACGTGCTTCCAGAGTATCGGGGCCCTGGTTCTGCATCTTCTTCATGAACTGCTGCATCTGGGAGTTGTTACCAGAGCTGCCGGAACCAGAGTTGCCGTTGTTGCCGTTCTCGGACTGCTGGCGGCGCATGTTGTTATACAGGTTCTGGTTGGTCGTGGTATCAACGTAATAGAAGTAATTATTGTCGAAGTAGATGGGGCTGCAGATAGAGGTGAACCAAGTATCCTCGTAGCAGGTATCGGTGTAACGGGTCTCGTTCTTGTTCTCCGCCTTGGTGTAAGAGTAATGCGGCTTGCCGTTGTTCAACACAACATTGCCGTCATCATCCACATCGGGATTCTTGTTCTTGGTGTAGGTGTAGCCATCGTACAGCGAGTCAATGTAATCATAGTACTTGCTGTAACGGCCTTCCAGACCGGAGGGAGAAACCAGGAAGTTGACATGGCGCATGTCGCCTGCGTTCTCAACGCGGGTCTGGGCCATGCACTCGGTGTTCACGTCATCATAGCAGACGTCAACATAGTACCAGTTCTTGTTGGCTTCGCCGGTGGTCATCGTAGCAGAATTGCTGTCGCCCTGCAGCTTGTTGACCTTGACTGCGTTGAAGTAGTGGACGTTGTTGAACATGCCGCCGCCGAACGCATTACCGGCAACACTGGTATCAGAAGTATCGCAGTAATACAGGATCTGGGCAAAGTCAACAACAGCGTTATCGCCTACTTCATCGGGGGTCTTCCAAACTTCTTTGCCGTCAACGGTCTTTTTATAGATTTCCTTGTTGTCAGGCAAATTCTGGACCATGTAGTTAAATGCAGATGCATAGCCCAGGCAGATGCAGCCATACTCAACGCCCTTAGCGCCGATCTCGCCGCCCAGCAGGGCACCGAAAGCAGTCATCTGGATGGGGTCGTTGTTGCCGCCGCCGGTGATATCGCCCATGGAGCCCATATCGAATTCTGCAACCTGGGAGATCCAGTCATGCAGGATCAGCAGCTTGGTGACATAGTCAGCACTGTCACCCAGCTTGGCAACCTGTGCCAAGCCTGCATCACGGATGCCTTTCAGAGCTTCGCCATAGTTCATGACGTAAGACATAAAGCCCTGCGGCAGGAACTGCAGCATATATGCCATGGTCGTCGGGGGCACATCCTGGTTGGGGTCCAGGTTGCACAGCACTTTGATTGCGCCCATGGTGCCGGTGATGCTGCCATCCTCGCCCTGCTTCTGAACGCCCTTGGAGGTCCAGAACGGGGCAGCCACGCCGAAGTACTCTGCTTCGTCCTGGTTGAACTGCGACAGCTGGAAGTAGTAGTAGTTCATCTGCGCAGTCGAGACATCGTAAGTATTGGTGACCTGGTTGCCCTGGTCGTCCACATACACGGCAGTCTTCTGGCTGTCGTACAGCAGCAGGCTGTTCTTGCCCTTGTTGTCGCCGCTCTGATAGGTGAAGTTCACCTTGCTTGCGTCAACCGGGTTGTTCTGCATATCGTACCAGTTGCCGTCCTTCATTGCGGACACCAGGGTAACGCCGACGCCGCCGGAGGTGGTATCCAGGGTCGGGGTGCCGCCCACGTTGATGTAGACGGAATTGTTATTCTGGTCTACCACAACGCTGACCGGCATGGTCATTACCGGCTGGGTTTTGATTTCTTCGCCGCAGACAGCGCACTTGAAGGTGACGCTGGTGCATTCCCAGTCAATGGTAACGGGAGCGCCGGCAGAAATTTTGCCGGTTTCGCTGTCATAGAACAGCTGGGCGTTGCTGTAGTCAGCTTCCAGCTTGCCCTCGACCTTCTTCATTTCCCAGTTGAAGGTAGCAACAAAGTTGCCATCTGCATCCTTGGGCACGGCATGGTTCTGGCAGGGCAGGGCGGCAATGTCGTCGGTGCGGGTGGTGGGTTCCTTGTATTCCTTCTTAACCGGGCTCTTGTCAGCGGGCACGCTGGCAGAGTAAACGGTCTTGCCGGCAGCGCCGGGCTTTGCCTCGGTGGTATCCTTGGTTACGGTGCCTTCTACCTTCTGGTAGACATCGTCCTTTTCACAGGTATACACAGCGGTGTAAGCCCAGCCGTCATCGGTCTTGGTCCAGTAGCCGTCGGGGGTCTCTTTCCAGGTATGGGTATGGCCATCCTCCGGGTTGGTGTCATTCCAGTACCATTTCGGCTCGCCATAGGTATGGCCGTCTGCAGCGGCGCTGGCAGCAAAGGTATCGGAGTTTTCAGCAACGTAAGCCTGTGCGTAGCTGTCAGCCTGCTGCGCAATCACTTCATCATCGCTGTTGGTCATGGACTCCATCGCAGAGGTCATGCCGGAGCTGCCGGTAAAGGTAACGGCGGTCACAACGCCTGCGGCGTTCGTCTCATAGCCCAGGTCGGTAACGGCGCTGGACAGATGATACGTTTTGATGGTGGCAGCCATCACCGATGCCATCTCGTCCTTGTTCAGGCCATAGGCTTCGGTGTTGATCTTGCCGGCTGCGGCGTTGGCGTACATGGCATCGGCCAGTGCATTTTCCAACGCTGCAAGGCTCATGCCCGCCTTGCTCTGTGCAGTCGCTTCCAGCTTGGCATCGTCCTGCTCCAGTTCATGCACTTCGCCCTGGGCAGCCAGCGTTTGGGCTGTCTGCTTGATCAGGTCTGCGGTGCTGGTGAACTTGGGCAGGGACTGCACAGCGCTGGCCGCGCTTGCTGCGCTAGCTGCAACAGACTGCGCTACCGAAGAATCAATCTTGGTAGTTTCGGCTGCTGCGGGAAGCGCCACGCTTTGGGCAACCATGGCTGCTGCCAGCACGGATGCACCAAAACGCTGAAGGTTTTTCTTCATAGTTTTATCCTCCCTTAAGTGTTACTACTTTCCCCTTTTGTGTGAAAAGTGGTACGGCAGATGTGCGGCACTTTGCAGGTGTTGATTGCAAAACGCCTGGTTGTGCTCCCCTCGGTCTGGCGATCCCCTGCCGGGCTGCGGCCTGCTTTTGGGGCTTTTGGCCCCGGCACAGCGGCTGACAAAACGTTGTACCGGCTGCATGCCTTGATCCCGCAAATGATAACCTTTCCGACACATCTAGGTATATACATTATATCACAGTTGCCAGAATTTGCATAGTTCATTAGCGCGGTTTCTATCTAAATTTTTGTCCTTGAATCAACTGAAACCTGTTTTTCGCACATTATTTGCGTTGCGGTGCGGTGACCCTTTGGCGGTACTTATTAACATTTTTGAATGGTTTATTCCTAATTTTATCAAATGATTGAACATTTACCCCGATAATGTTCTTTGCAATCTCTTAATCCAATCACCCGGTATTGTGATCGCGCATTTTTTGCCATTTCGGTTTGGCTTGTTGTTGAGAGATTTGGCAGAGATTGGAGGAAACTTGAAGGGAAAATTGTAGGTTGAGAATTGCCCATTATAAATTGTACTGTAGAGAGCCTTCCTGACCGTTCCGAAAACTTAGGGATAGATCAACCCTTGCCCCTTAACCGCGACCTAAAATACAACTTCCCAAGGTAGGGCGGTGTGAGTGCCCCCTTCTGCTCCACTTTTTCAAAGTTCCGAATGGTGTCCTCTCCCCTATCTACAATTCCTGATGTTTTCATGATGCCTTCCTTGGTCTTCCACACCCGGCCTTTGCCCCCTCCCCGCCCCATAAGTCGTACACAACAAAAAGGCCCCTGCCTTAACAGCAGGAGCCTTGAAAGCTATATCACAAGCCGAAAATTACTTCTCGATCTTGGAAACAACGCCGGAACCAACAGTGTGGCCGCCTTCGCGGATAGCGAAACGCATGCCTTCTTCCATGGCAACCGGGGTGATCAGCTCAACGTGCATATCAACGTTGTCGCCGGGCATGCACATCTCAGTGCCTTCGGGCAGGGTGATGATGCCGGTAACGTCGGTGGTACGGAAGTAGAACTGAGGACGATAGTTGTTGAAGAACGGGGTATGACGGCCGCCTTCTTCCTTCTTCAGGACGTAAACATGGCCATCGAAAGTGGTGTGGGGATGAACAGAACCGGGAACAGCCAGAACCTGGCCACGCTCGATCTGGTCACGGTCAATACCACGCAGCAGAGCGCCGATGTTGTCGCCAGCCTGAGCGAACTCGAGGCTCTTGCGGAACATTTCCAGACCAGTGATGGTGGTGGTCAGCTTCTCTTCCTTCAGACCAACGATTTCCATCTGATCGCCGACATGAGCAGTACCACGCTCAACACGACCGGTAGCAACGGTGCCACGGCCGGAGATGGTCATAACGTCCTCAACGGGCATCAGGAACGGCTTATCAGCAGCACGGTCCGGGGTCGGGATGTAGCTGTCAACAGCGTCCATCAGCTCCCAAATGCACTTGTATTCCGGAGCATCGGGATCCTTGGAAGTGCTCTCCAGAGCCTTCAGAGCGGAACCACGGATGATCGGGGTGTTGTCGCCGTCGAAATCCTGGCTGTCCAGCAGTTCGCGAACTTCCATTTCGACCAGGTCGAGCAGCTCTTCGTCGTCAACCATATCGCACTTGTTCAGGAACACAACGATCTTGGGCACGCCAACCTGACGAGCCAGCAGGATGTGCTCACGGGTCTGCGGCATCGGGCCATCGGTTGCAGCAACAACCAGGATAGCGCCGTCCATCTGAGCAGCACCGGTGATCATGTTCTTGATGTAGTCAGCATGGCCCGGGCAGTCAACGTGGGCATAGTGACGCTTCGCGGTGTGGTACTCAACGTGAGCGGTATTGATCGTGATACCACGAGCCTTCTCTTCAGGAGCCTTATCGATGCTGGAGTAATCCATGAAATCGGCGTCGCCCTTCAGAGCCAGAACCTTGGTGATAGCGGCAGTCAGAGTGGTCTTGCCGTGGTCAACGTGACCGATGGTACCGATGTTGACATGCTCCAAAGAGCGGTCAAATTTTTCCTTTTCAGCCATTGGAAGTATCCTCCTTTAATTCAAACAGATAAAATAGCCTGTTGTAAGGCTATCATACTAGATTTTTCAAGAAAAATCAAGTATTTTGCGCGAATTTGTGCAGAATCAGCCCTTATTGCGCTCGGTCATGATCTTATCTGCAACACTCTTGGGAACCTGCTGGTAATCAGCCGGCTCCATGGAGTACTGGCCACGGCCCTGGGTCTTGGAACGCAGGTCAGTAGCGTAACCGAACATCTCGGACAGAGGAACCATAGCGGTGACACGGGCAGTGCCATCGGTGGATTCCTGGTTCTGGATCGCGCCGCGGCGGCTGTTCAAGTCGCCAATGACGTTGCCCATATACTCGTCAGGAACAACAACGTCAACCTTCATGATGGGCTCCATAATGACGGGATCAGCCTTCTTCATAGCATCCTTGAATGCCATGGAGCCGGCGATGGAGAACGCCATTTCAGAGGAGTCAACTTCATGATAGGAGCCGTCCCACAGAGTGACCTTGACATCCACGACGGGATAGCCAGCCAGAATGCCGGACTTCATCGCGCCCTGGATACCGTTGTCAACAGCGGGGATGTATTCCTTCGGGATAGCGCCGCCAACAATACCGTTGACAAACTCATAACCCTTACCCGGGTTGGGCTCAATCTTGATCTTAACGTGACCATACTGGCCCTTACCACCGGACTGACGTGCGTACTTGGTTTCCTGGTTAGCATCCTTGCGGATGGTTTCACGGTAGGCAACCTGAGGTGCGCCAACGTTAGCTTCGACCTTAAACTCGCGGAGCAGACGGTCCACGATGATTTCCAGGTGGAGCTCGCCCATGCCGGCGATGATGGTCTGACCGGTTTCTTCATCGGTCCAGGTACGGAAAGTCGGGTCCTCTTCAGCCAGCTTAGACAGGGCAATACCCATCTTCTCGCTGCCAGCCTTGGTCTTGGGCTCGATGGCAACGCGGATAACCGGCTCGGGGAAGTTCATGGACTCGAGGATGATGGGATGCTTCTCATCGCACAGGGTATCACCAGTGGTGGTGTTCTTCAGACCAACAGCAGCGGCGATATCGCCAGCGTAGCAGATGTCGATATCCTTACGGTTGTTTGCATGCATCTGCAGGATACGGCCGATACGCTCGTCCTGATCCTTAACAGAGTTGTAAACAGTGGTGCCAGCCTCAACGGTACCAGAGTACACGCGGAAGAAGCACAGCTTACCGACATACGGGTCAGTCATAATCTTGAATGCCAGTGCAGAGAACGGCTGATCATCGGAAGAAGTGCGATCTTCTTCCTCGCCAGTCTCCGGGTTGGTGCCCTTGATGGCCGCAACGTCGGTCGGAGCAGGCATATAATCAACGATTGCATCCAACAGTTTCTGAACGCCACGGTTCTTGTAAGAAGAGCCGCAGACAACAGGAACGATCTCGTTGGAAATAGTAGCCTTACGCAGAGCAGCCTTGATTTCTCCCTTGGTCAGCTCTTCGCCTTCCAGGTACTTCATCATCAGCTCTTCGTCGGTCTCAGCAACAGCTTCGATCAGCTTGTCATGATATTCCTGAGCCTGTTCTTTCAGGTCTTCAGGAATTTCCTCAACGCGCACATCATTGCCCATATCATCATAGTAGATATCAGCTTTCATGTCGATCAGATCGATGATGCCGCGGAAAGTGTCTTCCTGGCCGACAGGCAGCTGGATAGGCACACCGTTGGCATGCAGACGATCATGCATCATCTGTACGCAGCGGAAGAAGTCAGCACCCATGGTATCCATCTTGTTGACGTAAACCATGCGGGGAACCTTGTACTCGTCAGCCTGGCGCCAAACGGTTTCAGACTGAGGCTCAACGCCACCCTTTGCGGCCAGAACGGTAACAGAACCGTCCAGAACACGCAGAGAACGCTGAACTTCAACAGTAAAGTCAACGTGGCCCGGGGTGTCGATGATGTTGATACGATGACGGTTCTTTTTGAACAGAGCCGGATCGTGCTGGGTCTCGGTGTGGCTCCAGTAGCAGGTGGTTGCAGCGGAAGTGATGGTGATACCACGTTCCTGTTCCTGCTCCATCCAGTCCATCGTGGCAGCGCCGTCATGAACTTCGCCGATCTTATGGTTAATACCGGTGTAGTACAGAATGCGCTCGGTGGTGGTGGTCTTGCCTGCGTCGATGTGGGCCATGATACCGATATTTCGGGTCATTTGCAGGGATACGTCTCTCGGCGTTGCCATGGCTTAAACCTCCTCAGTAAGCAGATCAATAACGGTAATGCGCGAAAGCCTTGTTGGCTTCTGCCATCTTGTGGGTATCTTCGCGCTTCTTGACAGCGCCGCCAACGTTGTTGGTAGCGTCGATGATCTCGGCGGCCAGGCGAGCGGACATGGTCTTTTCACCACGGCTGCGGCTGTACAGAGTCAGCCAGCGCAGGCCGAGGGTCTCGCGGCGGGCGGGGCTGACCTCCAGGGGAACCTGGTAGGTGGAGCCGCCGACACGGCGGGCCTTAACTTCGAGGCTGGGCATGATGTTTTCCATGGCCTTCTCGAACATTTCGAGAGGATCGTTGCCGGTCTTCTCTTTGACAGTCTCAAAAGCTTCGTAAACGATCTTCTGAGCGACGCCCTTCTTGCCATCCAGCATGATGCTGTTGACCAGACGGGTGACGAGCTTGGAATTGTAAATAGGATCAGCCAGAACTTCGCGCTTTGCGATTTTACCTCTTCTGGGCATCTTTCTTCCCTCCTTCACATTAATGATATCATCGGTACTCGAAAGTTAAAGAAAACTCCCGTTATGCCACAAAAGGGTCAGCTGACCATTTTATGGCGAAAAGATGTTTCCTTACTTCTTGGCACCGGCCTTGGGACGCTTTGCGCCGTATTTGCTGCGAGCCTGGTTACGGTTTGCAACACCCTGAGTATCCAGAGTACCACGGATGATGTGGTAACGGACACCGGGCAGGTCCTTAACACGACCGCCACGGATCAGGACAACGCTGTGCTCCTGCAGGTTATGGCCGATACCAGGAATGTAGGAGGTGACCTCGATACCATTCGTCAGGCGGACACGGGCAACTTTACGCAGAGCAGAGTT
>OCHA01002274.1_pt1 | contig 11852 bp, 9 predicted proteins | sample 1538591 | NCBI WGS metagenome assembly OCHA01 (sample SAMN04571710, study PRJEB22368) | human gut metagenome | biome: human gut; material: stool | host: Homo sapiens | place: Luxembourg | collected 2012-09-06 | reverse complement strand
CAGCTCCAGCGGGAGTCCACTCTACATTTGGATCGACCCGGCCCGGACGGCAGCCAGCGCCGCGGAAGAGATGTCCCCAGCCTATGCCGCGGCGGTGGAGGGTCTTGCCACGCCGGGGATGCTGGCCCTGATGATAGCGGCCATCATCGTGGGAGCCGCCATCGGCGCATGGCTTGGGAGCCCGCTTTGGAAACGCGGTCAGGCCCGAATCCATATCAGAAAAGCATGAGCCGTATCGAAATACGGCGGAAAGGAAGTGCAGAATGAAAACAAAACGGGAAAATCCCCTGAAAGTCCTCTTTTCCTTCTCTGGAGAGGCCAGGGGAAAAATGACTGGCTCGGTGATCCTGGCCTTTATCGGAGAGATGTTCGGCATGGCCCCCTATTTTGTGGTGACCCTGCTGGCGAAGGAGCTGTATGAGGGCACTGCCACGGTGGAACGGGCGGCGGTCATGGCGGTGACGGCGGCGGTGTGCATGTGCCTGCGGGCGTGGCTTACCGGCCTGTCCTCCATGCGCAGCCATACAGTTTCCTTCACCATCCTGAAGAACATCCGGTGCGCTCTGGCGGATAAAATGGCGAAGGTCCCCATGGGCGTCATGCTGGAGACCCCCTCCGGCACCTTCAAGACTTTGATGGTGGACAATGTGGGGCGGCTGGAGGACATCATCGCCCACATGGTGCCGGAGCTGCCCTCCAACCTGGCCGGGCCGGTTTTCAGCATCATCCTGGTGTTCGTTCTGGACTGGCGGATGGGGCTGGCCGCCTTCATTACCGTCCCCCTAAGCCTGGTGTTCGCCGTGTGCATGATGCGGGGGTACAAGGAGAAGATGGCCGTCTACCTGCGCTCGGGCAACGAGATGAACGCCGCCCTGGTGGAGTATGTGGGCGGCATCCAGGTCATCAAGGCATTCGGGCAGGGGAGCAAGAGCTTCGGGGAGTTCTCCCGGTCGGTCAACTTTTTCCACGACAGCACCCTGGCCTGGTGGCGGCAGAGCTGGTTTTGGATGGCGGGCTTCAAGGCGGTGCTCCCCTCCACTTTACTGGGCACGCTGCCTGTGGGAGCGTGGCTCTATATGCAGGGCACGCTGGAGCTGCCCCTGTTCCTGGCCTGCATCATCATCCCCTTCGGCTTTATGGCCGGGCTCATCAAATTCGGCTTTGCCCTGGGGCAGCTTTCCTACATGGCTCCCAACCTGGATCCCATTCAGGACTTCCTCGCCACGCCGGAGCAGCGCCGGCCTGAAAAGCCGGTGAAGCTGGGAGAGCGTTCCTTCCATTTTGACCGGGTGTGCTTCTCCTATGACGGGAAGAAGGAGGTCCTCCACGATGTGAGCTTTACCGCCCGCACTGGGCAGATCACCGCCATTGTGGGGCCCTCCGGCTCCGGAAAATCCACCATTGCCAAGCTGATGGCCGGCTTCTGGGACGCCACAGGCGGGACGGTCTCCTTCGGCGGGCAGGACATCCAAAATATTCCCTTTGACCAGCTCATGGGGGAGATCAGCTATGTGGCCCAGGACAACTTCCTCTTTGACAGGTCCATCCGGGAGAATATCCGCATGGGCGACCCCGGCGCCACTGACGCGGAGGTGGAAGCTGCGGCCAGGGCCGCCAACTGCCATGACTTTATCATGAATCTGGAGCAGGGGTACGATACCCTGGCCGGAGACGCCGGGGACCGGCTCTCCGGCGGAGAGCGCCAGCGCATCACCATCGCCCGGGCCATGCTCAAAAAGGCGTCCGTCATCATTCTGGACGAGGCGACCGCCTTCGCTGACCCCGAGAGCGAGGCGCAGATCCAACAGGCCATCTCCCGTCTGGTGCGGGGCAAGACCCTGATCGTGGTGGCCCACCGGCTGAACACCATCCAGAACGCGGATCAAATTCTGGTGATCAACCAGGGGCGGCTTGCCGCTTGCGGCCGGCAGGAGGAGCTGCTTAACACCTGCCCCCTGTACCGGACCATGTGGGAGCAGTATCAAAGCACGGCGGCTTTTGCCGGAAAGGAGGCCAACTGAATGTTCCATACCATCAAACGGATTCTGGATATTGCCGGAGACCAGAAAAAATACATCTATGCGGGCATTGTCTGCAACATCTTGAAAACCTTTTCCATGGCCATGATGCTCATGGCGGTCTATGTGGTGATCTCCCATCTGGACAGCCTCACCACCGAGGTGATCGGACAGGGCCTCGGCATTCTGATTGCCAGCGTGTTCGGCCGCTTCCTGTTCCAGTGGCTGGAGGACATCTCCATGAGCGCCAAGGGCTTCGACATCTTCCGGGACTACCGGCTGGCTATCGGCGAGAAGATGAAAAGCGCCCCTATGGGTTACTTCTCCGACCAGCGCCTGGGCACCATCCAGACCACCCTTACCTCCACGGTGGTGGAGCTGGAGCAGTATTCCATGCTGTTTATCACGGACATCACCGGCGGCGTGTCCATGTCGGTCATCATCATTGTAATGATGCTGTTTTTCAGCCCCTGGTTCTCCCTGCTGTCCCTGGCGGGCCTGCTGGTGGGCCTCTATGTGCTGGGAATGGTGCAGAAAGCCGCGGCGGAGCACACCCCCAAGGTGCAGGAGGCGCAGGAGGAGCTGGTCACCCAGTCGCTGGAGTACATCCGGGGCATCGCGGTGCTGCGCTCCTTCTCCCAGACGGTAGGGCAGGACGGCGCGGTGTACCAGTCCTTCCGCCGGCGGCAGAAGGCGGCGCTGGATCAGGAGAAGGCAGCCCTGCCCGCCCTGCGGCTCTATATTCTGGTGTTCAAGCTCACCGGCTGCGCCCTCATGTTCCTGTCCACCTTCCTCTACCTGCAGGGGGCCATCTCCCTGACCTACTGCTTTTTGTTCCTGGTGGCGTCCTTTATCCTTTACTCCGAGATGGAGGTCATGGGGGACGGCTCCTTCCTGGACAAGAAGATCGCCACCGAGCTGGACCGGCTGGAGGCGGTGACCAACATCCCCTCCCTGGACCGGACGGACAAGGCCCTCGCTCCCGGCCGCTTCGACATTGAGCTGAAGGATGTATCCTTCTCCTATGGAGGAGGCCGGAAGGTCATTGACCATGTTTCTCTCAAAATCCCCCAGGGGACTACCTGCGCCGTGGTGGGACCGTCCGGCTCTGGAAAGACCACCTTATGCAGCCTGATCGCCCGTTTTTGGGATGTGCAGGAGGGGAGTGTCTGCGTGGGCGGCACGGATGTGAAGGACTGCACCGCCGACAGCCTGCTGAAAAACCTCTCCATGGTCTTCCAAAATGTGTATCTCTTCCACGACTCCATTGAGAACAACATCAAATTCGGCAATCCCAACGCCACTCACGGGCAGGTGGTGGAGGCGGCCAAGCGCGCCCAGTGCCACGACTTTATCATGGCGCTGCCCGACGGCTATCATACGATGGTGGGAGAGGGCGGCTCCACCCTCTCCGGGGGTGAGAAGCAGCGGGTCTCCATTGCCCGCGCCATTCTGAAGGACGCCCCCATCGTGATTCTGGATGAGGCAACTTCCAGTGTGGACCCGGAGAACGAGCATCTGCTTTTGGCCGCCATCCGGGAGCTGACGGCGGGCAAAACGCTCATTTCCATCGCCCACCGGCTCTCCACCGTCCGGGACGCAGATCAGATCGTGGTGGTGGACCAGGGACGGATCGTTCAGCAGGGGACTCACGATGCGCTGATGGCCCAGGACGGCCTCTACCGCCGGTTTGTTCAGGTCCGGGAGCAGGCCGAGGGCTGGCGGCTGGAATGACAGCCCCTGCCGCTCCGTGTGGCACACAGAAAAGGAGGCCGCCGGAACTGTGCCGGCGGCCCCCCTTTGATGAAGCGGCTGTCTTTCTTCCTGCCTCCTGTCTTTTTCGGTCCGGCGTATTCTCTCACTCTGCTTCCCGTGGGTGGGAGAACGACCGGAACGCTGCCGGGCTCTGCCCGGTGCTGCGGCGGAAGAGCTGCGCGAAACGGCTGGGATTCTGATAGCCCACAATTTGAGCGATCTGGCCTACGGGCAGGTCGGTATTTGCCAGCAGCTGCTCCGCACGCTCCATCCGCTGCCCCTGAATATACTGAGTGATGGTGCAGCCGTATCGGGCGTGAAAGGCATCCTTCAGCTTGGAGACGCCCATGCAGCCGATGCGGGCCAGGCGCTCCAGAGGCAGCCGGTCCGCGCAATGGGCGGTGATGTAGGCCGCCACATCCGCCAGCATCCGCTCATCCTCCTGCGTCAGTGTCCGCCTGGGAGCTGGGTGGGCCCGGTGCCGTTCCACCACCAGCGCCACGGCTTCCGCCACCTTGCCGTCGTAAAAGAGCTTGGCGGCCAGCCCCTCGCCCCGGTAGTCCCGGACCTCTTTCAGCAGGCGGACCATCTCAGGGAAGTGGTCGGTCTGGTCCAGAGACTGAAAGGATTCCAACAGGCTTTGGAACTCCTCCGGAAACTGGCGGCGGAGGTAGTCCTGATAGTAGGCCGGAGTGATCTCAATGCCGATGGATACGATGGGGACCCGGCGGTGGATGAGCGCCCGGTAGGGCTCCCGCCCGCCGATGAAGCTCTTGACACAGCCGGACACCAGCCGGCGGCAGGGAGAGAACTCCTCCCCGGAGATGGACTCGTACCAGGTGACGCTCAGGCTCTCCGGCCAGCAAAACTCCAGAAGCTGATCCTCATGAAAATAGAAATCGTGGATTTTGAGCATATAGAGGTCCTGTTGCCCATAGGTCCAGAAATAGCCGCTTCCACCAGGGCCGGCCTGCCGCCAGCACAGGCCCATGCTTCCATATCTCCGGTTGTCCGGCTCCGGCACAAAGCCATGCTCCGCCATGGCCCCGGCATATTGCTCATCCAATACATTGCAGCTATACATTCTGACACGCCTCCTCCACCTCAATCGGCCGAATCCATACCCCGATCAGCCGCATGAGCGTGGCACGCCTTGTATCTGTGACAGACAGGGAGTATGCTGTTATTTGGTTAGTATATGCTAACTAAAATATCATATCCGGCCTGTTCCGTCAAGGCTGGTAAAGGAGGAGTGCAATATGAAACAGAAAGAGATAAGCCCGGTCAGGCTTTTGCTCCGGTGGGCAGGGCCGGAGAAGAAATGGCTGATCGGGTCGGTGCTGTGCGCCTTTGGGAGCGGGCTGCTGGCGATCACCGCTTACCTGGGGCTGTACCGGCTGATGGACGGCGCCTGCACCCCGGCGGTGATCGCGGACTGCGCCGTGTTCGTGATGGCGGGCACCGTGGGGCGGATGGTGCTGCTGGGGGCCTCCGGGGTACTGTCCCACAAGGGGGCCTACGGCGCCCTGTTCCGGGTGCGGTGCATGGTCACGGAGCATCTGGCGAAGGTGCCCCTGGGCGCGTTGGACGAGCGGAGCACGGGAGCGGTCAAGACCGTACTCAACGAGGACATTGAGAAGCTGGAGCTGTTTCTGGCCCATAACCTGCCAGAGTTCGTGGCCTATCTCACCGGCCCGGTGGTGATCTTCCTCTATCTGCTGTCGGTGAATGTCCCATTGGCGCTGGTCTCGCTGCTCCCCCTGCCGCTGGCGGGAATTGTGATGGGGGTGATCTTTGGCCGTATGAAGGGGATTCTGGAGGACGCCAACCGCTCCCTGGTGAGCTTCAACTCGGTGATGATCGAGTATGTCTCCGGGATGCGGCTCATCAAGGCGTACAACATGGGGAGCCGGTCGTTTCAGAAGTTTTCCCACGCCATTTCGGAGGAAAACCGGATCTGGAATCTGGTGACCCATAAAACCGCGCCGCCCTATGCGGCCTTCCTGCTGCTGGTGGAGTGCGGTATGCTCCTGATGATCCCGTCCGGGGGGCTACTGTTCCTCCGGGGCTCGGTGAGCGCCAGCGTGTTTTTGCTCTTTGCCTATGTGGGCGGCATGTACCTGACGGAGATCCTGCCGCTCCAGAAGATGTCCACCACCTTTGCCCAGGCCCTCAGCGGTGTGGGAAAGGTGCGGGAGATCCTGGAGCTTCCGGTCTTTGAAGGAGGCGGGCCATTCCCGGAGGACCGCGGCATTGAACTGGACCATGTGACCTTCTCCTATGACGGGAAGACGGATGTGCTGCGGGATTGTTCTTTGTCGGTAAAGCAGGGGGAAAAGGTGGCCCTGGTGGGGGTGTCCGGCGCGGGCAAGAGCACTATCATCCAGCTGATCTCCCGGTTTTACGATACAACAAAGGGCGAGGTCCGCATCGGCGGCCGGAATGTCAGGGACATCCGCTACGAGGACCTGCTCGCCCACATCTCCATCGTGTTTCAAAAGACCTTCCTCACCCGGGACAGCGTGCTGGAGAACATCCGTATGGGCACGCAGGCCACGCTGGAACAGGTGCGGGAGGCCGCCCGTCTGGCACAGATCGACGACTTCATCCTGTCGCTGCCCCAGGGATACGACACCAAGGTTGGGGCTATGGGCTCACGCTTCTCCGGTGGGGAGCGCCAGCGCATCGCCATTGCCCGCGCTATTTTGAAGGATGCCCCCATCCTCATTCTGGACGAGGCGACCTCCGCCGCCGACCCGGAGAATCAGGTGGAGATTGACCGGGCCATTGAAAACCTCTGCCGTGGCAAGACCGTACTCATCGTGGCTCACCGGCTGGGAGCGGTAAAGATGTGCGACAAAGTGGCGGTGGTGGAGGACCACACCATCACCTGCTGCGGAACTCATGCGGAGGTGCTGGAACAGAATTCTTATTACCGCAAAGCCTGGGCCGACTACCGGGCGGCCAGGTCCATCACCTATTCCGTGAAAGGAGGGCAAGACGATGACAAATGAATCTCCGTTCCGCAAAAACAGGGCTTTTTATATTGGCGTAGTGCTGACCGTATTGGAGGGCATCCTCTCCGGGTGCAGTTATCTGTCTGTCTACATCGTCCTCACCGCTCTGGCTTCAGGAACGATTACCGCCGGAATGGTGGGAGCGGTCACCGCGGGGCTCGCTGTCATTTTCCTGCTGCGGCTGGTCATTTACAGCACCGGGTACACCCAGGTCCAGATCGGCGGGGCGGCGGTGTCCAAGCACCTGCGGCTGCTTCTGGGGGATAAGCTCAAGAAGATCCCCCTGGCCCGCTTCACCCAGGGGCAGGTTGGGCAGTATGTGAACACCATGACCAGCGATGTGGGCAGCTATGAGAAAATCCTGACCCATTCCAGTGGGAACATTATCAAAAACGCTGCGCTTTCCGCGGTGCTGGTGAGCTTTGTCTGCACCGTCTGGCTGCCGGCGGGGCTGATCCTGCTGGCGGTTGTCGCACTGCTGATTCCCGACCTGTGGCTGTCCTTCCGGGTGGTAAAGGTGTACGGCGTGGCGAAAAACAAGGTCAGCGCCGAGACGGTGAGCGGCATTGTGGAGTACATTGACGGCATTCAGATGTTCCGGGCGTACAACATGGGCGGCGTGAAAAACAGGACCGTCACCCAGGCCATGGAGGAGTTCAGCCGGGTGTGCTACCAGTACGAAGCCAAGGGCATCCCCATCGGATTCGGCTACAATATCATCAGCTGGGGCAGCGTGCCGCTCATCATGGTGCTGGCCGCCGGGCCATGGGCGGCGGGAACGCTGAACGGCGTGGACTATCTGATGCTGTCCATGCTTCCCATTCTGCTGACCAAACTCACCGCCAGCATTGCCATTGATCTCTTTGAGTGGAAGCACCTGATGGTCTCCAAAAGGAATATTGAGAATCTGATTCAGGAGCCGGAGGAGGCCGGAGAGGGCGCGCCCTTTGCCCCGGAGCGGCACGACATCACCTTCCGGGATGTGTCGTTCTCCTATATGCCGGGAGAGCCGGTGCTAAAGAGGGTGTCCTTTACCGTCCCAGACGGGAAACTCACCGCCATCGTGGGGGACTCCGGCTCGGGCAAATCCACGATTTTGAATCTGATCGCCAAATTCTATGAGCCGCAGAGCGGGACCATCGCCATCGGCGGTCAATCCATCCAGACTGTCTCCGCAGAGCGGGTGCTGGCACAGCTCTCTATGGTGGACCAGCAGGTGTTCCTCTTTGACGATACTGTGCGGGAGAATATCCGCCACGCCCGGCCCACGGCCACTGACCGGGAGGTGGAGGCAGCCTGCAGAGACGCCGGATGTGACGGCTTTGTGGAGAAACTGGAAAAGAGCTATGACACTGGGATTGGAGAAAACGGCAGCCTGCTTTCCGGAGGAGAGCGTCAGCGGCTTTCTATCGCCCGGGCCATTCTGAAAAACAGTCCCATCCTATTGCTGGACGAAGCCACCGCATCCCTGGACATTGAAAACGAGCTGGCGGTCAAGCAGGCCATCGCCAATCTGCTCAAGGAGAGAAAGACCGTGGTGATGATCGCCCATACCCTTTCCATCGTCAAGAACGCGGATCAGATCCTGGTAGTGGCGGACGGAACAATCAAGGAGTCCGGCACCCACGAGGAGCTGCTGGCCGAGAACGGAAAATATGCGGCCATGTGGAACGCAGAACAGAAAATCACGGTATAGAGAAGAGGTCGTGCCTATGAAAAAACTCCATGCGTCGGGCGAGGATTATCTGGAGGCCGTGCTGGTACTCCAAAAGGAAAAAGGAATGGTGCGCTCCGTGGATGTGGCCCGGCACATGGGGGTCTCCAAGCCCAGCGTGTGTCACGCGGTATCTACCTTGAAAGAGGGCGGATTTCTCACCATGGACGGGGACTTCTTTCTCCGCCTGACCGATGTGGGCCGGGAGGTAGCCGAGCAGACCTATGAGAAGCACTGCTTCTTTACCCGCTTGTCGACGGAGGCAGGCGTCGATCCAAAGACAGCCGAACAGGATGCCTGCCGCATGGAGCATGTGATCAGCGAGAATAGCTTTCGGCAACTGAAGCAGAGTATGGACAAAAAGGAATAATTGTGGGAGGTGAGGCTGTTGATCGGGATGGCGGTACTGCAATATGGGAATTTGCGTATTGACCCCAATGAACGCAAGGTCTATGTAAATGAACAAGTTGTGGAATTGACCACGATGGAGTTCAATATTTTATATTATCTGGCTTTACACCCCGGCTGGACTTTTACCCGGGAACAGCTTTACCAGTATGCAATGCCAAATGATTTTGCCTCCGGCCTCGAAAGCGTCACCAGCCGGATCTATAAGATACGGAAAAAGCTGAATACCAATGCGATTCAAACTGTACACGGATATGGTTATCGCTTTGAAAAGTAAGGGAACAAGAAAACGGTCTTTGTTTTATAGCAAGGGCCGTTTTCAATTTGTGTGAATAGGAAACATCAATAATTCCAACCAAACGGAATAAAGTCGTCTAAACGGAATAGACAGGCAGGGAAATCCTCGGTAAAATACACCATGTGAGATGGACGCATGGCGTCCTATTTTTCACAAGTAAAGTTAGCGAAGCCTAACCGAAAAGGAGAGAACATTATGTCTGAACCAGTCAAGGGCCGCGGAATGAGCGGCAAGGATGTCATTACCGTAGGGATTTTCTCTGCAATTTACTTTGTCATCAACTTTGCCTTTATGCTTCTGGGTGGGCTGCACCCGCTGCTGTGGATCTTGATGCCGGGCTTTATCGCTCTGTTTACCGGCATTCCATATCTCATGATGTGCGCCAAGGTGCAGAAGGTGGGCTCCGTCCTGCTGATGGGACTCATCACGGGCCTCATTTACTATGTCACCGGGCAATTCACCGTTGTAATCCTGGTATCCTTCGTTCTGGCCTGCGGCTTGGCTGAAATTACCCGTGTCATCACCCACTACCGGAGCATGGCCGGCAACCTGGTATCCTTTGTACTGTTCTCTGTGGGCATGGTGGGCTCTCCGCTCCCGATCTGGCTGATGCGGGAGGACTTCCTGCGGCAGATCACAGAACAGGGGATGCCGGCGGACTATGTGAACACTCTGGCGGCCCTTTCCTCCAATGGGATGCTGATCGTTCTGTTCCTGGCTCCTGTTGTTGGAGCGGTCATCGGCGGCATCCTTGCCCGCGCCATGTTCCGCAAGCACTTTGAAAAGGCTGGCCTGGTGTAAGATGGGGAACGGGAAGAAATCGATCTTTGACCCGAGAGCCGGACTGTGGATACTGATCGCCGCCAATATCATCGCGTTCAGCGACCATACTCTGTGGGTGGAACTGGCACTGATCGCTCTGCTGCTGGCGTTGATGATTGTCCACAGAAGATTTACAATGGCAGTCAAATGGGCTGTTGGATATTGCGCCCTGCTGGTCTTTCAACAGGTGATCCTGCCGGCGTCGCCTATGATCATCGCCACCAGTTTTACCATCTTTGCCACCTATACCCGCCGGATGTTCCCCTGCCTGATGACCGGATCGCTGATGTTGAAATGCACCCCTCTGCGCTACCTGATTGTAGGGCTGCGGCAGTTACATATTCCCCAGAAGCTGATCGTGGCTATTTCCGTGACGCTGCGGTACTTCCCCGCTATCCGGGAGGAGATCGGCCACATCCGAGACGCGATGAAGCTGCGGAATATCCGGGGACTCAGCCGCTTAGAGTGTACGGTGATGCCCCTCATGGTGTCCGCTACAGAGACGGCGGAGGAGCTCTCCGCGGCGGCTGTGACCCGAGGAATCGAAAATCCAGCCCGGAAGACCAGCGCCGTGTCCCTGCGTCTAATGCCGGCAGACCTGACGGGGATGCTGTTGGTCCTGTCCTTGCTGATAGGCTCATTTGTGGTACAATAAGGGGGAGTGACGATGATAGGTTTGGAACAGGTTTCCTTTGGCTATGGAGAAAAACAGGAAACGCTTTCCCAGGTCAGCGCCACTGTTGCCCGCGGAGAGTGCGTCCTGCTGTGCGGGGCCTCCGGCTGCGGAAAGACCACAGTGACGAAGCTGATCAACGGCCTGATCCCGGCTTTTACTCCCGGATGCCGTCTGGAGGGACGGGTGATGGTAAACGGGCTTGCGCCGCGAGAAATACCCATGTATGAACTGGCTCAGCGGGTAGGCTCTGTGTTTCAAAATCCAAAGTCCCAGTTTTTTAATCTGGACACCGACAGCGAACTGGCCTTTGGGCTGGAAAATGAGGGCCGTCCGCCGGAAGAGATCCGCCGCCGCGTGGAGCAGGTCGCGGAAACGCTGCATCTCCAGGACCTGCGGGGAAAAAACATCTTTTCTCTGTCCGGTGGGCAAAAGCAGCTTCTGGCCTTTGGCTCCGTCTATGCCATGGGCCCCGAAATCTATGTGCTGGACGAGCCGACGGCCAATCTGGATCAGGAGGCCATTGCCCGCCTTCACGACCAGATCGCCGCTTTGAAGCGGCAGGGCTGCACAATCGTGGTGGCGGAGCATCGCCTGTACTTTCTCACCGATCTCATTGACCGGGCGTTTTATCTTCGGAGCGGGGTGCTGGAGCGCGTCTTCACCGGGGAGCAGTTTCGCAGCCTGCCAGACCCGGAGCGGGAGGCCCTGGGGCTGCGTACTCTGACCCCGGCAGTATGCACGCTCCCCTCTGTGGAATCGGCCGGTACCAAAGAAGGCTTATCTGTTGAGGGGCTGACCTGTGCTTTCCGCAAGGAAGCGCCTGTGTTCCGGTATCTGTCCTTTTCCGCCCGCCCCGGCGAGGTGGTGGCAATCACCGGGCCCAACGGCGTGGGCAAGACCACCCTTTCCCGCTGCCTTTGCGGGCTGCTGAAAGAACAAGCGGGACAAATTCTGCTGAACGGAAAGCCTCTGGATCGAAAAGGCCGCCAGCGGTCGGCTTTCTGTGTCATGCAGGATGTAAACCATCAGCTGTTCTCCGACAGCGTGTGGGGAGAGTGCCAGATGTCCGCGCCGGAGGCATCTGACGATCAGATTTCGGAGGTGCTGGACAGCCTCCACCTGCTGCCGTTTCGGGAGCGGCATC
>OCHA01002261.1_pt1 | contig 11916 bp, 11 predicted proteins | sample 1538591 | NCBI WGS metagenome assembly OCHA01 (sample SAMN04571710, study PRJEB22368) | human gut metagenome | biome: human gut; material: stool | host: Homo sapiens | place: Luxembourg | collected 2012-09-06 | reverse complement strand
TTTAATAATGTCCCCCTGCGGGGGAGATATACTTTTGCGCTTAGCAGCGCACAATCTTTAACATGTTATCTTCATGCGGTTCCACTCTCCGGTCACGGACTGCCTCCGCCCGCTCCGCTAACGATGCAACCATCTCCTTTTGATGTTCGCTCGGCTGTAACACCACATTTTCATACTCTGCTTTCGGAATGGGTAGATTTAACATATCCGGTGTTTGAATATCCGCACATTCCTTAAACAGGGCGATTAACTCCGGCAGATTGTAAAACTTGGCAAATCTCGTCTTTGCACGGTATCCGGTTCCCTCTGGCGCAAGCTCAATCGCTGTCTGCGTCTCTCCAAAGGAAGATGCCCAGGAATCAAAATGCCCCAGTCCCATCCGCTGCAGCGTATCATACTGCAGGTAACGCATGTTGGTGTATAATTCCGTCATACTGTTAGAAATCGGGGTTCCTGTTGCAAAGGTAATGCCCTTTCCGCCGGTCAGTTCATCCAGATACTGACACTTGGCAAACATATCGGAAGATTTCTGTGCTTCCGACTGGGCAATCCCCGCTACATTACGCATTTTTGTATGTAAAAAAAGATTTTTGTAATAATGACTTTCATCCACAAAAAGCCTGTCCACTCCTAGCTGTTCAAAGGTCACAACATCATCTTTTCTGGAAGTATCATTCAGTTTGTCCAATCGTGTCTGAAGGGTTTTCCTCATTTTCTCCATCTGCTTAATGGTATAGCGTTCTCCCTGCTCCGCTTTGATTTCTTCAATCGACTGCGTGATCTCCGCAATCTGTCGCTCAATAATGGCAGTCTGCCGTTCGGCAGATAAGGGTATCTTTTCAAACTGACTATGTCCGATGATCACCGCATCATAATCGCCGGTAGCAATCCGTGAGCAGAACTTTTTACGATTTGCCGGCTGAAAATCTTTCTTGGTAGCCGCTAAAATATTGGCTCCCGGATACAATCGTAAAAAGTCACTGGCCCACTGCTCCGTCAGATGGTTTGGTACGACAAACAAACTTTTCTGACATAAACCCAGACGCTTGCTTTCCATTGCAGCCGCAACCATTTCAAATGTTTTTCCGGCACCGACACAATGCGCAAGCAGTGTATTATTTCCATACAAAACATGAGCCACGGCATTTTTCTGATAACCCTTTAACTCAATATCCGGTGTCATTCCCGGAAACTTCAAATGAGAACCGTCATACTCTCGTGGTCTGGTGGAATTAAACAATACATTGTATTTACCTACGAGTTCATTACGCCTGTCCATGTCACGAAATACCCAGTCCCGGAAGGCTTCCCTCATGGCATCCTGCTTCTGTGCGGCAATCGTTGTCTCTTTTTTATTGAGAACCCGCTTTTCTTTGCCATCCTCGATCACTGTGTCATACACACGGCTGTCCTTCAGATTCAGGGAGTCTTCCAAAATCTGATACGCATTTCTCCGGCTGGTTCCATAGGTCATGTTTACAAGTGCGTTTCCAAAGTCCGCATTTTTTCCCTTTACATTCCACTGCCCGGTCACATCGGAATACTGGATCTTTATCACATCACGATTTAACAAATGCTCCGGTGTCTCAAACACTTCCCGCATAAAGTCCTCGATAAATCTCGGTTCAATCCATGTTGCTCCAATCCGGACTTCAATCTCACTGGCATCCAGTTCTCTCGGCTGTACCCGTTTCAGTGCTTCCACATTGACTGCATACATGGGTTCATTCTTTGCAAAGGTTTCGGCTGCTTCCAGTTTGTTTCGCACATTTCCGCTTAAATAAGCATCCGCTGTTTCCCATTCCTCGCTGAGTGGATTTTTGAAGATAATGCCGGTCAACTCATCGATCAGCGTATCTTCGTCTTTTCCACTCAGTTCCGACATGTATTCAAAATCAATCGCTGCTTTTTCTGCCAATGAAACCGCCAATGCTTCACTTGCTGTATCCACACTGGTCACCACTTCTGCTTTCTTTATGGTGCGCTTCGTAAACATATCTGCTTTTCCAAGAAAGTTGCCTTCCTCGTCCTGTTTCTCCAGTGAACAGAGCAGACAATAGCTGCTGTCCTGATGAAATGCCCGCTTATTGGTTTTGGAATAAATCCTTCCATAGTCTTTTGCAAAGGAATCATACAGGTCATTTAACTGCTTCTGCCGAGAATGGATCTGCTCATCCGGATAATCTTCTAACTGTAACCGGATCAACTCCTGTGTGCAGTCCCTTATGGCAACCATCCCCTTGATCCTCTCAAGCATTCCCTCGGAGGCTTCCACCGGACGCATCAAAGAGTTTTCCCGATAATACAGCCGATCATCGATCAGCACATAACTAAAGTTCTTTACTTCCGGCACGGCAGGGATAACCTCTGCCGTCAACTCCTCATTCAGTTCTTCCAGTTCAATTTCTTCATAAGAACCCTCGATAAAAGACAGACTCTTTTGTAACTGCTCCTCGAAAGGAATGGAATCATCCGGCACACAGGTACTTTCCATTCCATATGGTCCGCTGACCATTTCCATCGAGCCAACAATCATCTCCGGATGTTCCACAAAGTAGCTGTTCATGGCAATGCCATTCTCATCCTGTGAAAGATGCACCCAGTCCGGTTCTATGTCTACGATACGGTCACGCTTCTGTAAGAAAAGGATATCCGATGTCACTTCCGTTCCGGCATTGGCTTTGAATGCGGTATTGGGAAGTCTGACCGCCCCCAATAATTCAGCTCTCTGTGCAATGTACTTTCGCACCTTTGGATTTTCCTTATCCATCGTTCCCTTACTGGTGATAAAAGCAATCACACCGCCCGGACGCACCTGATCTAACGTTTTTCCAAAGAAGTAATCATGGATCAAGAAGTTGTATTTATCGTATTTCTTATCTGCCACCTTGTACTGACCAAATGGAACATTGCCAACAGCAGCATCAAAAAAATCATTCGGAAATGCCGTTTTCTCATACCCATCCACGGTAATATTGGCTTTCGGATATAGTAGTCTGGCTATCCTTCCTGTCAGACTATCCAGCTCAACACCGTACAAATGGCTCTCCCGCATCGTCTCAGGCAGCATACCAAAAAAGTTGCCGATTCCCATCGAAGGCTCTAAAAGATTTCCTTTTGTAAATCCCATTCTTTGCAATGTCCGGTAAATCTCCTGAATAATCACAGGACTGGTGTAATGGGCATTCAGGGTACTTTCCCTTGCAGAAATATACTCTTCCTCTGACAACAGGGTTTTTAGCTCTGCATACTCCTTCGCCCAGGCACTCTTGGTTTCATCAAAAGCATCCGCAAGACCGCCCCAGCCGACATACTTTGATAAGACCTCCTGCTCCTCATTCGTTGCCGGTCTTTTCTCCGATTCAATCGTTTCCAGTGTACGAATGGCTTCCACATTTCGCTGAAACTTTTCTTTCGCTGTACCGACACCTAATTCCATGTCGGAGATTACATAGTTTTCTGCTGAAATATCCTCTAACGCATTATTTTCTAAAAGGACCTCCGGTTCACCAATTACTTCATCCAGTTCTTCCTTTGCCTGCTGCAGTGCCTTCTCTTTCTGTTCCTGTTTATACTGGATATACTTTTCTTTCGCTGCTGGTGTAAGATAACGATCTTCCTTTATCAGTTTTCCAATTCGTTTTGCTACTACCTGCCATGATAAAAGAACTTCTACATCCGGCGTGAAGATAGATCCCTTACTTAATTTGATTCCTTTGGCATCATGATCTTTATAACTATGGTCGGAACCAGCCAGCGCATGACTAGACCCTCCGGTTCCATACTCATTTTTCAGAAAATCAGCAGTTTCTTTTAAGGTATGATCCTGATGATAAAAGTCATAAATACGAAAACTGCCATGAACAAAGCCGGAACCTTTTGACAAAGTATGATCAATTTCATCTGCGGTGATAACATTTATATCTTCCGGTAACGGGAACTCAACTCTTTCATTCAAAAGATCTGCAAGGTCATCCCGCAGCTCCTGTGGATCTTTTGCTAACCGGAATCGGTACTCCAGTTCGCCTTTTTCTACTCTTTGAATGGTTCTGTCCATTTGTGCAATCACCTTTCGGACTTCATCCTCTTGAGTTAACATATCGACAATATATTCATGTTCCCCCGGATAATTATATCCACTGATTCCCAGTTCTTCTGGAAATGTTCCAACCGAATCCCGGAAATAAAAGAAAAGCATATCGGCTAACTCTTTTCTTACAAACTGGTCAGCCAGATATGCTTCCTTGCTGTCAATATAGCTACCCGCTTCGATCTGTCCACGAATCACAGACTCCACAGCACTCCACGAAAGATGTACCTCCGTATGTTCAAAAGCAGAAGTACCATGCGCCGCATACATTCCATCCTGATTAAACCAGACCGAAATCTGTTCCCCTCCAAATTGAAATCCTTTGCCGGTTTCTCCGTATTCTTTCTGAAGGAAAGCCGTCATTTCTTCCGGTGTTTTTCCGATCTGATACTTATGATAAATTCGTTTCCGGCTGTTTTCCTTTCCTCCGCCGGTACGAAGAATCTCTTCGATCTGCTCTGCAGTTATCGTGCCGAAAAGGAATCTGTCCGATGGCATTTCTGCCTGTGCCATTGCAATATTTCCCACCTGCTCCGACATAAGAGAAAATAAATCCATCTGTCGATAAGGACTGTCTGCAGGCGGTTCATACTGCTCTAACTCTGCTACTGATAAACCAGTTCCTTCAGAACAATCTCCTCCGCCTGCTGATAGATCCGGTTCATCTCTTTCGTCCATTGCAGCGGATCGTTCTGTTTCAGTTCCTCCGTCATGGTCTGGTTCTTCGTCAACTTCTGTGTCAACACCTCGAACCTCTCCTCTGCCTGTTCCTGTATCTCCATGCAGTGTGTCATCAGTTCTTCGCTCAGAAGAAGTCCCGTGTAAATCCCCCTCCTGTGGTTTTTCAGATAATTCTTCCGCAACACTCCGTATTTCGTCAGCAACGTTCCTTCCTGCTCCGAAGGTATCAGATTCGGAATCCGATAGTCTCCGTTCCTTTCGTATGTCAGATTCATGCCCTGCCACCGCCCTTTCTGTATGATTATGATTTCCTATATATCTTCTATTTTGCAATAACGCCCTGTCATACCTTGCAATCGTTCTGCCAATCCGGATCAGCACCGGTTCACATAACTCCGAAGTGGTACTGCCAAGCACCGATAAGGTTCTGAGTGTATTAAACTCATGGATGTAATCAAAGGTGAAATCATCGGCAAACTCCGTCATATCACATCCGCATCGCTTCAAAATGGTATAACTTACACTTTGTACCAGCATTTCCCGGAACCGGACAGCAACTGCATCCCCATCCAAATCTTCCAGAAAACTGTTTGCCGCTTCCTCAATCACCTCATCGACCGCTTCCTCATAAAAATCTTCCGCTATTCTTTCGGCAATCTCATAAATACGGTTTTCAAAAGGAAGGGCATCATTGGTACTGCCATAAATGTGCTCCAGTTCGGCAATAACCACTTCTTTATGCTCTTCCCTCAAATGCCAGATAAACGGATCTTTGCCAATCCGTCTTGCCTTATGAACATCGGACACATCAAAGACATATCGAAGTTTTGGTCTTTCACTTTCCCCATCAATAAGGGCAATTCCTTTTGCTCCCCGGTTTACCCAGCAAAACATCCTCTCATTCCACATTTCAAGCGAGGCACAGGCAGTTGCGTCCGGTCGCTGTGCATAGATGAGTAGCTGGTCCTCAAAGGGATACTTATATAACCTTGACGCAACATCAAGGTATCGAATCCACTGCTCTCTGCCACGACAGACTTTCTTTGCTGTCTCTCGTGCTAATACAGAGATTTTTATATATTTCGTCATTCCTTTTTCCTCCTGCACCTGCTTCTGTTTGGACATAATGTCCAAACGCTGCTGTTACTGATCCCGGCTTTCCGCAATAGCGGTTATGTACCCCATCAGCCTTTTTTCACTGTCTGTATTCCTTTCAATATCCATCCTCATTTTCTCATCATTTCTTTCTTCGTTTTTTTCTACTTCCATTTGTCTGTACCTCCAATTCCTTTCACTGATTTCTTGTTTCATAGACATAGGGCTTTTGAAACATGAGCTTTATACTCCTTCTCACAAGCTGAGCCAATGTCAGTCCGTTTTTATGGTAAAATCCACACAGCCCGATGATACCAATTACCGGCATACACAATGTAATAGCTGTATTGATTCCTACGCCAAAGTAAAAATGCAGAAGCAGGATTCCTCCCACTCCTGTTAACAGTGCACTTGCTCCGAATACACACTCCCTGAAAGACAATCCCTTAAAGAAATCTTCCTTAAAGGCAGCCACATCCGGATTGATTGTTTTTGTCATTGTTCTCCCCCATTTCTATAAATTAAATGCTTTCTGCATGACGCTATCCGACATCTTTACCGAAGATGAAATGACACCCATTTTCAAGCAATACTCCAACAGCCGGATGATTGCATTATCCGTGTCGATTGCAACGGTATTGATAAAACTTGCACTGATGACAATCACAACTGCAATAAGCAGCGCAGAAAACACATATCCAAAAAAGGTGCGTATATAGGAATAACCCACATTTGCCGTCTGACCTCCTGCTGCAAGAGTAGACAATGCCACACCTGCAAACGGAGCAATCATATAAATCTTCAGAATACGATTTAACACTGTCAGCACCACGATAAATCCGCACACGACGGTAAATAAGAAAAACAGGATACTCGTCAAAAATGCTGTCATCGTTCCAAAGTCCGCACTGGATATATTTTCATACACCTTTACACCATCAAAGTCATAAATCATTGACAGTTTGTTTTCTCCCAAAATTGCAGAGGTCAGGTTCTTGCCCCATGCAAAAAACTTCGGCATATAACTTAGCGCCATGCTCATTACATTTGAGGTTATAATCAACCGAATGAACATTTTTATCGTTCGTTCAAATGTCAGATCTGCATGTAAGTCGCAGCTGTCCCTGCAAAATCCATACAAGAAAAAAATGCAGAGCAAGGAAACTGCAACTACATTTAAGGTGGTATAGATCGTTGATATATTTTCCCAGACATCTTTATAGGTGCCGGAAGATGGATTTTTCGTCAAAACATCGGCTGCCAGTTTCATCATGTCATTCCATGCGTACCCAGCAGCTTCAAAAAAGTCTTTACCGCTAAAGAAGTCTCCTAAATCGGAAAAAAATCCTGTTACAGAATCCCACAATCCCACCGTCATCACCTCCTTTCAGGATTCCAAGTCTTCATTACGATACGCCCAGTAGTTTTAGAATTGCCGGAACTGCAATCATAACCAGACCACCAATTACTTTTTTGATTGCCTGACTCTGCTGTGTTGTATCATGTGCCGAATACCCGGTACCAAAGTCTAATAAACCCCAGGCAAGAAAAATCACACCAACTCCACCAACACAGCCAAGAACCAAGTCCTTGATTACATTGATGCCGTCCGTAACTTCCGTCACTCCGGTATCTGTTGCATCACTTTTTCCTTTTTCACTTTTCGCCAGTGCTGCAACCGGCACATTTGTCAGTATCCAAAAATAGATCAATGCTGCCGTTCCTGCACCCCGTTTCCATAATCCATTGCAGCGTGGTTTCATAACCTCTAATTCCTTATGCATTGTTGTCCTCCTTACTTCCTGTTATCGTTTCTTGCAGCCGATTACCATAAGCCGCTTATCTTTCCCATCCATCGTCCGGCAAGTGGAAAGCGTTACAAACTTATATTTCCGAAAGAATGTCTCTGCATCACTTTCATCCATTTCCTTTTTCATCTTCTTTGCCGCTTCACTCTGAAACTTGCTGTGACTTAGGATTTTTTCTACCATCCCGTAATAATCCTCTTCGTTTCCGTAATCCGTAAAAGAATAGTAATCTGCATATTTGTCCGTTTCCAATATCGAAACGATATGATAGTCCTGCTCCTTTCCCTCTACCGGAGTAAACGAAAATACGGGATGTTCCTTAAAAAATGTTTCCTCACGGAAATTTTGCAGATAGCCAAAGTACCGTCTCCCGTTGATGTTGTGACCGTAAATAATAAGATTGTCACTGTCTGTCTTACAGCGGACATCCAGAAACGGTGTCCCATAAAAGCTGTAATCACCATGCACATCTCGGTGAAGATAATACTGCCAGTCACCTTCGTGATGACCTTTGATACCTGTCTGCATAACCGGATAAGAAAAGCCGGTGCCTTTGATTTCTAGCCACCCGATCATATCTTTGTACTTTTTGTGGAGGTTCCGTACACCACCCTTTTCTTTCTCCGTGGTAATCTCTTTTTCTATGTTGTCTTGCTTTCTCTCCTGATCCACGGTTCTTTTTAACCAAAGTCCCAGAGCCAAAGCAACGACTGCTAAAATAAAAAAAGAGAAGAAAAGTATTCTTCTTGAAAATACTTTTCTTCCCTTTGGGGTTGAAATGTTATTTAGTTGGTTCATAATTGTCCTTTTTACTATGTATTTGCATCTACAAATTGGGAATTGTCGAACTCTTTACTCAAATAATTATCGTTTTTATAGTATCACTCCAATTTCAATATTCTGCATCAACCTCTGTGTTGCACATTTGAATATTTCACCAATTTCAGATTCTCCAACCATATCTGTATAATGTGTTGGAATCACCTTTCGAGGTTGAATTTTATATGTAAATTCAGCCGCTTCCTCTGTATTAAAAGTATACTTTCCACCACAAGGCACAAACAGGATATCGCACTTAACATCTACATTATCTTCATTAGCATCTGTGTCTCCTGTCACAAAATAGGTCTCTTCATCAAGCGTTACAATATATCCAATCCAGCCACTTTCTTTTGTATGAAATGGCTTATCAATATTATAAGCACGAACCCATTTAACTAATACACTGTCTATCATTAAAATTATTCCCGAGTCCTCTGCTTTAGCAAATTTTATCTCACCGACTATTTTATCGACTTCTTTAATCACAATCTGCTTCATACTGTATGGCACAACTAGAATAGTATTCTCATTAGAAATCTTCTTAATATCTTCGGGTGAAAAATGGTCATAATGCTCATGAGTAACAAATATTATATCTGCATCGTGTTTATCTTCTGTAATTTTGAATGGGTCAAAATATATTACCTTTGTCCCTTCAATTCTGATACTACTCCGTGCATTAATTGAAATTTTTGCCATACTAAGTTTCCTTTCTCCATAAATTCTAAGTTGTACTACAACAGCTGTTCTAATTCTCTCAATAACCTTGCCTTCATTTTATCTAACTCTACATCAAATGGGCGATTGTCATCACTATACATTTTATCCATTGGATACCACCAAACAGGTCCTTTGCCATTATTTCCGTAGTTTTCAATATCACCATTTCTACGTGGATATAGATGCCAATGTAAATGAGCATCTCCCATTCCAAGAAGTTCATAGTTCATTTTTTCTGGCTTAAAAGCTTTTGAAACAGCCTCGGCAACAATTGACATTTCTTCTAAAAACTTTTTACGTTCCGGCATATCTAACTGAAACAACTCGGTCTTATTGTGGTTTTTATAAAGAAACAGCGTATATCCATAAAAATGTTGATTATCACCTATTACCACATACCCAGTTTCCAATTCTTTAACAAAATATGGATTATTTCCATTTTTTATCATTTCGATTCTGTCACATATCAAACACATAATTTTCTCCTTTATTCACAGGTCAATCCCGATTTTACTTTGTAACTATGACTTTTCCTTCTGAATCCAGAAGAGGTGTAATAGCCGCTCCATATCCAGATTTCCAACAAAGATAGTTAACCCCAGTCTCCTTATCTACAAGGATTTGGCGAACTCCTTCATCCTTAAGCTGACTTCCGTCTCTAAATGTAACTTCAAATCTTTCTTCTTTCTTTGCCATGTTTATTTCTCCTTTTTTCAAGCGTTAAATTCCGATTTTCCAACAATACAAGCAGGAAATTATTTATCATCTGTATTGTTTTCCTTTTTCTTATGAGTCGAACCCAAGCAAAGAAATGAAAAACCAAGACATAACCATACTATAGCCATAGAACTTTCATTTCCACTCGTAAAGCCAATAGCTGACGCTATGAAAAACAGAACTGATGGAATGTAAAATAAGATTGATTTGTTTATCCCTTTTTTCATAAATAAGAATCTCCTCCAAATTACGATTTTCTTAATTCAACAAACTTGAATTTGTAGTTATCTATACTCATTTGGAATTTCGATATGAAATGTCTCACACAATAACTTCACATCATGCACATCATTCTCATCAAATTCGTATCCCAGATGGAACATTACTTGACTATATGGTTCAATACAGGAAACCTCTATCTCCTCAATTTTTCCTTTGCCCGAAAAAGTTTCTATCGGAAAACAATCCCCCTCATAAAGAATTTCACCTTCGCCCGTATATTCAAAACAATGCAAATCAACAATTCTGTTTTTCGCATCTTCCCATACAGTATGGTTCAATGTTGTATATTCCATCTTAATCTCATAAAAGTCATTAGCTTTCATCATCTCTATAAAGTTCTGATAATCTTTCTTTTCTACAAAAATATCAATATCGTTATGGGCTCTTGACTGATATCCAAGAAGAGCATCTACACCCCAGCCGCCATCAAGAAAGACTTTAATCTCCGCATCTATTGCAAATTGAAGAATCTGTTTTACATCTGTTATATTGACCATCTTATCATCTCCACAAATTCTAATTAGGCGACCAGAGGAACTGCTGGTCTGTTTGATAAATCTCTGCATTTAGCAGTTTTCAATGTTGCCAAAACGAAAGTTAAGAAGATGTTCCTTTTCTCCATGTCGCTTTCTTTGGCGTAATTTACAAGGTTATTCCACACAAGATAGTTGTTCAGATACTTGGTAGAAACACCGTTAAAGCCACGCATAAACCTCTTTAGCTGGCTATGGTAGCTATTGATATGTTGGATATTATAAATGCCTTTCTTGGCTTTGCCAGTCTTTAACTGCACAAGGTCAATGCCATTGGCATTTGTAAATCTCACATAGGAGTTCATCTTGTCCGTAACAAGAGTGGAATTGGTCTTAATCCTACCATCATAAATATGATGTAAATCTATTGTAGAAACTCTACCAGTATTCGTAATCTTGGAGATAGACAAGCCATTCCTATTAACCGCACAAGGAACACATACCTTTTCTTGGGACAAGCCTCTGATATGTGTAGAATGACCACGCTTATGAGCCTTGCGTGGCATAGCAAATGTCTTACTCTTGCTATGATTGCCCTTGTACGAGATGGCGAAAAAAGTTTCGTCAGCCTCAATAATGCCGTCAAGGGTAACATCGTCTGCCATATTCTGAAGTGCATCCAAAATCTTGTGTCTCCAAAGGAATGCGGTGTTTCTGTGAATCCCACAAGCAACAGCAGTCTTACGAATGGATAAGCCATTCATCATACAATCAATGTACTGCTCCCACACGGACAAGTCTTTTCTTGTACCAGACACAATGGAGTTCGTAGCAATCACGAAGGACTTGCCACAATCCTTACATACATATCGCTGTGTGCCATCTTTACGATGACCATTGCGAACCACATGGATACAGCCACAAAGAGGGCATACACGACCATTTGCAAAGCGTTCCTTTGCTACGAAATCTTCAATATTCAAAGACTTTACAAAGGCAGGACTTAAAAGCATTGTTTTAAGGCTTTCCTGCTCTGCGACAGTCAACTTACCGATAATATCTAATGCGTCTTTGATAGTAGGCATATCCAATTACCTCCTTCGGTGGTACTGTTTCTTACTATTATTATACGCTATTTCTCGTCAAAAATCAACCATTTGTTGTGACAGAGCCTAATGAAAAAAGTCGTCTGTGTGCATATGCACAGATTTATCCATGTTCGATTCTT
>OCHA01002259.1_pt1 | contig 11924 bp, 16 predicted proteins | sample 1538591 | NCBI WGS metagenome assembly OCHA01 (sample SAMN04571710, study PRJEB22368) | human gut metagenome | biome: human gut; material: stool | host: Homo sapiens | place: Luxembourg | collected 2012-09-06 | reverse complement strand
TTATAGAAAAAGAGTTTACACTAAGTTTGGACAATGATACACAAAATGAGACGGTCTGTTTGCTGTCAAGGAAAGATAAATAAGAGCTGAAAAGTGGCGTATTTCCGGGCTTTTTGCGAGGTTAGCATCATCAGAGAAGCCTTGCAGAAAGCTCGGTTTTCTTGTATGGAAACATATCTACTTTTTAGTCTGACTGGAGAAAAAGTGGATGGTCGAAAAAATGCGGTAGGGTTTAGGCAGTGGATTGGATGTTATGGAAGGAGTGAGATGCGTGGATAAATTATTATGTCTTCTCGAAAAATATAGATGTCATTTAAAAAGAAGCGATAAATCAAGTGCAGAGTTTCTTCGAGAAAACTTTGCTGAATACGTCAAAGATGTAAAAGAGGCTCTGAAACCAGAAGACAACCCTCTTGTAGGAAAGAGTATGTGTAAAATGGTAACAGAACAGGTAGAAAACATTGATAGAAATTCAAAGTTGCTAATTGAAGTATTAGAACTTTACAACGCCGGGAAAATTGTTTCTGCATCTCAAAAAGCATTTGAGGTATTTGATAACATGAAATCTCAGCTCATGCAAAGATATTCTGGTGCTTATCGTTTGGAAACATATTATAGAATACGTGCTATTTATGATGACAATCCATTTCCTTTGGAAAGAAAAGAGCTGTTTCATATTCCACTCAGCAAAAATTATTTGGTGGGCACAGAAAGATATAGTATGCCGGGGCATCCATGCTTGTATTTAGCATCTCAAGCAGAATTGTGTTGGTTTGAATGTGGAAAGCCTGAGAAATTTGCGATTTCAAGATTTGATATTCCACAGAGTGAAAATAACTACATGAAATTTATTGATTTCTCTGAAAAGTTAATGCCTCTTAAACATAGTTTTATCTCTTGGTTTCACAACGAAAAAGATGCTGAACAAGTTAAATTATATTTACTTAAATATATCTGTACTTATCCATTAAGAGCTGCCTGCTCATTAGTAGTGGAGCACCCGGGGAGCAAATTTATTGAAGAATATATTATGCCACAGTTATTATTACAGTGGGTGTTGAATGATAAGGATTTTGATGGTATTAGATACGAATCATGTAGTTCATCAGATGAAGTAAAATGCTTTGGAGGGCATAATTTAGTGCTTGTAACAAATCATTTTGATAGGGATGGGTACGATGCGAAACTTAGAGAAAATGTAAGGGTTGGAGCACCAAAAGTTTTTGACATTAATACCATAACAATACGTCCAGAATTAGAAGATTGCTTAAATGGACGTGATATTAAAGATGCCCCGTTTTTATGGGGATTAGAAGATGCTCCCAATGATTTGGAAAACGTGTGAAAGGAGAATATCTAGATGATTTCTGATGAATTGAAAGTAATTGTAGATAAGTTTAATGAGCAAGGAAAGATGAATTTCCTTGAAGCAACAACCGAAGAAAAAATAACCGAATTCGAGAAAGAGCACAATGTAAAGCTACCGGAAAAATATAAGGAATGGTTGTTGTTTTCTGATGGTGGGGAGTTTTTCTTGCCAGCAGGTATTCAGCTATATGGTGTTGAACATAAACCTGTAGTTAATGTAGATAACAATGACAGACCTAGTGAAGATTATATCGTCATCGGTGCACTCGCATCAGGAGACCCTATCCTCTGCGAAAAGGCTGGTGAGAAAATAGCTATTTATAATCAAGAAGCTGAAAGAATCGAAGATGATGAAATATATGATGATTTTATAGCATTTTTGAATGACTTGTACGATCTGCTTGGTATAGGAGATTAAGCCGATGTCAAGAAGAACAGCAGAATCTCAAAAAGCTATACGTGAAGCCTGGGAAAAAGAACAAGAACTTGTTAAAGAGGGAAAAGGAACAAGAAACTGGACTCCTGAACAGCAGAAAGATATTCTTGAAAAAGGCAAAGCTTACGATGAAAATGGTAAAGCTTTCGAAGGTCAGCATATGAAAAGTGCGGAACAATATCCAGAATATCAAAGAAATCCTGGTAACATTCAATTTCTTACAGGGAAGAGCACCTAGAAGCACATGGTGGGAGTTGGCAAAATCCAACGAATTGGTATTTCAATCCCGTAACAAAAGAAAAGATAGATTTTGGTGATGGACCGTTTGTTTCGTGTGAGGTGATTTCTCTAGCTGAACCGGTTATTGAACCATCAGTGGAAAACAATACGGTGGAACCATCGGTAGAACCTAATACTACGGATGCTGTGAATAAAGATTTAAACAAGGGGCCTATTCAGGAAAAGAAGATCACAAAATCAGAGGAACATATAAAAGAATCTCTGCCTGTAGATGCTCCAGTTCATAAGGGTATTGGAGCAAAGATAGCAAAGGCTGTGGAGGCTGTGACAAACTTCTCCAATAAGTATCCGATTGCTACTGAAATCGCTAAAGCTGTAGTCACTATAGGTGCAGGAGTTGTTACAGATTGTGTAGTTAATGGTGGAGGAAAAAAGAAGAGCACGAACGTAAAAATTCCAACGCAAAGTCCGAGTGTTAAAAAAGCAGTCAATTCTGATACAATAAAAAATGTAGCAGATACTGTAGCAGATGTTGCTGCTGGAACGCATGAATCACCTATTGAGCACATGGTAAAAGCACATGGACAACACTACAACACAAAAAATAGCCGTATTTATAAAGAAAAAGCACCTTATCCAAGAGGCGGTAAAAAGGTCTAATAGTTAAGGAAAGACTCCCCATCACCGGATTAGTTCCAGTGGTGAGGAGCCTTTGTTTTCTATGCTTATTTTTCTACATCAACTTTAAGTCCGGATTTCAGTTCGACGGTGATGTGGTCATCCCAGATGGTGATCTGTTTGCTCCAGCGTCGTACCAGCGATTCTTCAAATTCGGTGAGGTGGGTAGTCTGCTGTGCGATATAATCCTGTAGGTCATTGATCCGCTTTATCTGTTCATCCCTTGCGGCAGTGTCGACGGTGGTCTTCTGGCGGAGTTCTCGAAGCCTGAATATTTCATCGGCAATTTCGTCATAGGCTTCTTTGCCCTGGGCTTTCTGGATAAGCTCTTGCTGTAGGGCCATCAGCTTCTCATCGATGTTTTCAACGGAGGTTGCCTGCGAAGCTCGGATGACTGAGGCAATGTTGAGCTGTAGCTGTACCTGATAGCTACTTTTGTCTCCAAGCATCTGGTTGATTGCTTTGACGACAGCATCCTGAAGGACCGGTTCGTTAATGGTTCTGGCGTGGCATTCTAGTCCTGTGGATTCAAGCCTACTGATGCAACGCCAGACGATAGATTTAACTCCACGATTGTTTCAGTGGAGCCTTCGGAACATTTCACCACATTCTCCGCAGATAACGATTTGGGAGAAGCAGTGATTGCAGCTATAGCTTCGTTTTTTGCCATTGGCACTGGTTTTAACTACTCGCCTGCGGACCAACTCTTCTTGAACCTGTAAGTAGATTTCCTTCGGAATGATGTTGTGTCATAATGTTTCTGATTTCGTGCCATAAAAGCACCTCCTTTATCTTGTATTATATATAATCATATGCGAGAATAAAGTGTCAACTATTATGATAAAACATCAGATCCGTTACACCCTGCTATACCGGAATCTCCATGGGAGAAGGAGCGGAAGGATGCAGAATACAAGAAAAGGATAGATGAATTACTTGCTAAGCTCTATGCCGATGAGAAAGCTCGCAGGGAAAAAGAACGGAAAGAGATGGAAGCAGAACAGGAGCGAAAACGTAGGCTTGAGGCAGAAAAAAAACACATAGAGCAGGAAAAAAACCGCTGGAATACTTTGAGAGAATGCTTCCGTCATATGATGAGTATGAGAGAGAGAAGTATTCGAAGAATTATGAGTCAGAGAGTGAATTATTAGTGCAGGAATTTAAGTCTGTAACATTACAACAGGATGATATAGATGTTGATATTATTGGACAAGGAAAGCGAATTCTTATTGACAATGTATGGGCACTCTACTATAATATTTAGTAGAGTGATTAAGATAGGAGTTATAGCTATGAGATTACAGATATATATGTCTCCGATGTTAAGTGAAAGATTATGCAAAGAAGCTTTGGATAAACAGATGAAACCATGCGAGCTTGCTGATCAAATATTAAAAGATCATTTTGGAATAAGAGAAGATAAGGAAGATTATCAGAAAGCATTGCACAATTTAATTGAAGAGATAGATCAATTCCTTAAAGATGACGAAAAAGTAAAAAAAGTGGGAGGTACATTTACCTTACTTGATTTTGAAAGTTTTCGAAGTATTGGAACACCGGCTGTTCGGAGTGCAGTAGGAAGAGGGATTGCTAAATATTTTAAAGAACGTAAAGATGTGGAGTATTGCAGAGATGCAAATGGGGAAATATGTAGAACAAGATCAAGGCATGCAGCAATATATAAAGTTAGGCAAGATTAAGATGTATAACCTTATAGCACAAAAAAATAGAAAGGAACGGTTTTATGCCACGACCAGAAAAAGAATTTGGAGAACGTAGTAATGATGATATTATACGTGAGATTTTGCGAGAATATGCAAGTAGAGAAAATCCAATAGGAAAAGCAGAGATTATCAAACATGTAAAAGCGATGGGATATGTAAAGGAAAAAGATAAATCTAAATCTAAAATAGAGCGCAAGGCAATTGAGGGGTTTTTGGATAGAATGGGTGCAAGAGTCTATGAAACGGAAGAAGAATGCGACGAAATTATAAGAGAATGTCGAGTGACTGAGCGAGAAATCATATTTACTAAAATAGGGCAGAAAGGAAGGACGATTGGATACTGGATGATGGAAACATTATCTGACACGGAATGGATGTTTCTGATGGATTCAGTACTTAATAGCAAAATCTTGACCAAGAAAGAGGCAGATAATCTTGCAAATAGGATTACATTTCTGGCTGGTAAGAGATTTTCTGATTTGACGAATTATCGTCACCGTATGGGGAATCAGCCGTATTTTGTTGGAGATGATGATATAGATGAAAAAGTTGGTTATATAGAAAGTCGCGTCTTACAGCAAGTTCGGTTAATCAGACAGGCGATTAAGCAGGGGAAAAAGATAAAATTTAATCTGTGCGTGTATGATTATGGAAATCAGAAGGTAAGGCTGGTACCATATGGAAGATATGGAAAGGTGCTGCCAGAGACACCGGAGAAGTATAGAGAGGATGTACACAGGATTTGTTCACCATTTGATATTATATTTTCTAATGGACGCTACTATATGTTGGGAGCTGATCTGGAAACGGAAAGACGTACAGACTTGAAATATAAGCTGTACAGAATTGATTTGATGACAGACGTTACAATTAATCGAGCGAAAGCTGTTACAAAAGAGGAGGTCGGACTTTTAGAATTAAATGATCTATTTGAATATAGAATGGAAAATCCGTATATGTTCACAGGTAAGGTTGAGAGAGTAAGAATACGTATAGATGCAGATCAATTCACACAGGTTGTGGATTGGTTCTCAGATCGCTTTAAGGTTGTAGGATACGATGCGGACGAAAACAAGTATTATGATATAGAACTCAAAGTAAATCTCAATAGTTTTACTTTTTGGGTATTGCAATATAGCGGATGTGTAGAAGTTCTTGACAGAGAGAAAAAAGGCGAGAAATCCTATAGAAATAAGATTAAAGAAACATTGAAAAAAGCATTGGAAAAGTATGAGGAGTATGACCAATGAAGATAATAACATGGAATATAAATAGATTTGATGGGGTATGGGACTGGTATGAAAAAAAGAAAGATAAAGACACCGAATATCGAAAAAATATGGCTGAAGAAATCATTGGATATTTGGTTAAATTAATATCAAATGAAGATGATGTGGCAGTATTGCAGGAGTTCCCCTATTATGAGTATAATGGTAGTATTCAATGGGGTTGTGATGAGTATAGTAACTGGACATCTTTATTTGAGAAGAATAATCTAACAGTTATAGAACCGTACAAAAAGGGACTAAATGTAACAGTAGCTGTGGTTCCTAAGCAGAAAAGTGTATGGAAAAAGACAGATGGTGATGATTGTAAAACATCATTTAAAGATGGGTATTTAAATAAGTATATTGAATTGTTAAAAGAATTTAGAATACTTGGAATTCATTTACCTAGTTCATCTGTATTATTGCCTTTATTGCACGGAATGGGAGAAGCCGATAGACCGGACTTAATTTTGGGAGACTTTAATTCAGGAGATTACGTAATCAAGAATAGATGGGATGAAGAACGTGAGTGTGAAAGACAACAGTATCGAAAGCTGATTAATGTATATGGCTACACGGATATTTCTGGAGGTGGTGTAACAAATCATATAACAGGATCTTCAATAGATCATTTTTTAATAAAAAATACAGTGCTTTTTAGATTGAATATAAAAACGTTTTTATTGATGATAATAAAACATTGTCAACATTGTCCGATCATTATCCAATTATAGTGGAATTGGAAAAGAAGTTTTAGAGAGCCATTTCCTTCAAATACAACAGATGCCACTATTGTATTTGGAACGCTTAACAAAATATGCTACTCAGAATCGGGTATCAGGTGTAAAACGAGAATTGAAAGAGAGATAAAGTTTTGTTTTTGATATTTCTGAAAGAAACGATTTGAGTAGATTTATAAACCAATTGATATAGTAAAATCTCAAGGTAAAAAACAGAAAGGGGCAGTTGTTTTGGAGTTTATGATAAAGAGAACCAGTATCTGGATGTGGTCAGAGATTATCGGGTAAAAGGATACGTATAAAAAAGCAATTGATTTGGTCGTTGCAGCCCAAATTGAAGTAGAGCAGATAAAAAAATTGGAGAACAATTATGAGTACTAATGACAAGTTGCTATACCTCGACAAGATATTCTGTGCTGACATTTGTAGCAGCAAAGGTATTTTTGAGGTCCTCGGGTGACCGAGGGTATATTTGAGAGTTCAATTTTAAAAGACGTTTCTGTTTTTGGTTTTAGTCGGATTGGTGACAGAGGAAGGTGAAAGAAATGAAACAAAAATTTAGTTCAGATTTAGAAATACCCAAATATCTCAAACGGAAAGAAAATGATATATCTAAAGCAAATAAGAAGTCAAAACACAGGCATCAATATGAAGAATGTCTAATTAGATATAAATGGAATTGGGAAGAAAATAAAATTCATACATCACTTAACAGCTATTGTATTATTTGTGGGAAAATCAATGATAAAATGAAAAATTCTATTGTAGTAGATTATATGCAAAAAATAGATACACCAGTGGGAAAACGTTATATACAGATTTCAGAGGATGTATTATATCAGACATATCGTGGAAAATTACCAGTATTTTTTGTAGAAGACATATATAAAGATAAATTTGTAAATTTACATAACACGAATAGCGTTAAAAGAGATGAAGAAAACATAGAGGTGAAGAACGTATGAAATGTGAAAATGTAGGTTTAAAATCAATATTGGCACCAAAATTCAGTAAACAGGATAAAAACTGTACCTTGTGAAATTATCATGTATCAGGCACTTGACTTTATTTTGGAAGCAAGAAGAAGGGATTTCGTGAATTTAACTAACAGATTCGTAGACACATCAAACTTATGGATTTACAACTACTACAATAGTGAAACGAAATCATTTCACTTCGATTTCAAGGAGAGAATTGTTCCGGACAAAAATATTTGCAAGAGTGCTATATATGATCAGGCATTTATTGATGAGCTTATTAATATTGAAGAACATGAAAATGCATCTGTCTTCAAGGGAAATATGGTTCATTATGTGGTATGCGGTCATAGTATTGAGGCTGTAAAAGATATGACGGAAACACTTATGCAGAGCTTAATAAGGGCAAAGCGTATAAGTAGCCGACGCATGGAAGTGATTAGCGAGATAGAACCTGATGTGTATCTTATACAAAATCATCTTAATGACATAATTGAGGGGAATTACGGAGGAGTGGTAGTTCTTGATCTTACAGAAAAGTTTGGTTGTGATCCGGTAGATTATACTTTGACTAGCAAATATATAGTGAATCTTCTAAAAGAGTATAGAAATAAATGTTTTTTTGTTTTTACATACTCCTATAATTATTTGGAGGTCTAGAATGGAAAAGGATTTTATTGATGAGTTTATCACATCGAAAGATACAAGAGCTTATCTACATAGTATTCACCACGAATTTACAGATATAGAAAAGGCTACAATAGTTGCAAATCACATTATGATTTCATATGAGGAAAAGGTAAAGTGGTTAAAACAGTTTATGGACGAAATAACTGATGATGTATTAAGGAATAGGATATTAAAGGCGATATCACAGATTATGGAAGACAAGCAATATTACAATGAAAGTAATATTGCATCAGGGAATATACCTTATAGTGAATCATTGTCTGACTTCATATTTATACCACACAACTTCCTGCATGGTGACATTGTAAGAAGTCTCTATGGTAACTGGAATACAACTATGTTTAACGAGAAGATAGGAATAATCTTAGGTTATTTTGACGATGATTATGAGCTTTATAAAAATCTCAGAGGAGATTATTCTGATGTTCAGGTTTGCGTAGATATTAAGTTTGATGGAGTAGCATATCAGGGAGAGTTTGAACATGAGCATATTAATCCGATATATATTGAGCGTATGTCCTTGAACGAAAAAGATGAGAGAATTGCATATCTTAAATATCTCACGAATTTATACAGTAAAAATAGTCATAGGATTAATGCTGATAACAAACCTGAATATGCAGGTGGTTCAGATGATTTATTAGAGCAGAGATATCTTAGTGAATATATCCCGGTTTATGATGATACTTCTGGTATTTGGTGTGTGCAGATGGGATATGGTTTTGAAAGAGGAGCTGTTGATTATATTGCGGCGGAGTTCTCTGGAACAGGGTTAATATATCATTTCGTGCGTAATGGTCAGTTGGATCATGCCCATGGATTTGATAGTGTGTTGGAAGAAGTTTTGCAGGATCCAGAAAATGTAGATATTGTCACAGACTATGGTGAATATTCACAGCAGGAAATAAATATGGTTAGTGGGATAAAGAGAGCTGTGATGTTTGTACAATCACACCGCAGACCTATGACAAGTGCGGAACTGCGTGAAAATAGGTCAGATATAAAAAACAAAGGAGAAGATAATTATGGATATAAATGAGGCATTTGCTATATCAAATAAGCCAGGAGAAATAACATTAACAGGATTTCATTTCATAAAAGATATGCTTCCACATGATTTTGAGGTTTGCTTAATTATAGAGAAGAATGGCCATTTATCCGCTGGTTGTTGGGACACCGGATTATGGAGCACTGAAAATGGAAAGGCTGGAAGTTTTAGGCAAAGCCGAGGAGGAGTAATTGAACTTGATAATGTACTGGCATGGTTACCTATAGAAGAAACAACAATAAACATAAAAGAATTATGGTGGAATCCTGAGTATCGTCTCATAGCTATTCTTTTGAATTGTGTTATGGTGTTTGCAAAAGATGCTGATAAATATCTAACTATCGAATATTACGGTGGAAATGAAAAGAAAATCATCTTTCACATGGATGTAACGACGGGCAACATATTAGAGATTGATGAAAATGGCAGAGGCGAAATATACTATCTACAATCTACAATGAGAGCATGGTATGATGATTTGAAGGAAAAACTTTTGGAAGGCTATTATAGTGGCAGATATACTGTTTTGCCAAAGTGGGAGGAATAGCACTTATGAATTATGAACCAAGGACATTAGAAGAGATTGTCGTTGGGAGTGAAAGATTTAACAATGAGCAGAAGTTATAAGCATACACCAGTATACAAAGTCGGTGGCAAAACGAAATTTGCCAAGAGAGTAGCGAATAAGAAAATACGTCGTTCGGGAAAAGATAATCTCGAAAATGCATATTCGGGTAAATCCAATGATTATCGCAAAGAAAATGAATCATGGCATATTTGGGATTATAGATTTTGGGGAGAACCAATATGGAGAGCGGAATCTTGGCGGAACATAGAGGGAAAATTATGGGAAAAACTTTATAAGAGAAAGTGAGGCAATAGATTATGGCAATTCAGTTTAAGGAACTTAGAAAGTATTTGGAAAGAAATATCAGGTTATCCATATGTTTTGAAGATGGTCATTATCACGATTATCTGATGATTTCGGACATACCGGCTGAAAAATACAATGACTTATATATTTATGGTGTGGGAATGGCAGATGTTGAATTTTCTAAGGATATATACACATCTCAAAAGGATATAGACGGAGTAATTGTTTCAACAAACGATGATACGATAGAACCTGCGATTGAGATTGTTCTTCATGAAAATTCACGTGAGGTAGAAAGAAAGGCAGAAGATGTTCTTTTGTTCAAAGATATAAAGCCTTATTTACAGATAGGGCGAAATTTTGCTGTTGTTAATAGAGAAGACTGGTCATACAGATTATACGAATATCGAAATGAAATTCCAGCTAGTTATGACGACATGTTTGTGTATGGTATAGGCATGGAGGATAATTTAGAAGAAAGCGATAAAAATATCGCAAAAGTGTTGGAAAAAAGAAAATTTGATTCATGCTTGAATAAGCGGATGGTAATTGTGTTGTCAAATACAGCGAGGACGGATATTGAAATATAAAAAATAGGGAAATGATTCATTATTGGATTGGAACTGAGCCTAAAAGAGAACTTATCAAACAATTGGAGACTGATGGTAGGCGTATTTTTTGTGTGATTGATGAATTGCCATTGCTGTCAACATGCGAAAAAAGAAAATCAAGAATAGAGGAAAACTGCGTTGTTTTAAAAGGACTCAAGGAATTTAGTCAGAAATATGGAGTTGAATAAATTGTAGAGCATAACGGCAAAGAAAAAAGCAATTGATTTCAGTAAGCGGATTAAAAATAGAGTACAAAAATGGGAGGTGGATTTGTTATGGAGAATAGATTATTTTTATTATATTTTCCGGGTTATTATGATGGAGATGAAATCATTGGAATATATGATGATATATCGAAGTTGAAAGCTTCATATGAACGCGTGATTAGTAATCCTGCAGATGAGCATGGATTTCAACAATATGATTTTTATCTCAATAATCCTTGTACAAAACTTACGATAGAAGAATTCAATCAGGACAATGAAATATTTGTAGAAGTAGAACCTGAATTGCTATGGGCAGAGTTTGATAAGGAATCTGTTTATGGGAAGGGACCGTTCTTTCTCCTTGTTACAGCAGATGAATGGAATCATGATGCCGACGAGTGGCTTGGAATATATGTAAGCAAAAAGACAGCAAGGGAAGCCTATGATAGGGCAGTTGCATGGTGGAATGAAGAGCAGAAGCGGGTGTCGGTTTCTACATCGCAAAGAGTTGCGATATTTGAGTATATTGCTATGGATGACAGATTTAGAGAAGTGGAACGAAAAGAGCTAGACTGAAACGAGAAGGAGATTCTAAGTAATGGCAACTTATGTTATTGGAGATATTCATAATTCACTAAAAATTTGATGAAATGATTAAGCTGATATCACCTACAACGCAAGACCAGATTATGGATCTGCCTTTGCATATTGAAATCGATATTGGTTCAGAGAAATATCTTCTTGCACATGCAATGACATTTGCTCCACTGTATAGAGAACAGGAAGAAACTATGTATCTTGAGGGAATTGCAGAAATGCAAAAGTATTGGCAGTATGGTATAAAGGGTTATGTTTCGTTAATAGGACATCATGATTCTGCTCATCTTTATACAATCTTAATTTCAAAACAAACTTATTTACGCCCATTTAATACAAATAAAGATAGAGTAAAGGCAATATAAAAAAGGAATTAAGATTATGGAGATATAGTTATGCAACAGACAAACAAATCAAGACATCGACATATGACATCATTTCAAGTGATTAGTTTAGGGTTTTTATCC
>OCHA01002258.1_pt1 | contig 11925 bp, 12 predicted proteins | sample 1538591 | NCBI WGS metagenome assembly OCHA01 (sample SAMN04571710, study PRJEB22368) | human gut metagenome | biome: human gut; material: stool | host: Homo sapiens | place: Luxembourg | collected 2012-09-06 | reverse complement strand
AATTCCAAGACCTACATTTGAGAATCCCATTCCTGCAATATACTGTCCAAGCGCCATGCCCTCGCGGCCTTCTTTTTCATTGGCAACTGCACTTCTCAATGATTTGGAAATGAGTTCGATTGCTTTTAAGTGGAACATATCTGTCATTTCCCATGCAGCCTTTGTTGTATATCCTTCGATCGCATGCGTCAGAGCATCCATACCTGTAGAAGCTGTCAGTCCTTTTGGCATAGAAGACATCATCTCCGGGTCTACAACTGCGATAACCGGCATGTCATGTGGATCTACACAGACAAATTTTCTCTTCTTCTCAACATCGGTGATAACATAGTTGATTGTTACTTCTGCTGCGGTTCCTGCTGTCGTAGGTACTGCAATGATCGGAACACATGGATTCTTAGTTGGTGCTGTTCCTTCCAGGCTTCTTACATCCTCGAATTCTGGGTTTGCAATGATGATACCGATTGCTTTGGATGTATCCATAGAAGATCCGCCACCGATTGCGATGATGTAATCAGCTCCTGCTTTCTTAAATGCCTCAACTCCGTGCTGTACATTCTGAATCGTCGGATTTGGTTTGATGTCAGAATATAATTCGTATTCCAGTCCTGCATCATCAAGTACTTTTGTTACCTTTGTTGTCACATTGAATTTGATCAGATCCGGGTCTGAACATACCAGTGCTTTTTTCAGTCCTCTTACTTTAACTTCTGCTGCAATCTCTTTGATCGCTCCTGCTCCGTGAAATGATGTCTGGTTTAAATTAATTCTGTTTGCCATGATAACTGACACTCCTTTTTATACATAATCTTTCTTTTTGATACGAGACTTTTTCATTTTCTCTTCCGTTTCGTATCTTGTTTCTTTATGTTTTTATTTTAACAATTATTTTATTTGAATGTAAGTTACAAAGCGTACATTTTGTAACATATGTACGTTACACTTTTATTGTTTTGTAACTTTTTATACTTTATAAACAATATCTGCAGCAAAACTTTGTTATTCAGATGACATTTTATAGCTCCATATTCAACAAAAGTCACTTTTTTTCTTGTTTTGCACAACAATGAACTATAGAACTTGCTACTGGCAGCTTCTACTGCATACTTTGGTACAAAAAAGAACTCCTTCTTACAGGAGTTCTAATTTACGAAATAATGTTTCCATTTCTGCCGGCATCGCTTCTACCAGATTCTTTGCCATCTCTTCCGGACGCTTTTTCATATCTCCCAGCACCCACTGGGTTGTCATATACACCGATCCCTGGCAATACATCTCCAGCTGAAAATGCAGATTCTCCGGGATTGGCAGTTTCGTTTTTTCCTGAATCTGATTCTCATAGAATCTCAGGATCAGTTGAAAATCATGATCCCTCAGACAATTCTGATCATCATTACGAAATGCCGCTTTGAAAAATAATTTTTCTTCCTCTATATAATGGAACTTATTGACCAGTCCCTCATAAGCCGTCTTACCTTCTCCCATGTGCTGAAAAGATTCCAGCAGGATCCGGTCAAAATACCAGTTAATGAGATCATATTTATCCTGAAAATTCCGGTAAAATGTCTGCCGTGTCGTTCCACATTCTGCAACGATTTCTTTTACCGTGATTCTTTCTACCGGCATCTTCTTCATGCAGTTTTTCATGGCATCCGCAAGGCGATATTTCATTTTATCATGTTTTGTTTCTTCCATTTATATCATCCCCAGTTTCTTTATTCTGATTCTTTTCTGCCGGATTCCTTACTGTCAGTTATCATTTTACATCCAGAATACTTTAGAATACTTTCGTCGTCCATTTACTCATATCCCATACTTCGTTCACCACATCCTGATAGAACTCCGGCTCATGACAGATCAGCAGGATACTTCCTTTGTATTCCTGTAATGCTTTCTTCAGCGAATCTTTCGCATCCACATCCAGATGATTGGTAGGCTCGTCCAGAAGCAGGATATTCGTATCTCTGTTGATCAGTTTACATAATCTGACTTTTGCCTGTTCTCCACCACTTAAGACTCTGACCTGACTTTCGATATGTTTTGTCGTCAGTCCGCATTTTGCCAGTGCCGAACGTACTTCATACTGTGTAAACGACGGAAATTCCTGCCAGATCTCATCGATACAGGTAGTCTTGTTCTCGCCTTTGACTTCCTGTTCAAAGTAACCAATCTCCAGATTTTCTCCCAGTTCGCAGCTTCCGGATAAGGATGGAATCAAGCCTAAAATACTCTTTAATAATGTAGTCTTTCCGATTCCATTCGTTCCGACCAGTGCGATCTTCTGACCACGCTCCATGCTGAAATTCAGTGGTTTCGACAACGGTTCATCATATCCCGTTACTAGATCATGTGTCTCAAATAACATCTTTCCAGGTGTACGGCCGTAACGGAAATGAAATTCCGGCTTTGGTTTCTCCGCCGCCAGTTCGATCACATCCATCCTATCCAGCTTCTTCTGTCTGGACATCGCCATATTTCTGGTGGACACTCGTGCCTTGTTACGTGCCACGAAATCTTTCAGTTCACTGATCTCCTGCTGCTGTCTTCTGTAAGCAGCTTCCAGCTGTGCTTTCTTCACTGCATAGACTTCCTGGAAATGATCGTAATCTCCCACATAACGGTTCAGTTCCTGATTCTCCATATGATAGATGATATTAACTACTTCATTTAAGAAAGGAATATCATGCGAGATAAGGATAAACGCATTTTCATAATCCAGAAGATAGCGCTTCAGCCATGCAATATGTTCCTCATCCAGGTAGTTGGTCGGCTCATCCAGAAGCAGGATATCCGGCTTTTCCAATAACAGTTTTGCAAGAAGGACTTTCGTTCTCTGTCCTCCGCTTAAGTCTGTAACATCACGGTCAAGTCCCAAGTCCAGCAGTCCGAGTGCTCGTGCTACTTCTTCTACCTTTGCATCGATCGTATAGAAATCATGCAGCGTAAGCTCATCCTGAATCGTTCCGAGTTCATCCATCAGACGGTTCATCTCTTCATCATCTGCCGTTCCAAGCAGATCACATATTTCATTCATACGCTGTTCTTTCTGAAGCAACGGATCGAATGCAGATTTTAACACATCGCGGATAGTCATTCCTTTTTCGAGGACTGCATGCTGATCCAGATATCCGGCATGCACATTCTTGGACCATTCTACTTTTCCTTCATCCGGTACAAGCTTTCCGGTCACAATATTCATAAAGGTAGATTTTCCCTCTCCATTGGCTCCTACAAGCCCGATGTGTTCTCCTTTTAAAAGTCGAAAAGAAACATCTGAGAATATGGCTCTGTCCCCGAAACCATGTGTCAGATGTTCAACATTTAATATACTCATATCATTCTCCCTGATTATTCTCTTTTAATAGTAAAAAACTTACCGCTGGCAGCTTTTTTTACACACTTTGAACTAAAAAGATACCCGCTGATTTTCCACTGGCACTTACATTATAACGGCTGATTTCCAACCTTGCAATCATAATATATTCCATAAATCAGCCACCGGCAAAAAAACATAAGAAGCTATAGCTTTTTACAGAAAATGCTCCTGTTCATTCCATTATATTTTTCTTTCGTCATGACCTGTTTGTAATTTAATCTCAAGAAACTGCTCACACTTGCCACATTGTCCGGATGTGCCGTTCCAAGTAGATAACGATATCCTTGTTCTTTTAGAATCTGTTCTGACTCTTCCATCATCTTTCTCTGTAAGCCCTGTCCGCGATATTCTTTTCTTACCATAGCAATCTCCATATGTGCCGACTGCTTTCGCTGTTCTTCATCAAATTTCAGATCGTATCCGAGATTCTCATCCCCAAGATTCTTCGTCCGTGCGATAAAGACACCTGCCAGTCTGCCATCACACATTGCCTTTAATCCAAAGCCACCGGTCGTCATATAGCTTGTTACTTCCTCATCGCCATCCAGACTGAACCATTCCTTATTCGGAAGTTCACTATAGATTTCATGGATCATTCGAAGAATATCCGGTATATCCTGCTCTGTTACAACTGCTATCTCATTCATATATCTGCTCCATTCATTTTTGCTGTTTACAGTATCATACTGTAAATATGTTCCTCTGTAAATAGAATCATTCTCGCGTTCTTTCTTTTTTTATGTTATAATTTTCTTAAAAACTTAAGGAGGTTTTACCATGAGCCATATTTCCTATGCCTTTAATAATTCTGACATAGAAGCAACCGCTTACGCTCTCACTGTTCTGCCTCGTCTTGGTCTTGCAGAATCCGAAGCCCAGGCAGAAATTAATTATCAACTCTGTTGTTCTGCAGCAAAAAAATTAATTGATCACGACATGAACATAACACCTGACGAATTTCGCACTATCATTGCAGCACTTCAGGCTGCCAAGCTCATTATTCTTGGCGATATTGAAGTAGACGCAAAAACATGCAGCGAATGTAAGAGTTATTTCTTTACGATCAACAAATTATTATCCACCTTTGAAAAGCAATTATTACAGGAATAAGATCAACTGAACTGCGGATAAAGCTGCCGATGGCAGCTTTATCCGTATGCTTTGCTATGCAAAGAAAAAACCCCGGAAACATTCCATTTCCGGGGCTGCTGTGTACTTCTTTTGTATATATCGAATAATTCGTATAAATTAACGTTTTGAGAACTGTGGTGCTCTACGAGCTGCCTTGAGACCGTATTTCTTACGTTCTTTCATACGTGGATCACGTGTAAGGAATCCAGCTTTCTTAAGAACTGGTCTGTAATCAGCATCAGCCTCAAGAAGTGCTCTTGCAACACCGTGACGGATTGCTCCAGCCTGTCCTGTGTATCCACCACCCTTAACATTAACGATTACATCGAATTTTCCTTCTGTGTCTGTTGCAGCTAATGGCTGGCGAACAACAACCTTTAATGTCTCAAGTCCGAAATACTCATCGATATCTCTTTTATTGATAGTAATTTTACCTGTTCCTGGTACTAAATATACTCTAGCAACAGATTTTTTTCTTCTACCTGTTCCGTAAAATTTTGCAGTAGCCATTGTAAAATCCTCCTTTTAACCTTTCTTAGAATTTCAGTTCAACTGGTTTCTGAGCCTGCTGAGTGTGCTCTGGTCCAGCATATACGTGAAGTTTCTTGATCATAGATCTTCCTAAAGGTCCCTTTGGAAGCATTCCTTTAACAGCAAGTTCGATAACCTTCTCCGGTTTCTTAGCCATCATCTCTGCTAATGTAGTCTCTTTCATTCCACCTACATAATCAGAGTGATTGTAATAAATCTTCTGATTCAGTTTCTTACCTGTTACATTAATCTTTTCTGCATTAACAACGATTACATAATCGCCTGTATCAACGTGTGGTGTAAACTCCGGTTTGTTCTTTCCTCTTAAAACCTTAGCAACTTCTGATGCTAAACGTCCTAATGTATATTCCGAAGCGTCAACTACATACCATTTTCTTTCAATCTTATCTGGATTAGCCATATAAGTTTTCATTGTGGTTTACCTCCTGTGAATCATTAACATTTTCATGATAATATATCAGAATCAGCAAGATTCCGGGGCTTTGGCCTCTTACTGTTTCTCCTTTTGTCATACTTGCTTATTATATTATACTGTACCGTGTGTGTCAACTGTTTTTTTACATATTTTTCTTATATTTTTACTTATTTCCGTTGCTCAAATGTACTTCTCCCGGAAATCTTCCCGTACATTTTTCATACTAAAATTTTAAATACTGTACACTATATGGTTTCAGTTCAAGCTGACCATTCATCGTAACCATTTCCCCTGTCAGAAGATCTGTTGCCGTTCCGTTCAGTTCGCCTGCATTTGCAGTATATGCATAATCTGCAGCATTGATCGCAACGATCACTCGTTCTTTCTCTGAGCAGCGTTCGAATACCAGCTGGTGATTCTGGATCACTACATTCTTATAAGCACCATTGCAAAGTGCATCACTTTCCTGGCGTACACGGATCAGTTTCTTAATAAACTCTGTCAGCTCATTTGGCTTTGGTTCTTCAAAGCATGGGCGAAGCGCATAGTCATTATCCGGTGCTTTCTCCCCCGGCTCAGCCCATTCACTTCCATAATACAGGCACGGGATTCCCGGCATACCCATAAGTAATCCGTATGCCAGCGGAATATGTTTCTTATTCGTCAGAATGCTTGCCAGTCTTGTAACATCATGATTATCCACAAATGTCATCAGATGCTTTCCTCTGTAAATACACCACTGATCACTTCCGAACTGGCGGTGCAGGGAATGCGCGATCTCGAACATATTCATACTGTTAAAGCTGGAATATAATCCCTTGTAACACTCATAATTCGTGCAGCTGTGAAGCATCTCATCATTCACGATAATATTATAATCGCCAAACAATACCTCTCCGATCAGTGCAAAGTCCGGTTTTAATTCCTGTGTATAAGAGCGGAGACGTCTCATGAAATTATGATCCAGACTGTAAGCCACATCCAGACGGAGACCGTCGATATCAAATTCATCGATCCAGTATTTTACACATTCCATCAGATAATCTACGACTGCCGGATTCTGAAGGTTTAATTTGACCAGTTCAAAATGACCTTCCCATCCTTCATACCAGAATCCGTCATTATAGCAGCTGTTGCCATCAAAACTGATATGAAACCAGTCTTTGTACGGTGAATCCCATTTCTTCTCCTGTACATCCTTGAATGCCCAGAAGCCTCGTCCCACATGGTTAAATACACCATCCAATACGATTTTTACGTTATGCTTATGCAGATCTTCACAGACCTCTTTAAAATCTTCATTCGTTCCAAGCCTGCAGTCGATCGTCTTAAAATCTCTTGTATCATATCCATGATTGTCCGATTCAAAGATCGGATTTAACAGAATTGAATCTACTCCTAATGTCTGAAGATACTCAGACCAGTCCATAAGTTTGCGGATACGAGGAACACACACACCGTCATTGTGCACCGGTGCCCCACAGAATCCGATCGGATAAATCTGATAAAAAATACTATTGTAAGCCCACATTACTCATCCATCCTTTCTGTGTCTGCCATAAACTATGCTCCGGCAGATCACTTACTGCTCTATTATATCACATTTCGTGCTTTAAAGACACAAAAAGCACTGCCACTGGCAGTGCCTCTTGCATACTTCCCTATCTGAAGAACCTGCCGCCGGCAGGTTCTTTCCTGTTATGTACAATTTTCTCTCTCCGCATAAATATACAGAACCATACAAACAGCAGCACACCTTTCAGAATACTCGAAATCGTAATACTCCACCAGATCCCATTCAGCGCAAGTGTTGTATGAACCAGTATCAGCGCAAGTGGAATTCTAAGTGCCGTAAATACAATACTGATCACAGATGGCGGTACGGTCTTTCCATACCCCGAAAATGCACCTGCCGTTGTAATCTCAAGACTCATAAAAAGCTGCGATACACCAAGGATCCGAAGATAATCCACTCCAAGCGGAATTACATCTTTTTCTGTAATAAAAATCCGGAATACCGGAGCCGGACAGCATATTAATAATAGCGTACAGAAAATTCCCCATACAAATACTACTTTTAATGCGCTGACATATCCCTGATAGATCCGTCTCTTCTTACCTGCGCCGTGGTTCTGCGATGTAAATGAATTCACCGCTGCTGCAAAACCATCCGCTGTCATCCACGAAATCGATTCTATCTGCGAACCGACTTTCTGAACAGCCACCGCCGCATCTCCATATCCCGCGACCAGACGGGCAATGATCATCGATATTCCGGTAAACAGCATGCTCTGAACAGACGTTGGTAAACCGATTCTGACAATTCCTTTCAGATGATGCAGATCCGGCTTCTTCAGATATCTTACATATTGAAAAAGTACGGTATCCTTCATCGCAAATATCAAAAACATAACCGTAACGATCATCTGCGCGGTTACCGTAGCAATTGCTGCACCTGTCACTCGAAGAACCGGAAATGGTCCGATTCCAAAAATCAGGACCGGATCCAGGATAATATTGACAACCAGTCCGGTCGTTGTTGCCAGAAATACCGGCCTGCTGTTACCGATTGCCGTAAATAATCCGGTAAACGTCTGATTTAAAAAGGAAAACAGGACAAGACCGCAGGTAATTTCAAGATAATATATGGCATCCCGGATCACCTGTGCCTGATTCAGATGGAAAAAATGAATCAGTGGTTTTGCCCCGAATATACAGACAAGTCCATAAATAATCCCCAAAGCTAACGTAAGCTGTAACGCATTGGATGCATATTCTGCGGCCTCCTCACTATTGGATGCCCCAAGTGCATGTCCGACATTAACCTGTCCTCCCATTTTTGCAAGTGCCGCAAGTCCGTTGGAAAGCCACATATACATTCCTGCTGCCCCAACGGACGCTACCGCCGAACTTCCGATACGGCCGATCCAGATCATGTCGGTCATATTGTACGCCATCTGGATCAATGACGTCGCCATGATCGGGACAGCCAGTCTGGTCAGAGATGATAATACAGGTCCGTTTATTAGATCAATTTTCTTTTGCATGATTGGCTATACTCTTTTCAATACTTTCACGATCTCTCCCATATACATGGTATGATAGTCCTTATCCGGATACCATTTCTCATCATTTTCCTTAACATCGAAACATTCCGGTTTCATATCCTGTGTATACTGTGTCTTACATACGAAGATCAGGTCTGCTTCTTCAACTGCTGTTGTTCCGTCTACTGCATATGGATGAAGTCCTGCTTCTTTCCATTTATCTTCTACATCTTTTCCTGATACAGAACCGCATACACTCAGTGCTTTTCTGTAATCTTCCGAAAGGAAAGAAAGTGTGTACATACCTGTCTCATCCATGAATTTCTTCGTATATCTCTGTGGGCGGATATATGCCGTTGCAATATTCTTTCCCCACATGATTCCGACACCGCCCCAGCTTGCCGTCATAGTGTTACTCTTTTTCTCGTCTCCTGCTGTTACCAGCATCCATTCTTTGGAAATCTTTGTAAACGGGTTGAATTCCAGGCTTTCAATTGCTACTTCTTTAAATGCCATTTTCACATTCTCCTTATCGTCTTTCTTTTAGAATTACAGACAGTGAATATTCACTGCCTGCATTTTTACTATATTCTTTTATAATTATACTACTTTACTAACACTTTGCGGAAGTTCTTCTTACCCTTTTTCAGGACTACACCGTCTCCGCTTAATGCTTCTCCTGCAAATGTCTGGAATACATCTGTAACCTTCTCACCATCTACAGATACTCCGCCCTGCTGTACTGCACGGCGTGCTTCTGACTTGGAAGCTGTCAGTCCTGATTTTACTAACATCGTCAGGATATCGATATTGCCATCTGTAAGGTCTTCTTCTGTCAGTTCTGTCTTTGGCATATCTGCTGCTGCACCTGTTGAGAATAATGCTTTTGCTGCCTCCTGTGCTTTCTGAGCTTCTTCTTCACCGTGAACCAGTTTTGTAAGTTCAAATGCAAGGATCTCTTTTGCTGTGTTAAGCTGTGCTCCTTCCCAGCTGTCCATCTTGTCGATCTCTTCTAATGGAAGGAATGTCAGCATACGGATACATTTTAATACATCTGCATCTGCAACATTTCTCCAGTACTGATAAAATTCGAATGGAGATGTCTTGTTCGGATCAAGCCATACAGCACCACTCTGTGTCTTACCCATCTTTTTACCTTCTGAGTTCAGAAGCAGTGTGATCGTCATGGCAGAAGCATCTTTTCCGAGTTTACGACGGATCAGCTCTGTACCTGCAAGCATGTTGCTCCACTGGTCGTCCCCGCCAAACTCAAGGTTACATCCATATTTCTGGTATAACTCATAGAAGTCATATGCCTGCATGATCATGTAGTTGAACTCAAGGAAGCTTAAGCCTTTTTCCATACGCTGCTTGTAGCACTCAGCGGTCAGCATGCGGTTTACGGAGAAATGAGCGCCGACCTCGCGCAGAACATCAATGTAATTTAAGTCCATCAGCCAGTCTGCATTGTTGACCATGAGCGCTTTGCCGTCGGAAAAATCAATAAAGCGGCTCATCTGCTTCTTGAAGCAGTCGCAGTTGTGCTGGATGGTCTCCGGTGTCATCATCTGGACCATGCCGGTACCGCCGCCGATTAAGGCGATCGGCTTGTTGCCTGCCTGCTGGAGGCGCTTCATTAAGCAGAGCGCCATGAAATGTCCGACATGCAGACTGTCTGCAGTCGGGTCAAACCCAATGTAGAAGGTTGCTTTTCCGTTGTTGATCAGTTCTTTGATCTCTTCTTCGTCTGTTACCTGCGCGATTAAGCCGCGGGCAACTAATTCATCGTATAATGTCATGATGTCAGTTCCTTTCTTTGTGGTTGTAGTTGTGGTTGTCTTTTTCTGGCGGCGGTATAACAGCCGAACAGTGCCGGACCGTTGCTGCCGCACAAAAAACCCCCGTCCTTCAAAAAGGACGAGGGTATAAACTCGTGTTACCACCTTTGTTCACAGACCATTCACACGGTCTGCCTCTGCGAGTGTCCGACAACACTCAGGCGCTTGTAACGTGCGCCGCTACGTCACAGCCTACTATCACATCACCGCAAAAAGAACGGTCATGCAAATTGGGTGTGAAGCTCGGGGATGTATTCGTAATAAGCTTTCCGTGCACCTCTCATCAGCCGGTTGCTTTCTGTTCGTTCCACTTATTCTTACTTCTTCCCGTCAAAGCCTGTGTTCTGCTCCGATTAACGCCATTATAGACGCGGCCGTGCGCATTTGTCAACCGGAAAATAAATATTGTGTATAATTGCGAAACTTTTTCCCAATAATACCAGCATAGAAAAAAATAAGAAAAGAGGTAACAACGATGGTATTAAGTGAAAAAGAGACAGCGGCGATCAAAGATCTCCAGACCCAGGAGAAAACCTGCGTGGAGAAGTATTCCCGATACAGCAAAGAGGCGAAGGATCCGGTTCTTGTGAATCTGTTCACCGATCTTCACAAGAAGGAGCAGCAGCATTTTGATTCGCTGGGACAGGTGTTAAACGGTACCGTGCCGAACTGCAACTGCAACGACAGCGACGGAAAGAATTATAACCCGACCGCCACCTACTCCCTCGCGGAGTCCGAGGACAAGAAAAACGACTGCTTCCTTGCGACCGACTGTATCGGTACCGAGAAGCTGGTGTCTTCCGAGTATAATACCGACGTGTTTGTGTTTGCAGACCCGGGCGTCCGCAAACTGCTCGCAGACATTCAGGTGGAGGAGCAGAATCATGCGGAGATGCTCTATAAGTATAAGACTGTCAACAGCATGTCATAAAGCAGACAAAGTATCATGTATAAGAGAAGTCCCGGTGCAAAGAGTTCCGCACGCGGGGCTTTTTTAACTTATAGGATTAGGGTGTCAAAAGGTTTATAACCTTTGATATAAATTTGTACCTTGAAAGCTTAACACGATATGTAAAAACATTGGATTCTTTGGTAAAATGCAGGCAGCATTTTATGAGGTCATCCATATGTCTTTTGTTAAAAATGATAATCAACAGCTTACTGTTTTAGACAGCACTTTTCATCTTACAGACAGACAAAGTTTTTCCTGCTATTGATGAAAATATTTTTTCTGTTCTTTACAGTGAAAAAGCATCCAGACCTAATACTCCGGTCAATGTGATTGTTGGGCCACTGATTCTTAAAGAAGCTCTTAATGTTACTGATGATGAGATCGTTGAAGCTAGGACATTTGATATCCGCTATCAGTATGCGCTGCACACAACCAGTTTTGAAGAGCAGCCAATTAGTGACAGAACCCTCATCAGGTTTAGAGCAAGAGTTCTTTCTTACGAAACAGAGCATGATGTTGATCTTATTCATGAATGAGGGGTCAGGAGAGTTGAGAGTGTCGAGGGCACTTTTTTTATGTCAGTGGTCTGGTGCTTTCTCCCTGGATGATAACAG
>OCHA01002255.1_pt1 | contig 11956 bp, 7 predicted proteins | sample 1538591 | NCBI WGS metagenome assembly OCHA01 (sample SAMN04571710, study PRJEB22368) | human gut metagenome | biome: human gut; material: stool | host: Homo sapiens | place: Luxembourg | collected 2012-09-06 | reverse complement strand
GGTGCTAATGATGTTGTTTCAATTGATGATATTTTAGATGTGTGTGGTAAGTATATTACTAATAAAGATAGTCTAACTTTAATTAAACAAGCATATGATTTTATTATGGATAAACATAAAGATCAAAAAAGAAAAAGCGGCGAACCGTATACTAATCATTTAATTTGGGTAGCTTATATTTTAGCGACATTACAAACCGGTCCAGCAACAATTGCAGCCGGATTGCTTCATGACGTTATGGAAGATTGTAATGTTAGTCATGACGAAATGGTTGAGCGTTTTGGTTTAGAAATTACGACATTAGTAGAAGGAGTTACTAAAATCGGGAAAATGCCTTTTAAAGATGAAGCTGATGTTTATGCGGAAAATCATCGTAAGATCTATATCGCTATGGCTAAAGATATTCGTGTTATCTTGATTAAATTTGCTGATCGTTTGCATAATATGCGAACTTTACAATACATGCCTCCTCATAAACAAAAAAGGATAGCAAGAGAAACATTAGAAGTTTATACACCGATTGCTCATCGTTTAGGGATCAATGATATTAAAACAGAACTTGAGGATTTAAGTTTATATTATTTAGATCCTGTAGCATTTAAAGAAATTTCGAATCTTTTAGCAGTTAAGCAAGAAGAAAGAAAAGAATCAGTAGCTAAAATGATGGCAAAGGTAAAGAAAATGCTTGATGAAAATAATTATGAATATCGAATTTTAGGAAGAGCAAAATCAATTTATAGTATTTATAAAAAGATGTTTGTTAAAAAGAAAAGATTCGATGAATTATATGATTTATATGCATTAAGAATCATTACTAAAGATAAGATGGATTGTTATAGTATTTTAGGAGTAATTCATGATCATTATCGACCAATTCCAGGACGATTTAAAGATTATATTGCAATGCCTAAACCAAATATGTATCAATCACTTCATACTTCTGTTATTGGCGAAGATGGAAATACTTTTGAAATCCAAATTCGTACTGAAGAAATGGATGAGCTTGCTGAACTTGGGGTTGCTGCTCATTGGCGTTATAAAGAAGGCAAAGGTTATTCTGCCAAAGCGGAACAAAAAGAAATTGGAGAAAAACTTCAATGGTTACGAGAATTTATTTCTTTGTCAGATGATATCAAAGATGGCGATGCCAAAGAATATTATGACTCAATTTCTCGTGATATCTTTGAAGCGAATGTTTATGTTTTAACACCACAAGGAAAGATTGTTGAACTTCCTAATGGATCAACACCAGTTGATTTTGCTTACCGTATTCATACAGAAGTAGGACATCATACTGTTGGGGCTATTGTTAATAATGTCATGGTACCTATTGATACAAAATTAAATACAGGTGATGTTTGTGAAATTAAAACCAACAAACAATCTGCTGGACCAAGTGAAGATTGGTTGAAATTTGTAAGAACAGCAGGGGCACGTAATAAAATTCGTACATTCTTAGCAAAAAAAGAAGCAGAAACGAAAAAAGATACAATTGAAGATGGTAAAAAAATCTTAAAAGATGAAATCAAAAAACGTGGACTTGATGAAAAGAAATTTTTGGATCCAGAAACTTATAAAACGTATTTAGGAGCTTTTGGAGCAAGAAGTTTAGATGATATTTTCTATTTTATTGGAAAGAAAAATCTTTCAGTAGCAACACTTTTAGAAAAAGTAAATCCAAAGAAAACAGGTTTCTTTGATAACTTATCTAAAATCTTACAAAGAAATAATGAACAAAGAGAAAAATTAGAAAAGACAACATCTAATAATGGAGTTGTTGTTAAAGGTGTTTCAGGATTAAAGATTCAACTTTCTAAATGTTGTAATCCAATTCCTGGAGATCAAATTACTGGTTATGTTTCTCAAGGACAAGGAATCAAAGTTCATCGTGTGGATTGTCCAAATATTAAACAAAAAGAAATTCAAAGCCGTTTAATTGATGTTTATTGGGATTTTGCATCACTTTCTAATTTGAAATTTGATGCTGATTTACAAATTGATGGCTTAGATCGTACAAATTTATTAAATGATATTATTACGGTTTTAGGACAAATGAAAATCAATATTTTAAATATTCATGCAGATGCATCAGATGATGGTAGAGCTTTAATTAAATTAAAGATTGGTGTTGATGATGCTGAACATTTAAATCGTGCAATTGCTAATCTTGAACGTATTCAAGGAATATATGACATTAAAAGAGTTATCCACTAAAGATAACTCTTTTCAGTAAACAAAAAGTCTATCGTTTGAATAGACTTTTTATAATAAATGAATATTATTTTTTTCACATTCATCAATCATTTCTTGAGGCCAAATACTTGCTTGTACTTCACCGATATGAGCACGATTTAAAAGTAACATGCAAAGTCTTGATTGACCAATACCACCACCGATAGTGTAAGGTAATTCTTTATTGATAATGGCTTGATGATATGGAAGATTTAAACGATCTTCACAGTTTTCTTTCTTTAATTGTTCAACTAAAGAATTTTCATCAACACGGATTCCCATAGATGAAATTTCTAATGCACATTGTAATGGTTCATACCAAAATAATAAGTCACCATTTAATTTCCAATCATCATAATCTGGTGCACGTCCGTCATGTTTTTGACCGCTTTGTAAAATATCACCAATTTGCATAACAAAGACACATCCAAGTTCTTTACATGCTTTATTTTCTCTTTCTTTAGATGATAAATCAGGATATTGATTTTCTAATTCTTGTGCAGTAATAAAATGTACACGATCAGGTAAACGGTTCACAACATGAGGATATTTATACCAAACTTCATGTTCCATATGTTTAATAACTTTGAATATTTTGTTAACATGATTTTTTAATGTTGTAATATTACGATCTTCTTTTTCAATAACTCGTTCCCAATCCCATTGATCTACATAATAAGAATGTAAGTTATCAACTTCTTCATCTTTTCTGATGGCATTCATATTTGTATAAAGTCCTTCACGAACACCAAAACCATATTTTTTAAGTGCCATTCTTTTCCATTTAGCAAGAGAATGAACAACTTCGATATCATCATTTTCAAAACAATCAATTTGGAATGAAACAGGTTTTTCAACACCATTTAAGTTATCATTTAAACCACTGCTTTTTTGAACAAAAAGAGGTGCTGAAATTCTTTCTAACATTAAAGCTCTTCCAAATTCTTTTTGAAATGTATCTCGAATGTATTTAATTGCTTCTTGTGTTTGTCTTAAAGATAACACAGGATCATATTTTTCTGGAATGATGAGATTCATTTTAATTTTTCCCCCTTAATAATATGTATTATTTTATCATTTATCTAAAGATATGAAAGATAATAATAAAAAATTATAATTCATATAAAAAAATATCAGATGTATTCATTTGTTGTCAATCGCTTATCTTTTCTGTATAATAAGGAAAAATGAAAAGTAGGTGTAAATATGAGAAATCTAGAACATGTCAAACATGTTATTATAAAAATAGGTTCTACTTCTTTATGTAACGAAGATGGACAATTGGATAAAGAAAGAATTTTAAAACTTATCCAACAAATAGCAGTTTTAAAAAGAAAAGGTCTAAAAGTGACACTTGTTTCATCAGGAGCTATTTCTTCAGGAATGGGTGTTTTAAATTTAAAAGAAAAGCCAAAAGAAATTTCTAAAAAACAAGCACTTGCGGCGATTGGACAAGCACATTTAATGCAAATCTATGAAGATTTATTTTCTTTGTTTCATTTAAAATGTGCTCAAATATTATTAAATCATGATGATTTTGATCATCGTAAACGTTTGATGAATTTAAGTTATGCTTTATCTTCTATTTTAGATTATGATGTGATTCCTATTATTAATGAAAATGATACATTAGCGGTAGATGAAATCAAAGTAGGAGATAATGATACATTATCTGCCTTACTATTACCTATTGTGGATGCACAATTACTTGTTTTAGTTTCAGATATTGATGGACTTTATAATGATAATCCACATACTAATCCTGATGCTCAATTATTAAGTGATATTGAACTTGTGGATGATAAAATTATGAACTTTGCGAAAGATTCAAGTAGTCAATTTGGTACAGGTGGGATGGTAACAAAATTGCGTGCTGCAAAAATCGTTAATGATTATGGAGGAGATATGGCCATTGTTAATGGCAACAATGAAACAGCTCTTATTGATTTATTAGAAGGAAAACAAATTGGAACGTATTTTAGTGGAAAAGCTGGTCGTACTTTAAGTGCTAGAGATCATTGGATCATGTATCGAAGTTCTCCTAAAGGAAAGGTCATTGTTGATGATGGTGCATGTGAGGCTTTAAAAACACATACAAGTTTACTACCTAAGGGAATCAAAGAAGTTGAAGGTTCATTTATGCAAGGTAGTGTCATTGATGTTCTTTCTTTTAAAGGACAGTTAATAGCAAGAGGTATTACGAATTATTCAAGTGATGAGTTAAAATTGATTAAAGATCATCATAGTAATGAAATAGAAAGTATTTTACATTATAAAGATTATGATGAAGTCATTCATGCAGATAATCTAGTCATTAATAAGGGGTGAAATTATGATTAAGGAACAACTTAAAGAAGCTAAAAAAGCATGCCGTTTTATGCAAAATGTTAAACCAGAGGTAAAAAATAAAGCTTTAAAAAATATTTCTGAGGCATTAATTCAAAAAAGTGAATTGATTATTCAAGAAAATCAAAAAGATATTGCAGAAGCTAAAAATAATGGTATTAAAGAATCAATGGTTGATCGTTTATTATTAAATAAAGAACGTATTGAAGCGATGGCAAAAGATATTTTAAAAGTAATTGATTTACAAGATCCGATTGGAACGCTTGTAAGAGAAATTAAAAGACCCAATGGTTTAGTGATTCAACAAATTAGAATTCCTTTAGGAGTGATTGGTGTAATTTATGAATCAAGACCTAATGTAACAGTAGATATTGCCAGTTTATGTATTAAAACCAATAATGTTTGTGTTTTAAAAGGCGGTAAAGAAGCAATTCATTCAAATCGCATCTTAGTTCAAATTATAAATGAGGCCATTCAAGATGTTTTACCAGCACATACAGTTACTCTTATTGAAACAAAAAAACATGAAGAAACTTTAGATTTAATTCAAGCCCATGATTATGTAGATGTCATTATTCCTCGTGGAAGTGCAGGGCTTATTCAATATGTTGTTAAAAATGCAACTGTTCCAGTAATTGAAACAGGAGCAGGAATTTGTCATCTTTATGTTGATCAAGAAGCCAATCTTGATATGGCTTTAGAAATCGCAAAAAACGCAAAAATTCAAAGACCATCTGTATGTAATGCAATTGAAACGATTCTTGTTCATCAAAAAGTAGCACCAGAATTCTTACCAAAACTTCAAGAAATATTTAAAAATGTACAAATCTATGGTGATGAAAAAACAAGAAAAATCATAGATTGTCTAGAAGCTACTGAAAAAAATTATGCTACAGAATATGATGATTATATTTGTAATATAAAAGTTGTAGATGATATTGAAGAAGCAATTGAACATATTTATAACTATTCAACAAAACATTCAGAATCGATTATTACCGAAAATAAAGAAACAGCAAAATATTTCATGGAGTCTTTAGATTCGGCTTGTGTTTATCATAATGCTTCTACACGTTTTAGTGATGGAGGAGAGTTTGGTTTTGGTGCAGAAGTTGGTATTTCTACACAAAAGCTTCATGCCAGAGGACCACTTGGTTTACAGGAAATTACATCTACAAAATATATGATTTATGGAAAAGGACAAACTAGAAGTTAATGTCCTTTTTTTAATGAATAATGAATGATTGATTCTTCTAACTCTGAAATCATTTCTTTTAGTTGGTCAATAGGGTATGAAAAATTAGTTTTAATCCAGTAATCAATCATAGAAAAAGCCCCTTGTACACAGTATCTTGATAAGTATTCTATCTCTAATGAAATTTGAGATAAATGATATTTTTTAGACCAAGTTGTTTGATATTCGTTAATAAAAAATTCTTGCAATTTATAAAATAAGGAATTTTTTCTTGAAAAAATCATTTCACATAACTGTTTATTATCAATAATACAATTGAGAAGTAGGTCGTAGATTTCTATGTAATCAATATCTTTATTTAATAAATCGATGAGACCATTAAAAATATCTTTTTCATATGCGTCATATAAATCATAAATATCTTTATAATGACTATAAAATGTTGCTCTATTAATATTAGCTAAATCAGTTATTTCTTTTACAGAAATTTTGTTTAATTCTTTTTCAGTTAATAATTTTACAAAAGTTTTGTAGATTGCATTTTTTGTTTTTTGGTAACGACGATCTTTAGCCATCAGTAAGCCTCCTTATGTAGATTATAAAATAAGACAACACATAAAAAGTTACTGTTGTTTAAGCAACAGTATTTTTTTAAATGGTGGTCGTAAATGGTATATAGAAATTGTACAATGAAAGTAGATATAAAACAACACATGTTGTTTAAAAAGGAGAGGTATTATGAGAAAAAGAAATCAATTGTTAGATTTTATGAAATTTTTACTATCGATCTTTGTTATCACTATTCATTGTCAGCTATTCAAGGATTTTCAAAAAGATCTCTATGTGGGTTTTACAATGGGGTTAGCAAGAGTTGCTGTTCCGTTTTTCTTCGTTTCGTCGGGATACTATTACGCTAAAAAAGTAGAATCTAATAAACCAGTAAGAAACTACATTTTAAAATTGATTAAATTATTATTGATATATGAAGGTGTGGAATTCATTGTTATGGGATATTTTGTTTATCCAATGTATAATAATTTATTTTTGCTTTTGTTCAGGTGCTTAAGCGTAGGAATTACAGGTGCTTATTGGTATATTACATCTTTATTGCTTACATACGTGGTTGTAACACCTTTATGGAAAAGAAATAAAATGAGTATATGTATAGTTGTTGGGTTACTTCTATATTTTGTAGCAATGACAAATGATAGCTACAGCAGTTTGTTTTTAGGAACAAATCTACAAAAATTAAGTTTAATACATACACAAATATGGACTTGGCCTCAAGCTGGGCTAGGGGAATCATTGTTATTTGTTTCTATCGGTATGAAGATATATGAAACAAATAGACAAGATAGATGCAATATTTATATGTTAATTGTAAGTTTTATAATGTTGTTTTTTGAATCATATTTTTTACAATCAATGTCACCTAAGGATGCGAATTGTTATATTTCACTTATTTTTTGTGCACCTTTATTATAGAATGTTTAAAAAAATTTAGAATTTCATTTAATACAGAATTATTAGGAAAAATTTCTATGTATATTTATATGACACATCCTATTGTTTTAGCAATCATATGTAATTTTGTTGTTTTTAATAATACGTTTTATAAGTTTTTTGTTGTAACTTTTGTAACACTTCTAATTAGTATAATTACATATCGATTAAAAAATAGAAGGATATTATAAATTAATTAGTGTACTAAATATATTGACATTAGTTAGTGCACTAATTATAATATTTAGTATACTAACTAATATAAGGGAGGTGTCCTATGGATCCGTTGGAATTTGAGGATATTAAAGAGATTTTTCTACAATTTAAATCTCTTCATAAAAATATTCACGAACTTACAAGTAAAAAAAGTAGTATTGAAGGATTATCAGCTGATCAATGTTATTTATTAGGACTAATTGATCATTTTGATCATCCTAATCAAAAAATTCTTGCAGAACGTTTGAAAATCACACCAGCTACGTTATCGGTAAGATTACAACGTTTAGAAAAGGCTGGTTTTATTGAAAAAGTTGTAAGTAGACAAGATAAAAGAAATGTTACTTTGCATATTACGGAAAAAGGAAATAAAGAAATTGAAAGTTGTAAAGATGGTATGAAAATGTTTACAACACGTTTGTTTGATGGAATAAATAAAGAAGATTTAGATAGAATGAAAACGTATTGTCAAATCTTTGAAAAAAATATTCATTTAATGAAGGAGGAGTTAGATGTTCAAGATTAAAGGATATTTAAAGAAATTCTGGTATTTAATTCTTGCTTGTATTTGTTTATTGTTTGTACAAGCACAAACAGAATTAACTTTACCAGATTATATGAGTGATATTGTTTCGGTGGGGATTCAAGCAGGGGGATTTGCTTCACCTGTTTCAGAAGTTTTAACGGAAGAAACTTATCAACATTTATTATTGTTTGTTGATCAAAAAGATCAAAAAACAGTAAAAAAAGATTATAAAAAAGTTAGTAAGGCCAATCAAGATATCGTTGATACATTTCCTAAGGCTAAAGGGAAAACAATTTATCAATTGAAAGATTTATCAAGTGATGAAGAAAGTGAATTAGAAGATATTTTAATGAAACCTATGTTAATTATTACTTCACTTGATAGTATGGATACTTCTAGTAAAGAGTATCAAGAAAAATTTGGTCAATTACCACCAAATATGAGTGTTTATGATGTGATTTCTTTTATGGATGAAAGTCAAAAATCAAAAATGTTTGAAGATATTGATACAAGAATGGATACAATGGGTGAAAGTACTTTAAAAATTGCAGCTGGTAATGGTGTTAAAGCTGAATATAAAAAATTAGGTGCTGACATTGATAAAGTTCAAACTGATTATATTTTAAAAACAGGTTTAAAGATGTTAGGAATTGCTTTACTTGGAACAATTGCTGCTATTTCAGTTGCTTTCTTTGCGACAAAAGTTGCTGCTGGTGTGGCACGTACTTTAAGAAAAGATGTTTTTGAAAAAGTAGAAAGTTTTTCTAATGAAGAATTTAATCATTTTTCAACAGCGTCACTTATTACACGTACAACAAATGATATTACTCAAGTACAAATGGTGACAATGATGCTTTTACGTATTGTATGTTTTGCACCAATTATTGGTATTGGGGCTTTAATTAAGGTCTTAAAAGAATCACCATCAATGACATGGATCATTGCAGTTGTTATTCTTGTTATTTTTGGTGTGATGGCTGTTGCTTTTGCAGTTGTTATGCCAAAATTCAAAATTATTCAAAATTTAATTGACCGTTTAAATCTCACAATGCGTGAAAATTTATCAGGAATGCTTGTTATCCGTGCTTTTGGTAATGAAAAACATAGTGAAGATCGTTTTGATAAAGCCAACAAAGATGTTACAAATTTAAACTTATTTGTTAATAGATCAATGGCTTCTATTATGCCGATTATGATGTTTATTTTTAATGTGGTTACTTTAGTGATTGTTTATTATGGTTCTAAACAAATCGATTTAGGTAATCTAGCAATTGGGCAAATGATGGCCTTTATGCAATATGCAATGCAAATTATTATGGCCTTTTTAATGATTGCAATGATTGCTATTATGTTACCTCGAGCTAGTGTTGCTGCTAATCGTGTTTATGAAATCATTGAAACAAAACCAACAATTCAAGATCCAATAAATCCAGTTGCTTTAGACGAAGATAAAAAAGGACTTGTTGAATTTAATCATGTTTCATTTGCTTATCCAGGGGCAAGTGAACCGGTTTTAAAAGATATTGATTTTGTTGCTAAACCTGGACAAACAACAGCTTTTATTGGCTCTACTGGTTCAGGAAAATCAACACTTATTAATTTAGTACCTCGTTTTTATGAAGTTAGTGAAGGAAGTATTAAGGTTGCAGGGGTTGATGTTCGTGATATGACACAACATGAATTACGTGATCGTATTGGACTTGTTCCTCAAAAAGGAAACTTATTTTCTGGAACAATTCGTTCTAATTTAAAATATGGCGCACCAGAGGCAACTGATGAAGAATTAGAAGAAGTGATTCGAGTTGCGCAAGCAAAAGAGTTTATTGATCAAAAAGAAGAACGTTTTGATATGGAAATTTCACAAGGTGGAACAAACGTTTCTGGTGGTCAAAAACAAAGACTTGCGATTGCTCGTGCAATAGCTAAAAATCCAGATATTTATATTTTTGATGATAGTTTTTCAGCTCTTGATTTCAAAACAGATGCTAAACTTCGTCAAGAATTAAATCAACTTGTTAAAAAGACAAAAAGTACAGTTTTATTAGTAGGACAACGTATTGCTTCTATTATGGATGCAGATCAAATTATCGTGTTAGATGAAGGTCAAATTGTTGGTAAAGGGACACATGATGAATTAATGAAATCATGTCAGGTTTATCAAGAAATTGCCTATTCTCAATTATCTAAGGAGGAACTAAGTCATGAGTAATGAAAGAAGAAGACAAGGGCCTCGTGGACCAATGGGACGTGGAATGAGAGGCAATGGTGAAAAAGCTAAAAACTTCAAAGGAACGTTAAAGAAATTATTTGTTTATTTAAAACCTTATTATTTTAAATTAGCAGTTGTTATTATTTTTGCAGCTGGTTCAACAGTATTTACGATTGTAGGACCAAAGATTCTAGCAAAAGCAACAGATAAATTATCTGAAGGAATTATGGCCAAAGTAACAAATACAGGCGGAATTGATTTTGATTATATTGGTATGATCTGTTTGATTCTTGTTGGTTTCTATCTTGTCAGTGCACTCTTTAGTTTTATTCAAGGGTTTATTACATCTTCGATTTCACAAAAAGTTGCTTATGATTTAAGAAGTTCTTTATCTAAGAAGATGTCAAGAATGCCTTTGAGTTATTTTGATAAACATTCTAGTGGAGATACTTTAAGTAGGGTAACAAATGATATTGATACAATTGCCCAATCACTCAATCAAAGTTTATCACAAGTGATTACATCTTCTGTTACAGTTGTAGGAATCTTTATTATGATGCTTACCATTTCAGTAAAGATGACCTTGATTGCAGTGCTTGTTTTACCACTTTCGATGTTACTTATTATGTTTGTTATGAAACATTCTCAAAAGTACTTTAGCAGACAACAAAAAAGCTTAGGAGATGTCAATGGTCACATTGAAGAAATGTACGGTGCTCATGATGTTGTTAAAGCCTTTAATGGGGAAGAAGATTCTGTCAAAACATTTAATGAATATAATGATGCACTTTATGATTCAGCATGGAAATCTCAATTTTTATCTGGTTTAATGCAACCTTTAAGTAACTTTGTTGGAAACTTAGGTTATGTAGGTGTTTGTTTATTAGGTGGTTTTTTAGCTGGTGGTAATACAATTACGATTGGTGATATTCAAGCCTTTATTCAATATGTACGTCAATTCAATCAACCAATTGCCCAACTTGCGCAAACAATGAATATGTTACAAAGTACAGCAGCAGCGGCTGAACGTGTTTTTGAATTCTTAGAGGAAGAAGAATTAGAACCTGAAACAGTTAAAATTGAAACAGATGAAGTTGAAAAACTACATGGTTCAGTTACTTTCAATCAAGTCAATTTTGGTTATTTACCAGAAAAAACAATTATTCATGATTTCAATATGCATGTTCATGCTGGACAAACAGTCGCTATTGTTGGTCCAACAGGAGCAGGAAAAACAACGATTGTTAAATTATTGATGCGTTTTTATGAATTAAATAAAGGTTCAATTATGATTGATGGTCATGATATTAAAGATTTTTCAAGACATGATTTAAGAAGCTTATTTGGAATGGTTTTACAAGATACATGGCTTTTTAATGGAACAATTAAAGAAAACTTGATGTATGGTAAATTAGATGCCAGTGATGAAGAAGTAAAAAATGCTTGTGAAATGGCATATGTAGATCATTTTGTCAATACTTTAGAAGATGGTTATGATACAGTTCTTGATGAAGAAACATCAAATATTTCACAAGGACAAAAACAATTACTAACGATTGCTAGAGCCTTCTTAAAAGATCCTAAAATTCTTATTTTAGATGAAGCAACTTCTTCGGTCGATACACGTACAGAAGTACTTATTCAAAAAGGTATGGAAAAATTAATGGAAGGACGTACAAGCTTTGTTATTGCACACCGTCTATCAACTATTCGTGATGCTAATACAATT
>OCHA01002250.1_pt1 | contig 11978 bp, 9 predicted proteins | sample 1538591 | NCBI WGS metagenome assembly OCHA01 (sample SAMN04571710, study PRJEB22368) | human gut metagenome | biome: human gut; material: stool | host: Homo sapiens | place: Luxembourg | collected 2012-09-06 | reverse complement strand
ATTCACTCGGCTATTAATTTTTTGTCACCCATTCAATTTGAAAATTCTTTATTTTACTCTTAATTCTTTTCGCCTTTTTGTGTCCAGATTATTGACTATGGTCCAACTCTTGGATATGGTGAAAATACGCTCATCAGGCTTCTGATCGTACAGCATATTGATGTAATCCTGCATTTCTTCACAAAGAAAATTAGGCATTTCAATAGTGCGGTTGCTTTTCTTGGTTTTCGGCTCTGTGATGACATCTTCACACTTGATACGCTGATATGACTTGTTAATGCGGAGCTTTCTGTTCTTAAAATCAAAGTCTGACGGAGTAAGTGCCAGCAGTTCACCAAGACGCAGACCGCACCAATAGAGCATTTCAAAGGCATAGAATGAAATTGGTTTATCCATCATCACCTCAGAAAACTGCATATACTCGTCCTTTGTCCAGAAGTTCATCTCCTTGGCGTTCTTCACGCCGATGCTCCCTGCCTTGGCAGCAGGGTTTGCACCGAGGTCATAGTAACGGACGGCGTGATTAAAGATACATGAAAGCTGATTATGCAGATTTTTCAAGTATGTCTCCGAATAAGGCTTTCCGTTTTTGTCACGGTGACGGAGCAGCTCATTCTGCCACGCCAGCACGTCCCTTGCCTGAATGTCTTTCATTGGCTTATCCCCGAAGTATGGCAGTATCTTTGACTTGATGACGTGAGCCTTATGCTCCCAAGTATTCTGTTTCAAACGGGCTTTCATGTCCTGTTCATACAGATTATAAAAATCCTTGAACAGCATATCAAGGTCACTGCTTGTCTGGAGCAAAAATCTGCGTTCCCAGTCCTGTGCTTCACGCTTGGTCTGAAATCCACGCTTGCACTTCTGCTTGCGTTTGCCCTGCCAATCATCATAACGAACCATTGAATACCAAGTACCGTTTTTGTCCTTGTATATAGGCATTAGACATTCTCCTCCTTTTTCTGCGGAGCGGAATTGTAAATACGCTCGTTGAAGTAGTCACGGTTCACTCTGCCTGTTACGGTGATAAATCCCTTGTCGGAAAGTTCCTGATTGAGCTTGCGAATGATCTTGTACGCATAAGCTACAGAGATCTCCATGACTTCAGCTACTTCTTCTGCACGGATAAATTTTTCTGACATATTCGTCAATCCTTTCTGTGTTCTGTATTAGCAAAATTTTCTCTAAACATTTTTGCTTAATTCTATTATACTAAGCAAATTTGCTTTTGTCAAGACCTTTTTGAAAATTTTCTAAATTTTTTTGTTTAGTATCTCTTGACTATCCTAAACATATATGTTATAATGAGTTTGCATACAGAACTTGTATTATAAGGAGTGAACCACTGTGAGCATAATGGGAGATAAGATACACCGCATCCGTGACTTTCGTGGAATGACGCAGAAACAGCTTGGCATGGCTGTCGGTTTCGATGAAAAGTCTGCCGATGTCCGTATTGCACAGTATGAATCGGGTACTCGCACACCAAAGCAGGCACTCGTGGAACAGCTTGCCGAGGTGCTGGATGTAAATCCTCGTTTCCTTGCCGATGATGAGATTCTCGGTGCAGAGGGAGTAATGATGATGCTATTTGAACTGGACGAGCATTACCCGATCAGCATTGAGGACTTTACAGACGAGGACGGCAATCAGCAAAAGGCGATTTGTTTCGGCTCAGTGCTTATGAACGACTTCTTTACCGAGTGGCAGAGACGAAAAAAAGACCTTGCTGACGGTAAGATCAGCAAGGCCGAATATACAGAATGGAAGCTTAACTGGCCGAAAACGACCGATGACTGCGGTAAACACGAACCCTCGAAAGAGTGGCGTAACCTATAAGCCACTTGAAACGCAGAACATTTCAGTTTAGCTCCCTGTTATCAAATTGTTATCATTGAGATTTTAAGACATCGGAAACAGCGTAGATACGCTGTTTCTGATGTCTTGTTTTTTATTCCCACTCTATTGAAGCAGGTGGTTTAGTGGTAATATCGTAGACAATTCTATTAACATTCTTTACTTCATTAACTATTCTGGCAGATATTTTTTCAAGTATGTCATATGGAATTTTAGCGAAATCGGCGGTCATGAAATCAGTTGTAGTAACCCCTCTGAGAGCAAGAACATAATCATATGTTCTTGCGTCACCCATGACGCCTACCGTTCTAGTATTTGTAAGCACTGCAAAATACTGATGAATATCTTTATCTAATCCGGCTTTTGAAATTTCCTCACGGAAAATATAGTCTGCTTCCTGAAGAATTTTAACCTTATTTTCATCGAGATCACCGATAATTCTGATGGCAAGTCCCGGACCAGGGAACGGCTGACGGCTTACCAGTTCATAAGGCAGACCAAGTTCTGTACCAAGTTTTCTCACTTCGTCTTTAAAAAGAAGTCGTAATGGCTCAATAATTTCTTTAAAATCAACATGGTCGGGAAGTCCTCCGACATTATGATGAGATTTTATGACTGCTGCTTCGTCATCATCGCCGCTTTCAATAACGTCAGGATAAATCGTTCCCTGAACAAGATAATCTACAGTACCTATTTTTTTAGCTTCTTTTTCAAAAACATTTATAAATTCAGCACCAATAATTTTTCTTTTCTGTTCCGGATCGGAAACGCCTTTAAGCTTTTCTATAAAATACTTTGATGCGTCAACTCTTACAAAATTAATATCCCAGTCTGCAAAAGCTTTTTCGACTTCATCACCCTCATTTTTTCTAAGAAAACCATGGTCAACAAAAATACTTGTAACCTGTTTTCCGACTGCTTTTGACAGAAGTGCGGCAGCAACAGAACTGTCAACTCCGCCTGACAGGGCTAATAAGACTTTTTTATCGCCGACTTTAGCACGGATATCGGCAATAGCTGTTTTAACGTAATTTTCCATTGACCAATCGCCTGTGAATCCACATACATTGTAAAGGAAGTTTCTGAGCATAGCTACGCCATTTTCGGTATGATTAACTTCAGGATGGAACTGTATGCCGTACAGCTTTTTATCTTCATTTTCAATAGTTGCTGCCGGACAGGAATCAGAATATGCAGAAGCCTTGAAGCCATCGGGAAGCTTTGATATGTAATCAGTGTGGCTCATCCATGAAATGCCTTTTTCAGGAAGTTCATTGAAAAGTTTGCTTTGTACATCGTAATTTGTTTCAGTTTTGCCGTATTCTCTCATTTCAGCTGTAGATACAGTACCTCCAAGAGTAAAAGCCATAAGCTGACAGCCGTAGCATATACCCAGAACAGGGATACCTAATTCAAAAATTTCCTTGTCAATTCTTGGAGCGTTTTCAGCGTAAACGCTGTTAGGACCACCTGTAAAAATGATACCTGTTGGTTTTCTTTTCTTTATTTCTTCAATTGGAGTTTTACGGCTGATAACCTCGCAGTAAACTCCGCATTCACGTACTCTTCTTGCAATCAGCTGATTGTACTGACCGCCGAAATTCAAAATTAAACAAAGCTGATGATTCATATTTAACTCCTTTGATTGAATTTAATATTTATATTATGCCATTTTTCGATAAAAATTGCAACTGTTTTTCATAATTTCATTTGAAAATATATCATATCAATTAATTGCTGACCGCATTCAAAAATAGGATGATCATAATTATCTATAAAGAAATTTTTAATAATATGGGATTTTCTAAATCCACATTTTTCATAAAATGGTACGGTTAAGGGACTGTTTCCGGTTCCAACCTGTAAAATATCATATTTATCTTTATATTTATTAACGATAAAATCAATAAGTTTTCTGCCATACCCCTTATGCTGATGTTCTGGAACTGTCGCAATGTTTTTGATTTCCAGTATGCCGTTGCCTTCATCGGTTATAATGCAGATTGCTTTTGTTCCGTTATTATTTAAAACATACATAATTCCTCTATTCAAATAGAGGTCAATCATATCTTCCTGTTCATCGGCAAGAAGAAGTAAATTTATGTATTGTTTCTTGTTTTCTTTAATTTCTGTAATTTTCATAATATATAAACTGTGTTCTGTTCAGTCCTTAAAATCAATTTGTACAAATATCCTTAACAATTTCTCCTGCAATAATAAGTCCTGCAACTGACGGAACAAATGAAACGCTTCCTATAGTTTTTCGCTTTGTCGTTATTTCCTTGCTTTCTGCTTTATGTTCACAAGGTTTTTCCGTGGAATAAACTACTTTTAGTTTTTTTACATTTCTTTTTTTCAGTTCATGTCTCATGATCTTTGCAAGGGGACACATTTCTGTTTTGTATATGTCGGTTACTATGAGCTTTGTAGGATCAAGTTTGTTTCCTGTACCCATAGAAGAAATAACAGGAACATTTTGCTTATTTGCATTTTCAATCAAAGTCAGCTTAGAAGAAACGGTATCGATAGCATCGGCAATGTAGTCGAATCCGGATAAATCAATTTCGCTGCCGGTATAAAAGCAGTCCAGTGCGACAACGTTTGCATTAGGATTTATGTCAAGTATTCTTTCTTTAACAACATATACTTTCTTCTTACCGATAGTAGAATGAAGAGCAATAAGCTGGCGATTCAGATTAGTTATTGTCACTTCGTCATTATCAATAAGTATAAGCTTTCCCACACCGCATCTGGCAAGAGCTTCGGCAATATAAGATCCAACTCCTCCTACGCCGAAAATTGCAACTGATGAACTTTTCAGCTTTTTCATACCGTCTTGTCCAAGCAGAAGTTCTGTTCTTGAAAATTCATTAAGCACGCCAATCACCTCTGTCTGTTACAATTTTATATCCAGCTGATTCAACTCGTCTTTCAAGACATTTTCTGCATTCTGCTGCTTCATCTCCCATACAGATTTTATTATCGTAAAGGGAATAAAGCTTTCTGAATTTTACCGGAGACAGATTCGGCATTACTACATTAGCTCCTGCTTTTAGTCCAAGTTCTCTTCCTTTGGGATTTATAGTTCCCAAGGCGGTAGTTGACGGGATCAAGGCATGGGGGAGGAGAATACGGGTAAGAGCTACCATAACCAGAGTATCTCTGAGAGTACCGTTTTTAAAATCCTTAAATGGTGTTTCATTATGTGAAATAAACGGACCGATTCCAACCATTTCTGGTTCTAATTTTTTAATAAACAGCAGGTCTTCCGCAAGATTGTCATGAGTTTGAAAAGGGGAACCTACCATAAATCCTGCGCCTGTCTGAAAACCGATTTTCTTTAATGTTTTCAAACATTCTATTCGGTTGTCAAAGGACATTTCTTCAGGGTGAAGCTTTTTATAGTGTGATTTAGTTGCAGTTTCATGTCTCAGCAGATACCTATCTGCACCGGCATTAAATAATGCTTTATAGCTTTCTTCTGTGCGCTCTCCGAGAGAAAGGGTTACCGCACAATCCGGATATTTTCCTTTTATTTTAGAGATGATACTGCAAAGTACGCTGTCGCTGAAAAATGAATCTTCACCGCCTTGCAGTACAAAGGTACGGAAGCCAAGCTCATATCCGGTATCACAGCACAGCAGAATGTCCTGTTCCGTCAGTCTGTACCGGTTAATTTTATGGTTATCACGGCGTATACCGCAGTAAAGGCAGTTATTTTTGCAGTAATTTGATAGTTCAATTAATCCTCTGATATAAACGTCCTTACCGTATATTTGTTTTCTGATGTTGTCAGCTGATTCAAAAAGATATTCATCATTAGAGTTGTTTTCTATAATTGCAATAATATCTTTCTTTTCAGCCATATGAGTGCTTGAGATTCTGTCAATTATCTCTTTAATATTCATAGAAATCTCCAATTAATAATATTATTTTTAATCGTAATCATAAAACATTCTGTATTTTTTATCATTGTGCGCATAACAGCTTAAAACCAGTCCGATTGCTATATACATGCTGAGAAGCGCAGTTCCGCCGGCACTGAAAAACGGCAAAGGAATTCCGATAACAGGCATTACTTTCAGAACCATTCCTATGTTCATAAAACAGTGAGTAAAGATCATAGCAAATGTCCCCAGACAAATAAGCTTTCCCAGCTTGTCCATTGTATTTCTGCTGTTATTAAGTATTTTTATACAGATGTAAGCAAGTATTAAGATTACTGCAATTGCTCCTACAAATCCAAATACCTGACCAATATATGAGAAAATAAAGTCGTTGTGCATTTCAGGAACAATTACATAATCATCTTTATTTCCAAAGAGACCTTTACCAAATAATTTTCCCGAACCCAGAGCGGCAAGACCTAAATTCTGCTGATATTCAAGTCCCATAGGATCAGTTCCCGGGTGTATAAGTACTAAAATACGATTTTTATGAAGAGATTGTAATCCATAGTTCCAGAGAAGATATATTGCCGGAGGAGTAATTACAATCGCAGCAATTATATATTTTATAGAAAGTCCTGCTGAAAACAGCATTACTACAAACATAAGAATAAACACCATAGCCGTACCGTAGTCTCCTTGCAGCGCCACAAGTCCGATTGGTATTGCTCCGTGAATAATCAGTAACAAAAGATGAAGCGGATGATTTATGTTTTCTTCATCTTTGTAAAGATGAAATGAAAAAGTAAGAATAAAAGCAAGCTTCAGGAATTCCGAAGGCTGAAGGGTAGTGAATCCCAGATTAAGCCATGCTCTGTCATCTGCTCCGGCGCGCTGGAGACCCAGACCGGTAAAAGTCAGCAGCACAAGAGCAATAGAGGCAGGAGCATATAGAAACCACAATTTAACCAGATGATGATAATCAATTGACGCTATAATGAAGCATACTGCAATTCCGAGTCCGGTAGATATAAGCTGTATAATATAGGTACGCTTTTCAATGTCTCCTATACCGACTTTATACATGGAATAAAGCATAATTACGCCTATCAGCGCACATACCGTTACTGCTATAAGCAGTCCCTTATCAAGACGTTTATAGTATTTGGAGATTTTTTTAACAAGTGTATTCATAATTTTACCTTTCTTCTGTTTGCCGAGTAATAAGAATCTGTTTTCATGAGTATTCACGAATAGATTCTGAAATTATTTACTGTTGTCTTGTTCCATATTCCAATATTTTCTATCAAGGCTTCTGAACTGTATAGCAGCGGATATATGTTCTTTTTCTATTATTTCGCTGGATTTCAGATCAGCAATTGTTCTTGCAACTTTCAGAATTCTGTCATATGCTCTTGCAGATAAACCAAGCTTGTCAAAAGCGTTTCCGATAAAAGCTTTGGCGCTGTCACTCATCATACAGAATTCCTGAAGCCTGTCAGGAGTTATATTTGCATTGCAGTTTATTTTACTGTTTTTAAATCTTTCATTTTGTATATCTCTGGCTTTTGTTACTCTTTTTCGTATTTCAGAAGAGGATTCTTCTTTTTTATTTGATGAAAGATCCTGAAATTCAACAGGAGCGGCTTCAATATGCAGATCAAATCTGTCCAGAAGGGGTCCGGATATTTTGGAAAGATATGTTGAAACCTGTTTGTGAGAGCAACGGCATTTGTTTCCGGGATGTCCGTAATAGCCGCAGGGACAGGGGTTCATTGCTGCTATGAGCATTATTGATGCCGGATAAACCACTGTTCCTGCCGCTCTTGAAATAGTGACTTTTCCGTCCTCCAGAGGCTGTCTTAATATTTCAAGTGTTTTGCGGTCAAATTCCGCAAGTTCGTCCAGAAAAAGTAGACCGTTATGAGCAAGAGAAATTTCTCCGGGTTTGGGTATTGAACCGCCTCCGGCAAGACCGGCGGCAGAAATAGTATGATGGGGAGTCCGGAAAGGTCTTTCGGTAACTAACGGCGATTTGGGGTCGAGCAATCCGGATATTGAATGTATTTTTGTAGTTTCAATTGATTCTTCAAATGTCATTTCCGGAAGTATAGAAGGCATTCGCTTTGCCAGCATACTTTTTCCGCTTCCGGGAGTACCGATAAGAAGTGCATTATGTCCTCCAGCTGCGGCAATTTCAAGAGCTGCTTTGGCTGTTTTTTGACCTTTGACATCTGAAAAATCAAACGTATAGTTTTCCGGTTTATTTTCAGGTATGAATTTCGGTTGTTTTTCAATTCTTGTACGCATTGTAAAATGGTCAAGGATTTGTGATACAGATTCGGCTGCATATATGTCGATACCTTCCGCAACGGAAGCTTCAAAAGCATTGTCCTTGGGTACGAATACTGATTTAAAACCGGTTTCTCTTGCAAGCAGAACCATAGGCAGGACGCCTTCTATAGGACGCAGGGTACCGTTTAATGAAAGTTCTCCGATGAAGCAGCAGGAGTCAAGATTTTCTTTAATATAGCCTGCGGCTTTCAGTACGGCAACAAGTATAGCAATATCGTGAACAGAACCGCTTTTTCTTGTTCCGGCAGGGGCGAGGTTTACCATTACCTTAGCCACGGGAAATTCTATATTGCAGCATCTCATAGATGCTTTTATTCTTTCACGGCTTTCCTTTACTACAAGATCGGGAAGTCCTACGATATCAAATGCCGGAATTCCACGGCTTATTTCTATTTCAACATCAACATTGAATGCATTCAGTCCGAAAAGACCAAGACTGTTAATTTTTGCAAACATAAAATGCCCCTCCGGTATGTAATTTACAATTACATATATTATATCATGTTTGAGGGAAAATGTAAATAAATATCAAATTAAAGAGAAAAATATTTTTTCCAGGTATGTATATTTTTAGCTTGGTTCACATTATATGGATTTGGATAAAATATTTTATATGGTAAGTTACAAAAAGCGGCATAATCCTTTAACAGGACTATGCCGCTGGTCAAAAATACTTGCTTTTGACCGTAATTTTATATATTAGGGATTGTAACTGTCGGAGACGGTGATGAAGAATGCTGTTCAGCTCCATATCCTTCATTTCTTACAACCGAAACCTTATTGTAAATATCCATACCAGTACCGGCAGGAATAAGTTTACCGATAATAACATTTTCCTTAAGACCAAGAAGCTTATCGCTTTTGCCTCTGATTGCGGCGTCAGTGAGAGCCTTGGTTGTTTCCTGGAATGATGCCGCCGACAGGAAACTGTCAGAGCTTGAAGACGCTTTTGTAATACCCTGAAGTACAGGAAGAACGGTAACATATTCAAGATTTTCTTCTCCGTTTTCCATTCTGTCTCTGATTGAATTGTTAATAGCGTCCACTTCTTTTTTATCAACCATTGCTCCGGGAAGAAGATAGCTGCTTCCTGATTCGTCAACCTTGATCTTTCTGAGCATTTGACGAACGATTACTTCGATGTGCTTATCGTTGATGTCAACACCCTGTAAGCGGTAAACCTTCTGAACTTCATGAATAATATAATTCTGAACTGCCTGAACACCGAGAATGCTGAGAATATCAGACGGATAAACGTTACCCTCAGTCAGCTTTGTACCCTTTTCAATTACTTCATTTTCCTTAACTCTGATCTTGAAATTGTAAGGTACCATATACGTTTCAGATTCATTTGTTTCATGATTTGTGACGATAACATTTCTGGTAGTCTTGATTTCTTCAATATGAACAACGCCGTCAATTTTAGAAAGTATAGCAGCATTTTTAGGTCGTCTTGCCTCAAACAGTTCCTCGACACGAGGCAGACCCTGTGTAATATCTTCCGCAGACGCAATACCGCCTGTATGGAAAGTTCTCATTGTAAGCTGCGTACCAGGTTCACCGATTGACTGTGCGGCAATGATACCGACAGCTTCACCAACGGCAACAAGATTACCGTTTGCAAGGTTAGCGCCATAACATTTCGCACATACGCCGTGTTTGGATTTGCAATGAAGAACAGAACGAATCTTAATTCTTTCAACGCCGGATTCACAGATTCTCTTTGCGTCTGCTTCAGTAATGATTTTATCTTTGGACATAATAATCTCACCGGTTGCAGAGTCTTTCAGATCGTCAACAAGGTATCTTCCTAAAAGTCTTTCAATCAGCGGTTCAATAATTTCATTGCCGTTTCTGATTTCATAAACTTCAATACCGTCAGCAGCATGACAGTCATGCTCACTGATAATAACGTCCTGTGATACATCGACAAGACGTCTTGTAAGGTAACCTGAATCGGCGGTACGAAGAGCGGTATCGGCAAGACCTTTTCTGGCGCCTCGTGAAGAAATGAAGTATTCCAGAATGTTAAGACCTTCACGGTAATTGGCTCTGATAGGAATCTCGATTGTAGTACCGGAAGTATTGGCAATAAGTCCGCGCATACCGGCAAGCTGTCTTATCTGATTGATACTACCACGGGCACCGGAATCAGCCATCATGAAAATAGGATTATATTTATCAAGTCCTGTTTTCAGTGCAGTTGTAACATCATCGGTAGCCTTGTTCCATACGTCGATTACTTTCTTTGATTTTTCTTCTGATGAAATATAACCGTAGTCGTATTGTTTTGTGATAACATCAATTTTCTTGTCAGCCTCTGCAAGAATATCCTTTTTCTGCGGAGGTATCGTAGCGTCGCAAACGGCAACAGTAATAGATGCCTGTGTTGAATATTTAAATCCGAGAGCCTTAATTTTATCAAGCACTTCCGAGGTTGTAGTTGTACCGTGAATTCTGATACATCTTTCAATAATATTTGAAAGCTGTTTTTTACCTACCAGAAATGCAATTTCAAGATCAAACTGCTTATCGGAATTAGTTCTGTCAACATATCCCAGATTCTGTGGGATACTTTCGTTGAATATCAGACGTCCTACTGTACAGTCGATTATCTTGGAAACTGTTTTATCGCCGATATCCTTTGTAATTCTTACCTTGATTGCAGCATGAAGTGAAACGTCGTGTTCATGATATGCCATAAGAGCTTCATTAACGTCTCTGAAAACCTTACCTTCGCCCTTTTCTCCTTCCTTCTGCATTGTCAGGTAATAAGAGCCAAGTACCATATCCTGTGAAGGTACGGCAACAGGACAACCGTCGGAAGGTTTTAACAGGTTATTTGCTGCAAGCATAAGGAATCGTGCTTCTGCCTGTGCTTCTGCTGAAAGAGGAAGATGAACTGCCATCTGGTCGCCGTCAAAGTCAGCGTTAAAGGCTGTACAAACCAGCGGATGAAGCTTGATTGCACGTCCCTCAACCAGAACAGGTTCAAACGCCTGAATACCCAGTCTGTGAAGCGTGGGGGCACGGTTGAGCATTACAGGGTGATCCTTAATTACATTTTCAAGAGCATCCCATACTTCTGTTGAAGCTCTGTCAACCATTTTTCTTGCACTCTTTATATTAGCAATGACCTTTGTATCAACTAATCTTTTCAATACAAAAGGCTTGAAAAGCTCCAGTGCCATTTCCTTTGGAAGACCGCACTGATACATTTTAAGTTCAGGTCCGACTACGATAACCGAACGTCCAGAATAGTCTACACGCTTACCAAGAAGATTCTGACGGAAACGTCCCTGTTTACCCTTAAGCATATCAGATAGTGATTTCAGCGCACGGTTATTAGGACCTGTTACAGGTCTGCCGTGACGGCCGTTGTCAATAAGAGCGTCAACGGCTTCCTGAAGCATTCTTTTTTCATTCCTGATAATGATATCAGGAGCTTCAAGTTCAAGCATTCTCTTAAGACGGTTATTTCTGTTTATAACACGTCTGTAAAGATCATTAAGGTCTGAAGTAGCATAACGTCCGCCGTCCAGCATAACCATAGGACGTATATCCGGAGGAATTACCGGAATTACATTCAGTATCATCCATTCCGGTTTATTTCCGGAAAGTCTGAATGCTTCGATTATTTCAAGCCTTTTTAAAAGCTTGATTTTCTTCTGACCGGTTGGAAGACCTTTAAGTTCTTCTTTCAGATCGTCTGAAACAACCTCAAGATTGTTTCTCCACTCAGTATCGAGTTCAGCAAAAGTCTTGCATTCATCACATTCGCATGTCAGAGGAGAATGTGTACATTCCGCTTTTTTTCCGCCCAGAGATATTTTTCCTGAGTTTATAAGTCTGTTTTTATATACGTCGTATCTTTCAGGA
>OCHA01002244.1_pt1 | contig 12013 bp, 10 predicted proteins | sample 1538591 | NCBI WGS metagenome assembly OCHA01 (sample SAMN04571710, study PRJEB22368) | human gut metagenome | biome: human gut; material: stool | host: Homo sapiens | place: Luxembourg | collected 2012-09-06 | reverse complement strand
TGCCGTTGAGGTCGTTGTCGATGGTCTTGGGGATACCCATGATGCGGCACTCGTAGCCCACCTTCTGCATATACTTGGAGATCTTGTTGCAGGTATCCATGGAGTCGTTGCCGCCGTTATAGAAGAAGTAGCGCACGTTGTATTTCCGGAAGATCTCCAGAATACGACGGTAATCCGTATCGTCCGTGTCCGGGTCTGCCATTTTGTAGCGGCAGGAGCCCAGCTCCGACGACGGCGTGTGCAGCAGCAGGCGGAGCTCGTCCGGATCCTCCTGAGCGATATCATACAGGCGGTCATCCAGAACGCCGCGGATGCCATGGGCCGCACCGTAAACGTTGGTAATGGCATCGGATTCCAACGCAGTCTTGAGCACTCCGTAGGCGCTGGCATTGATGACTGCAGTCGGCCCGCCGGACTGCCCAAAGATACACGCGCCTTTTAATTCACCGGACATAACGTACCTCCATAAATTCAAAGAATTGATAGATTTTACTGAAACATTGAATTCCACTATTGATATTATCTAAAAACATGTGTAAAATAAATTGAACCGATGATTTGTTTTGCATCATATTGACATTCTATATATTATATGAAAGTGAGTTGACTTGTCAATGTCGATTGTAACTTCTCAGGAAATGTTTGCAAAAGCGTATGCAGGCGGCTATGCCATTGGCGCCTTCAACGTGAACAATATGGAGATCATTCAGGGCATCACGGAGGCTGCCAAGGAGTGCAACGCGCCGGTGATCCTGCAGGTATCTTCCGGCGCGCGCAAGTATGCCAACCGTACGTACCTGGTCAAGCTGGTGGAAGCCGCCGTGATCGAAACCGGCCTGCCGATCTGTCTCCATCTGGACCACGGGGACTCGTTTGAGCTGTGCAAGGCCTGTGTCGATGACGGCTTTTCTTCTGTCATGATCGACGCTTCCTCCAAGCCGTTTGAGGAAAATGTCGCGCTGACGCGCCAGGTCGTGGAATATGCGCACGCACACGGCGCCGTCGTGGAGGCAGAGCTCGGCACGCTGGCCGGCATTGAGGACGATGTCAAGGTCAAGGCCGAGGATTCGTCCTATACGCGCCCGGAGGATGTGCAGGAATTCGTCGAACGCACCGGCTGCGATTCGCTTGCGATCGCCATCGGCACGAGCCACGGCGCTTACAAATTCAAGCCCGGCACGAAGCCGCAGCTCCGTTTCGATATTCTTGAGGAAGTCTCCGAGCGGCTGCCCGGTTTCCCGATCGTGCTGCACGGCTCGTCGTCCGTGCCGCAGGAATACGTACAGATGATCAACGAGTTCGGCGGCGCTATGCCCGGTGCGATCGGTGTGCCGGAGGATCAGCTGCGTCAGGCAGCGCGCCTGGCCGTGTGCAAGATCAATATTGACTCTGACCTGCGTCTGGCCATGACCGGCACGATCCGCAAGTATCTTGCCGAGCACCCGGCAGAGTTTGACCCGAGAAAGTACCTCGGCCCCGCGCGGGAAAACATCAAGCAGCTTGTCAAGCACAAGATCGTCGATGTGCTCGGCTGCGACGGAAAAGCCTGAGCTGCTGTCTGTATACGGCTCAGTCAGAACAGGGGGAACTCCCATGAATTTTCAGGAACTTCTGATGCGGCTGTCTGCGAGCTGTTTTGCTGCCGACCGGCCGGATTATGATTGGAAAACGCTGCGCCTGTTTCCGGAAACGGGACTGGATCTTGTGCTGATCGTGCGTCTTGCTGCGGCGCTGATACTGTGCGTCATCGGCGCACTGGTGCACAACACGGTGGTGCAGTATATCCTTTTGGCTTTGTCCGCGCTCGCCGCCGGGTATGACTACCTTGCATCTGCGATCGCCTGCATTCTGGACCGGCAGGTGTTCCGGCCCGCGGTGATCGTGATCGTGTGCGTGATCGGTACGATGGCGGTCGGGCAGCCGGTGGATGCCGCCGTTTTCCTGCTCGTGTACCGGGTCGCGTCGATCCTGATCGCGGTCGTTACGGTGCATGCGCAGAAGACGCTGGAAGCCGCCGTCGGCGGGGAGATCCATTCTCCGGCTGAATTCGCCGCCCCGAAGTGGATTGGCTATCTTGCACCGGCCGGTCTGTGCATTGCGGTGCTGGTGGCCGTGCTGGAGATCGTGCTCAAGGTCGCAACGGTTTCCCGGGCAATTCATGCCGCCATGATCGTCCTCTTTCTTTCCACCCCGTGCGCGCTGCTGATTTCTGTGCCGCTGGTGTGGTACAGTGCCGTCAACGGTGCATACCGCTGCGACGTGCTGTTTCGCAGCTGCCGCAGCATGCGCGCGCTCAACGCCGTGCGTGCGGTTGCAGTCGATGAAGGGGAAGGGGACAGCCAGCTTCCGAAGGTGATCAGCGTGAAATCCAGTCAGCTGACGCCGGAGGCCCTGCTGCAGCTGGCGGCCAATGCGGAGTCCTGCTCGAACAGCCGCACGGCGCGCGCGATCTGCGCTGCCTACAGCGGCCCCATTCTCACGCAGTATCTCTCCCGCGCAGTGGATATTCCCGAAAGCGGCGTGGAGGTTTACATTGAATCGACCCGCGTTTGCGTCGGCACGCGTGAGCTGATGATCCTCAAGGGTGTGGACATCCCGGATGCAGACCTGACAGACGGCTATGTGGTCTATGTATCCGTTGGTGAGCAGTATGCAGGTAAGATCCTGCTGCAGGAAGTTGTGCAGTCGGACACGAAGCCCGCGCTCAAAGAGCTGCGCGCGCTGGGCGTGCACACGATCACGCTCTTCAGCAATGCCAGCAACGACTCCGTTGCAGAGAATGCAAAAGAGCTCAAGGCGGATCACCTCTATTGCAAGCGCAGCGGGGCGGAAAAGGAACAGATCCTGTCGCAGCAGGTGGAGAACCTGAGCGACGGGGAACTGCTGCTGTATTATGACCGCCGCTGCACGGCACATCCGGAGCACTCATCGGCAGATCTGGACGCCTGCGTGATCCCGGAGGAGAGCGACGAGCGGTTTGACGCCGATATCCTGCTCACAAGCCAGGATCCGTACCTGTTGCCGGAGGCGATCGAGACGGCCGGCTGGGTCGAGGGCATCTGCCGCGAGCATCTGGCGATCGGCGTGGTCGTGAAGGTCCTGCTGCTGGTGATGGCAGAGCTCGGCTATTGTACGCTGTGGTTCGCCGCCGTTTTGGACGGCGCTGCCGCGCTCGGCACGCTGCTGATGGCGATCCGTGCGTTCGGCTTCGATAAGCCGCATCATCGCGTCCGCGATTACCTGCCGAAGGTCAAATCCAAATAAGCAAGCAAAATCTCCGATCCCTGTTTTCAGGAATCGGAGATTTTTTTCGCCGTTTTCTCGTCAGGAGAGAATTCTCCCAGCGGATTTGCCGCTGCAGCCGTGCGCAGCTGATCGTTGTCTACGTGGGTGTAGATCTGCGTGGTGTTCAGGTGCTCATGGCCGAGCACCTCCTGCAGCGTGCGCACATCCACGCCGTTTTGCAGCATCAGTGTAGCGGCGGTATGCCGCAGTTTATGCGTGGAATACTGGCTGGCGTCCAGTCCCGCACGGGTCAGGTTTTTCTTAACCATGACCTGTACGGAATCGCAGCTGATGCGCGTGCGCCGGTTGGAGAGAAACATGGCCGTCGTGCGCGGCGGCGCGATTTCGCTGCGCACAGCCAGATAGCGGTCGAGCGCCTCGCGGCAGGCGTTGTTGAGGTAGACAACACGCTCTTTGCTGCCCTTGCCAAGGATGCGCAGGCTGTCGCCGTGGTCATCCTGCAGGTTCAAGCCGACCAGCTCCGAGATGCGCAGACCGCAGTTGAGAAAAATACACAGAATGCAATAATCGCGCTCCTTGTTTTTCCCATCCACAACGGACAGCAGCCGCTTGCTTTCTTCCAGTGTGAGATAGTGGGGGAGGGTTTTTGGTATCTTCGGGGAGTCGAGATCCTGCACCGGGTTTTCCTCCAGCAGCTTCGCTTTCACGGTCAGGTATTTGAAGAAGCTGCGGATCGCGGCGATCTTGCGCGCACGCGAGCTGGCGCTCAAGCCGTATTCCGGCTCGTGCGCATTCGGCTGCCTGACGCGGTCGCGCGACAGATAGGCCAGAAAACTGTAAACCTCCGTGAGCGTTACGGCACGCAGGAAGGAAAGATCCACATCCGCAATGGAGATCTCGTCCAATTCCGCCGTGCGCGGCGCGAGCGTCAATTTCAGCCTGCGCGGCAAAACGCTCACCGCCGTGCGCGGCGCGAGCCCGCGGTCGAGCTTCAAAAATCGCAGAAACATCCGCAGGTCGAGATAATACTGGTCGACCGTCGCCTTGGAATGCCCGCAGATCGTTTCGTGATAAATCAAAAAGTCGCGCAGCACCTGCGGCGCATCTGAATAATCCATAGCCAACACCTCAAATTCTAATAAGAGCATACCAGAAGTATGGGGCAGTGTCTATTGACGAAATCCACAAATAATTCGGCAAAATAAAAATTTTGCCGAATTCAGAGGAGGAGAAAACAGCCGAAAAGCGCGATAAGCGTCTTTCGGCTGTTTTTTCACACTATTTTCTCATTTTTTCATCGTGCGCTTTCTCGCAGCTGAAATCGAAAGATCTACGCACCGAACACAGCCTTGAGCGCTTCCCGGATGTTTTTGACCGGGATCGTCTGCAGGCCGTTTTGCTTCTGCACATCATCGCGCACGTGCGCCGGGATGATGCAGCGCCGGAATCCCAGCCGTGCGATCTCCGACAGGCGCTGATTCAAATGGCTCACGGAGCGGATCTCGCCGGACAGGCCGACCTCACCGACGGCGGCCAGATCGCTGCCGACCGGCAGATCCTTATAGCTCGATGCGATTGCCAGAATGACCGCCAGATCCGTGGCCGGCTCGTCCAGCCGCAGACCGCCGACGACGTTGATGTACGCATCGCAGCTCGACAGCGAAAAACCGGCACGCTTTTCCAGCACGGCCAGCAGCAGCATGGCGCGGTTATAGTCGATGCCGTTGGCGTTCCGGCGCGCGCCGCTGTAACCCGACGGCGTGACCAGAGCCTGCACCTCGGCCAGCACCGTGCGCGAACCCTCCATGACGCCGACGACGCAGGTGCCCGGCGTGTTGGTCGGACGTCCGGACAGTAACATTTCCGACGGGTTTGTTACCTCTCGAAGCCCGGAATCTTCCATTTCGAAGACGCCGATCTCGTTGGTTGACCCGAATCTGTTTTTTGCCGCGCGCAAAATGCGGTACGACATACTCTGATCGCCCTCGAAGTACAGCACGCAGTCGACCATGTGCTCGAGCACCTTCGGGCCGGCGATGCTGCCCTCCTTGTTGATGTGGCCGACAACGAATGCCGTATAACCGCTGTCTTTGGCCGAGCGCATGATGCGCATCGTGCACTCGCGCACCTGACTGATGCTGCCGGGCGTCGAGGCCGTCTCGGCGTCGTACATAGTCTGAATGGAATCTACGATCAGGACGGTCGGCTGCAGGTCGTCGATCGTGGCGAGAACGGTGTTCAGGTCCGTTTCCGCCAGCACATAGATGCTGCCGTGATCAACGCCGAGGCGCTGCGCGCGCATTTTCAGCTGGCGCTGGCTCTCTTCGCCGGAGACGTAAAGGATCGTTTCCTGCTCGCTGATGCGGCCGCAGAGCTGCAGCAGCAGCGTGGATTTGCCAATGCCGGGCGCGCCGCCGACCAGAACCAGCGAGCCGCGCACGGCGCCGCCGCCGAGCACGCGGTCAAATTCCCCGATCCCTGTGGAAAATCGCAGTTCTTCCTCGGCGTCCAGTTCCGAGATCAGTTTTGGCTGTGCGATACGTTTTGCGCGCGTGCCGAGAGACATTTTGGGTTCTTTCGGCGCCTCGACCAGCGTGTTCCATGCGCCGCATGCCGGGCACTGCCCCATCCATTTTGCCGTCTCATTGCCGCATTCGGAGCAATAAAAAACGGTTTTTGTACTCGATTTTGCTTTCATGTAACCATTCCTGTTTGCGGCAGAGACTGCCGGTATTGTAAGTAGGACGCGATGATCACGGCCGCCAGTTTGGTCTGGTAGCCGCCGTCCTTGAGCTTTGTACACTCGGATTCATTGGATAAAAAGCCGCACTCGACCAGCACCGCGGGACATTTCACTTCCCGCATCAGGTAGATCTTCTCCGAGATCGGCGCCGCGACGCGCCGGTTTTGCGGGTCAAGATACGCAACGAGATTGTCATGGATCTGTGTGCCGAGCGCTTCGCTTCCGTCGCTCGCCGCATACAGTACCTGCGCGCCTGACGGTTTGCGATCCGGATAGCAGTTCTGGTGGATGCTGATGAGCACGGCGTTATCCGTTTTTCGGATCAGCTCTGCGCGCTGGTGCTGGTCGGCTTTCTTTCGCTCGGCGATCGTGGTGGCATTGTCCGGATATGCAATGTCCGGGCTGTCGCGTGTCATGACGACTTCAATGCCGGTCAGCTCCGCGATCGCGCGTGCGCGCAGCGCGATCTGCAGGTTAATATCCGCCTCGACCGTCCCATTTGGCGCCACTGCCCCGCCGTCCTCCCCGCCGTGACCGGCGTCAAGGATCAGGACCTGCTTTGGATCGGTCCAGTTTGCGGCCGCTTCCGCGCGCCGGAGCTGCCAGTCGGCGGCAAACCAGCCGCCGAACACCACGATCAACGCCAGCAGCACGACCAGGATCCGCTGATAGAGTAACTTTGTCACGGCGCTCCCCCCCTCTTGCTATGGTATGCGGCGGGAACGGACGCTTATGACATGCTCTCAGGATACCATTTTGTGCCCGGCGCGTCAACCAAAGCACAGAAAAAGAAACGCGCGGTCGAACCGCGCGCCTCTCAATATTGAGTTACTGAAGCTGCTTCAGGAAGCCTTCCAGACGATCCATGCCGGTCTCGATGTTTTCCGTCGAGATCGCATAGCTCAGGCGCACAAAATTCGGTGCGCCGAAGCCGCTGCCCGGCACGACCGCGACCAGGCTCTTTTCCAGCAGCAGCTTTGCAAAATCATCACCGCTGCCGATGATCTGACCGTCGATCTGCTTGCCGAGGATCTGCTCGAGATTCATCATGACGTAGAACGCGCCGCTCGGCTTCAGGCAGCTGACACCGGGCATGGCGTTGATGCGGCGCACGATCAGGTCACGGCGCTGCTCAAACACCTGGCGCATCTGCTCCGCCTCGTCCTGCGGGCCGGAGAGCGCCTCGATGGCCGCACACTGGCACATGGTGCCCGGTGCGCCGGTCGAGTGGCTGAGGTAATTGGTCATAGCCTTGGCCACCAGCGCCGGAGACAGAGAATAGCCGATACGCCAGCCGGTCATGGCATAGGTCTTGGAGACGCCGTTGATGAGGATCGTGTGTGCCTTGATCTCGTCACTGAGCGCGGCGACGCTGGTGAACGGCACGCCGTCATAGACGAGCTTATCATAGATCTCATCCGAGATGATATACAGGTCGTGCTTGACGCAGACATCGGCGACAGCCTTGAGCGCCTCTTTCGGATAGACAGCGCCGGTCGGGTTGGAGGGGTTATTGAGAATGATGGCCTTCGTCTTGTCCGTGATGGCGTGCTCGAGCTGCTCCGGCGTGAGCTGGAAGCCCTGTTCCTCACTGACATTGACGACCACAGGCACACCGCCGAACAGGCGCACCATCTCATAATAGCTGACCCAGTACGGGGCCGGGACGATGACTTCGTCGCCCGGGTCGACCAGAGCGGCCAGCGCAATGTAGACCATATGCTTGGCACCGCTGGCGACAACTGCCTGCGTGGGCTCGTATTCCAGACCGTAATCCGCCTTGACGCGGTCACAGATCGCCTGACGCAGCTCGATCATGCCGGCCGCCGGGGTGTAGCGCGTCTTTCCGTCGCAGATCGCGCGCACACCGGCATAGCTGATGCGGTCGGGCGTGGCAAAATCGGGTTCTCCGGCGCCAAAGCCGATGACGTCTTTTCCTTCTGCTTTCATCTTCTTGGCCAGCGCGCTGACGGCCAGCGTCGCAGACGGGCTCACGCCGGCAGCAATTTTGGAAAGTGCCTTCATAAACATCCCTCGTTTTCTTTAGAATTCTTGCCCATAGTTTATCACAGCATTGTGAAGAAAACAACGCAAACCTTACACAAAACGCCAACCGGAATCCACATCATTTTTGCCGGATTGAGAAAAAATCTACTGCACCGTCCGCCGATATACACAAAGACGCAGCGCCTCCATGTCGTAGGCGCTGCGGCGCAGCGTAATGCAGCAGACAACGATGATGATCTGTGGTTGTGTGCTGACGGTTGTACGCATCATAGTGACCACTTATCCATTTTCCTGCTGGCGGTGCTGATGCACCGCCCGCTTACTGAATCACCTATTTTCAGGGGTACAGGGTGGAACTTTGCGCTTTTTTGTCACTCGATAAGGAATCTTAACACCACATCGACCATGATAAAAATTTTCTGCAGTATAGTCACCCAGATATCCGTCTTCCACTGAAAACACATAACGAGAATGCTCGTGAATCCAGGTTCCTGCAACCGCCGCCTCCCGATACCAATTATCTATAACCTGATCCGGCAGATAGCGAAACGTCTCTCGGGTCATGTAGGAAACCTGATCTGCCTTCGGAGTAAGTAAATAATACTCATATATTTGAATTCTGCTATTTTCGTCATACCGGCAGATGCTTATTGTATTTGCACTGTTATTTCTTATCTCCACCCCCAGCGTCACTCCTGCACCGTACAAAATATACTCCTCTAAGCAGTGCATGTGCTTGACCGTGATCAAGCGGTCCGATGCATCAAAGCCGTATATATGAGAAAGTCTTTCCTCCGGCGGCCGCTTCTTGCAAAGGCGGCCGCGTTTTGTGTTGCCGAGCCAGAGATCTTCCGTCAAACTTGGACAATAGTAGCCACGATGCATCGTACCACCTGCGCAATACTGCTGATAAACGACCTGAGATCTCTGCTTCTGCAATGCGGCTGCGACATCGATCTCTTTTGCCAGCAATGCCCGCATGTAATCACGAACGAAGTCCATGCTTCGCCTCCTTTCTTAAAATTTAGGGGTAATTCCATCCAATACAACGAGGTCGAGCCGTCGTTATAGATCATGGCGAACGGCTGGTTGCCATCGTCATAGGCAAACTCGAGGGACTTCCATGACCACAGTTTACCATTGCATCAGCACAAATTCAAGAATCATCATGATTCCTGATTTCAAGACACAAATCCTGAAATCAAGAACAGAAGCAACATAAACAGGCATCCGGCGTTTTGCCGGATGCCTGTTATAACGATTTGCTATTCTCAAAAAAAAGCGTCTGCAAGCCGGTTCCCGGACACCAGACAGAGCTCTTGTCACAAAATAATACAGATCAGTGTTCCGCTGCCCTCGTTGACGACGCGCTGCAGTGTCTCCTGCAGCTTGCTGACGGCTTTGGTCGGCAGGCAGCTGAGTTTCTCCTCCACGCCCTCGCGTGCGATCGTATAGATCGGTTTCCCGAAAATGTTGGACTGCCAGAGCTGCTCGACATCCCCGTCAAAGCCCTGCAGCAGGAAGCCGAGGATCTCGCTCGATGCGTTCTCTCCGCCAATCTCCGGCGAGACCTCTGTCTCGATCGTAGTCTGGAACATGTGAATGGCTTTTGCGCTGGCCTTGAGCCGGACGCCGTAGCGCCCGCCTTTGCGGACAATCTCCGGCTCTGCCAGCTGCAGATCACCGGCCGACGGCATGACGACCCCGTAGCCCTTGCTGCGCACGTCCTCCAGTGCGCCGCGGATGTGCTGATAGTCATCCTGGATACGCCCCATTTCCGCCAGAAACGAGATGAGCTCCCCATCACTGCGCAGGGAAACGCCCGCCTGCTCGCTGATGATGCTGTAGTACAGCGCGCGCGGAAATGTGAGCACGTAACAAACGCCCCCGGTGTCCACGGAGACGTTTTCCACGTCCGCCGCTTCCAACAGTTCGCTGTCTGCGAGCACTTGCGCCGCGCGCCGTGCGTCACGCAGGCGGTGCAGTGACGGCACCTGTTCGCGCAGCAGTGCATAGAGCTGCTGCTTTGTCTCATTTTCGGGCGGCAGGACGTCCATCCACTCCGGCATACGGAAGCAAGCCTCTGTGACCGGGAATTCATACAATACCGAGCGCAGGATCTCCAGAATATCCTGCTCCGTCAGCTCCAGACAGTTGACCGGCAGGCAGGCGGCATCGTACTGCTCGCGCAGTTGAGCCGCCAATGTCTGTGCGGCCTCCCCCGCCGGATCGGCCGTGTTGAGCAGGATGAGAAACGGCTTGCCGATGTCCTGCAGCTCTGCAACGATGCGCGCTTCTGCCGCGGCATAGTCCTCCCGCGCGAGCTCGGTCACGCTGCCGTCGGTCGTGACGACAATGCCGATCGTCGAGTGCTCGCGGATAACTTTGCGCGTTCCCTCTTCCGCCGCCACGCGCATGGGGATCTCGTGATCGTACCACGGCGTTGTGACCAGACGCTCTTCCCCGTTTTCGTACTGACCGTTTGCGCCGGGGATCATATATCCAACGCTGTCGATCAGCCGCACGGAGGCGCGCACGGAAGCATCCAGCTCGATCGAGACGGCATCCTCCGGGACAAACTTCGGCTCTGCTGTCATGATCGTCCGGCCGGATCCGCTTTGCGGCAGCTCGTCGCGCGCACGCTCCCGCACGTAATCATCGGAAATATTCGGAAGCACGAGCGTTTCCATGAAGCGTTTGATGAAGGTCGATTTCCCGGTGCGTACCGGGCCGACAACGCCGATGTAAATATTCCCGCCGGTACGGGCGGCAATGTCTGCGTAAATTGAAGAATTGTCCATTCTGTCGTCCTCTCCTCATCAGTCTTACCAAAACTGTATGAGGTCCGGGACGAGAATATGCCGCCGGCAGCGTGCCGGCGGCATACGTTATGGACAATATGTCTGTGCGGTCTGATGGAGCACCTGACTGACGGTGAACGTGACATCCGGGAACTGCCGCTGAAGTTTCTCCTGCAGGACCGGGATGACCACATTTTCCGTGCAGAAGTGATCGGCGTCGATCAGGTTGATGCCAAGCTCCTTTGCCGCGAGGAAGCGGTCGTACTTCACGTCTGCCGTCACGAAGGTGTCGCAGCCCTTCGCAGCCGCCAGCTCCAGCATATTCCCGCCGGAGCCGCCGCAAACCGCGATTCTTTCCACTGGCAGGCCACCATCCACATACCGCAGCCCGTTGGCGTGCAAACGTCCGGCAACATAGGGCAGAAATTCCGCCATGGTCATGGGGTTCGGAAGCTTCCCTACACGTCCGCAGGTAAGCGTGCGCCCGTCGGCCGCCGTACCGGCCGGCTCCAGGCCGCCCGTGACCTCCGCGCCCAGCGTCGCCATGAGCGCATCATTGACGCCGCCGTCGGCAATGTCCAGATTCGTGTGCATACAGATGGCGGAAATGCCGTGCCGCGCCATGGTCAGCACCTTGCGTCCGGCGAGATCATCCGTCGTCGCGTGCCGCAGCGGCGTAAAGATGAGCGGGTGGTGCGAAACAATGAGCTGCGCGCGCAGCTCGATCGCTTCTGCGATCACGGCGTCTGTGATGTCCAGCGCCAGCAGTGCTTTTTTCACCACAGCGCCGCCGTCACCGACCAGAAAGCCGGCGTTATCAAAATCCATCTGATACCGCACCGGCGCGATCTCATTTAAGAAAGTGTAGATGTCATTGATGATCACCATGTCTGTACCTCCTTCAGGCAGGTTTGCAGCTGCGAGAGCCGCGCGTCGATCGCTGCCAGTTCCGACGCCGGCGTCAGCTTTGCAAGCGCCATGCCGGCGCGTGCGCGCGTTTGCCGCCGGATCTCTTCTGTGAGGTGCTCCGGCAGCAGCGGATCGCGGCGGCGAAGCAGCAGCTGCTCCACCGTGTATGTCTGCCCGGCCGGCTGTCCAAGCACGCGCAGGGCAAGATAGCGCTTGCCGGCATCGCGGCAGAGGGCTGCGTCCTCGATCGTAAAACCGTTGTGCCAGAGCCAGTCCGTCAGTTCCTGCACTTTGCTCTGCGGCTGCA
>OCHA01002241.1_pt1 | contig 12037 bp, 8 predicted proteins | sample 1538591 | NCBI WGS metagenome assembly OCHA01 (sample SAMN04571710, study PRJEB22368) | human gut metagenome | biome: human gut; material: stool | host: Homo sapiens | place: Luxembourg | collected 2012-09-06 | reverse complement strand
AGTAACTGCCATATTGACTTGTCTGATTTTTCATCTGCTGCGTTGTCGTCGGTCGCCGTAGCCACCGCTACGCCTCCTTCCTCCGCCTTGCATATGAAGAAATCATCCTGCGTCAATATAGCAGAAACTTAATTTTCGATGTACTAGTTAGGATAATATATGAATGAGTGTGTTATAGAGGAGATAAAAATGAAACATTTAGAGGAGAATTATGACATAGTAGTGGTCGGTGCTGGACACGCTGGCTGTGAGGCAGCGTTGGCTGGGGCGAGATTGGGATTGAGTACGATCATGTTTACGGTAAGTGCAGAGAGTATTGCGCTGATGCCTTGTAACCCAAATGTAGGCGGTAGTTCAAAGGGACATCTGGTCCGTGAGTTGGATGCTCTTGGCGGTGAGATGGGAAAAAATATTGACAAGACTTTTATTCAGTCAAAAATGCTGAATTGTTCCAAGGGTCCGGCGGTACATTCCCTTCGTGCTCAGGCAGATAAGCAGGCATATAGCAACGAAATGAGAAAGACGTTGGAGAATCAAGAGAATCTGACCATCCGCCAGGGAGAGGTTACTAAGCTTCTGGCAGAGGATGGCAAGATCACAGGTGTGAAGACGTATTCCGGCGCTGTTTACCATTGTAAGGCGGTAGTCTTGTGTACTGGAACTTATCTGAAAGCACGTTGTATTTATGGTGATGTAAGCAATTATACTGGTCCAAATGGTTTACAGGCGGCTAATTATCTGACTGATTCTCTGAAGAAATTGGGAATTGAAATGTTCCGTTTCAAGACTGGAACACCTGCCAGAATCGCAGGAAATACTATAGATTATAGTAAGATGGAAGAGCAGTTTGGCGATGAGAGAGTAGTGCCATTTTCTTTTTCTACAGATCCGGAGGATGTGCAGATCGAGCAGAAATCCTGCTGGCTGACTTATACCAATGAGACTACCCATGATATTATCCGTGCCAATCTGGATCGTTCCCCGTTGTATTCTGGTATGATCGAGGGAACTGGTCCACGTTATTGCCCGTCTATTGAGGATAAAGTAGTTCGTTTTGCAGATAAAAAAAGACATCAGGTGTTTATTGAGCCAGAGGGAATGTACACAAATGAGATGTACATTGGCGGTATGTCCAGCTCTTTGCCGGAAGATGTGCAGGAGGAAATGTACCACAGCGTACCAGGCCTTGAGCATGCAAAAATTGTGAAGAATGCTTATGCTATTGAGTACGATTGCATTAATCCAAGACAGCTTTATCCAACGCTGGAATTTAAGAAAATTAAAGGTCTTTTCAGTGGCGGACAGTTTAACGGAAGTTCAGGTTACGAGGAGGCAGCAGCCCAGGGACTGATCGCTGGTATCAATGCAGCCATGGAAGTGCTGGGAAAAGAGCAGCTGATCCTGGATCGTTCTGAGGCTTATATCGGTGTTCTCATTGATGATCTTGTTACAAAAGAGAACCATGAGCCATACCGTATGATGACCAGCCGTGCCGAGTACCGTCTCCTTCTTCGCCAGGATAATGCGGATCTGAGACTTCGTAAAAAGGGCTGGGAGGTAGGTCTTGTAGATGACGAAACCTATGCAAAAGTAGTGGAAAAAGAACGCTTGATAGCGGAAGAAATCCAGCGTGTGGAGAATACAAATGTGGGTATGACAGAGGCAGTTCAGAGCCTTCTGGAAAGCAAAGGAAGCACACCACTTAAGTCAGGAATCAGTCTTGCAGAGCTGATTCGCAGACCGGAGCTTTCTTATGCAGATGTGGCTCCTATTGATAAGAACCGCCCTGAACTTGCCTGGGATGTGCAGGAGCAGGTAAACATTAATATTAAATACGACGGCTATATCCGCCGCCAGATGAAGCAGGTAGAGCAGTTTAAGAAACTGGAAGCCAAGAAAATTCCAGAGAATCTGGACTATGAGAAAGTAAAGAGCCTGCGTATTGAGGCACGGCAGAAACTGGAACTTTACAGACCTGTTTCCATTGGACAGGCATCCAGAATTTCCGGTGTTTCACCGGCGGATATTTCGGTGCTGCTGGTTTATATGGAGCAGTATGGGAAAAATCGTTAATAAAGGCGCATTTTTGCGCTTACGCAAGTAATAATCATATGCCAGAGCCTGTTTGAAAAATCATTCCCGCAATCTGCACGCCCCACTTTGCGGTATATTTCACCCGAATTCGGTTGCCGTAGCCCGCTACGGCGCCCTCATCCGGGCGAAATCTCCCACAAATTGTGACGCACATCTTGCAGAAAGCCTTTTTCAAACACGCTCTAGTGGATTTCACCTTCGTTAAAAACGCACCTGAAATGACCTGCTAAGAAATATTACTTGCAAAAACGCTGTGTATTAATCAACTGGAAAGTAAGTAGTTTGAGGTATAAGGAGACATATATGGAATACGATTTAACACTCTTTGAGAAAGGACTTGAAGAGCTTGGAATTGCTCTGTCCAAGGAGCAGAAGAAGCAGTTTATCACTTATTATGAGTACCTTGTAGAGAAAAATAAGGTAATGAATTTAACTGCAATTACCGAGTACAACGAGGTAATTTTAAAGCATTTTCTTGACAGTTTATCTATCGTAAAAGTTGGCAGTTTTGACCACAAAAAGCTGACGGGAAAGTCCGTGATCGACATCGGAACCGGCGCTGGTTTCCCTGGAATTCCGCTGAAAATAGCTTTTCCAGAGCTTAAAATTACCCTTCTGGATTCTTTGAATAAAAGGGTGAATTTCCTTAATGAAGTAATCGAAATGCTTGGATTAAAAGACGTAACAGCCATCCACGGAAGAGCTGAAGACTATGCGAAACAGAAGGAACACAGAGAAAAATACGACTTCTGTGTTTCCCGCGCAGTAGCCAATCTAAGCACCCTTTCCGAGTATTGTATCCCCTTCGTAAAAGAAGGAGGCAGCTTTATTTCTTATAAATCCGGCAAGATTGATGAAGAGCTTGCGCAGGCAGAAAATGCTGTGAAAATCCTTGGTGGAAAAGTTCAGGATGTAGTGAAATTTCCACTTATGGACACGGATATGGATCGTTCTTTCGTTGTGATCAAGAAGATGAAACCGACCGCCAAGAAGTACCCCAGGAAGGCTGGCTTGCCGGCGAAGGAACCGCTGGCGTAGAATATGTGTTAATATTAAGATAACTTTAGTCCTGAAAGAGGAAGAAATCCGTACTATATTTCTCTCCGATAATATCGGCGATTTTTTCTGAGATAACATAGGTTCTGTCTCAATCACTTTCAAAGGAATTGTCTTCATTGGGAATAGTTTGGTTAGTAGCTTGGTTAGTGTGATTAACCAAGCTACTAACCAAGCTCTTAAACATAACCATAATATCCTCACACTTAATCGTATATTCTGGCATAGGATTTCCAGCTTCCTCGCAACTGTCTTTGATTTTTTCTATTCCACATCCCCGTGCCTTAGAGCGTGTCTGAAAAATCATTCCTGCAATCTGCACGCCCCACTTTGCGGAATGTATTTTATTTTGGGACACATTTCCAACACAAAATAATCACATATTTCTCACATAATTATCTAAATTTCCTCACAGGTTGCACATAAAATAATCATAGATAGATGCATGGGATAAGCCATGCATCTGCAACTTGAAGGAGGTAAGAAACTTGATTGAAGTAAAAAATCTGGTAAAACGCTACGGCGATCACACCGCTGTAGACCACCTTTCTTTTGAAATCGAGAAAGGCAAGATTTATGGTTTCCTGGGCCCCAACGGCGCCGGAAAATCCACAACCATGAATATGATAACCGGCTATATTGCATCTACCGAGGGAACAGTAGTCATAGACGGTCATGATATTCTGGAAGAACCTGAGGAGGCAAAAAAATGCATCGGATATCTACCCGAAATGCCGCCCCTTTATTTTGATATGACCGTTCTGGAATATCTGAAATTCGTAGCAGATCTGAAGAAAATTCCTAAAGATAAAAAAGCCACTATGATCGAAGAAATCATGGACATGGTAAAGATTACTGACATGAAAAATCGTCTGATCAAGAACCTTTCTAAAGGTTACAGACAGAGGGTTGGTATTGCGCAGGCTGTGCTTGGTTACCCGGAGGTTATTATTCTGGATGAGCCGACTGTCGGTCTTGACCCAAAACAGATCAACGAAATCCGCGATCTGATCAAAGGCCTGAAACAGAAACACACCGTTATCCTTAGCTCCCATATTTTGTCCGAAGTCAGCGCCGTTTGCGACTACGTGCTGATCATTTCCCATGGAAAACTGGTAGCCAGCGATACCCCTGAGAATCTGGGAAAACTGGCAGCAGGCTCAAACAACCTGAATCTGCTTGTAAAAGGTCAGAAAGACACTATCAGAGCCGCTCTGGAGGCCGTAGAAGGGGTAAAAGAGGTTACGGTAAAGAAAAGCCCGGAGGAAGGCGTATACGCCATTACAGTGGGAACAGAAGAGAATATGGATGTGCGTGAAAAAGTGTTCTACAGTATGGTAAATGCCAGCTGTCCGATCCTTGAAATGCAGTCTAAGAAAGTTTCTCTGGAGGAGATCTTCCTTGAACTTACAGAGAGCGAGAAAAAAGATAAAGATGCGTCAGGAAAAAAATCCGGAAAATCTTTCTTTAAGACGGCAGCAGATGCTAAGAAGTATTTGAATGAGAAAAACGAAGATACTGTCCCTGATAATGGACTTGAAGAAAAAGAGTTTGATGAATCGGGCGAAGTATCCAATGATGTGTCAGATAATGGACTGTCTGGTGATAAACAGGATAGTTTTGCCGCATCTGAGGAAGAAAAGGGGGAAGAGTAAACCATGCTTGCTATTTATAAAAGAGAGCTGAAAAGCTACCTGACCTCCATGGTCGGCTACCTGTTTATGTTTTTTGTGTTGCTGATCGCAGGTATTTACTTTTCAGCGTACCAGCTTTCAGCTGCTTATCCGAAATTTGAATATACTTTAAATGCCATGACCTTTGTGTTTCTGATTGCAGTGCCGATCCTGACCATGCGTGTACTTGCTGAGGAAAGAAAGCAGAAAACAGACCAGCTTCTGCTTACTTCTCCAGTATCTGTATCCGGCATCGTAATGGGAAAATATCTTGCACTTGTGACTATTTATGCAATCCCTATTGCAGTTCTGGCAACCTATCCGCTGATCATGTCAAAGTTCGGAACCGTTGCATTTGGCTCTGCGTACACAGCACTCCTTGGATTTTTCCTTCTGGGAAGTGCAAACATTGCGATCGGCGTATTTTTCTCAGCAATCACTGAGAGCCAGGTAATTGCAGCAGTTCTTACCTTTGTATTTTTATTTGCTTTTTATATGATGAATGGAATTTCTTCCTTTTTCTCAGAGACGGCAATGTCTACATGTGTGACATTTGGCATTCTGATCATAGCGCTTAGCCTTATGATCTACAGTATGATTAAAAATGCAGTGATCTCAGGTGTTGTCTGCGTGATTGGAGAAGTGGCACTGGTAATCGTTTACGTTGTAAAATCCAGCGTGTTTGAAGGAGGAATCCAGAAGGTTCTTGAAGTGTTTAACTTAAGTTCACACTTTGAAAACTTTACAAACAGTATTTTTGATGTGACTGGAGTTCTTTATTTCCTGTCTGTCATTGCCATTTGTATATTCCTTACCATGCAGACAATTTTGAAGAGACGTTGGAATTAAGGAGGTGGGGAAAATGTTTTTTAAGAAGAAAAATGATAACAATATTGACGATAACGATAAAAACGTAATTAATATCGAAAGCGTCGAAAATAATAACAATAATAACAAAAAAGAAAAACGAAAATTTAAAGACAGTATTAATAAAAAGTACTTGAAAAATGGAAGCTACAGTTCTGTTATGATTGTTGTTTTCGTTGCTATCATTATTGTTATAAATATGATTGTAGGAAATCTTCCTTCAAAGTATACGCAGCTGGATATCAGCTCCGAGAAAATTTACACCATCGGTGATGAGACAAAAGCGATGCTGAAAGATCTGGACAAGGATGTAACCATATATCAGATCGCCCAGAGCGGAAGTGAGGATGAGACTATCAGTAATCTGCTTCAAAGATATGCAGATGAATCTGATCATATTAAGGTGGAACAGAAAGATCCAGTGGTCAATCCTAAATTTGTCAGTGAATACACCAGTGACAACCTTTCCTCTAATAGCTTAATTGTTGTATGCGGAGACAGAAATAAGGTTGTAAATTATAACAATATTTACGAATCTACAATGGATTACAACACATACAGTTATCAGACAACAGGCTTCGACGGCGAAGGTCAGATCACAAGTGCCATTGCATATGTAACCAGTGAAAACCTGCCGGTATTGTATACATTAGAGGGACATGGAGAGCAGGAGCTTGATTCTACGATCAAGGAAGATATTGAGAAAGCAAACATGGAAATCAAATCCCTGAATCTGCTTACAGAGGGAAGCGTTCCAGAGGATGCCAGCTGTCTGCTGATTGATTCTCCTACAACAGATATCTCAGAGGATGAGAAGACTGCATTGATCGATTATCTGGAAAATGGTGGAAAAGCAATGATTTTCTCCGATTACACAGGAGAAAAAATGGAAAACTTTGATGCAGTGCTGGAAAACTACGGAGTAAGCAGAGTAGATGGCCTGGTATTTGAGGGCGATGCACAGCATTATGCCGCGCAGATGCCTTACTACCTGGTTCCAACTGTAAACAGCACAGATATTACATCTGATGTTGCTTCTTCTGGATATTACATCTTGATGCCTTATGCGCAGGGAATCCGGAAATCTGATGACGTGAGAGACACTGTAAATATTGAAAGTCTTCTTACAACTTCCGACAGCGCATATTCAAAGACAGATTTGAACAGCGGTTCTCTTGAAAAGGAAGACGGTGATGTGGATGGTCCATTTGACCTGGGTGTCAGCATTACAGAGACTGTAGATGATGATAAAGAGACTCATATTATTTATTATTCCACATCAAACCTGCTGCAGAGCCAGATCAATCAGATGGTTTCTGGTGGAAATGAGAAACTTGTGATGGCTTCTTTAAGTTCTCTGGTAGACACAGAAGACAGTACAACAGTTTCTATCCCATCAAAGAGTCTGGAAGTATCTTATCTGACTTTGACAGCATATGATGCAAGCTTCTGGAAAATCTGTACCATTGGTCTGATTCCTGGAGCATTCCTGTTGATTGGATTTATGATTTGGTTAAAGAGGAGAAAAGCCTGATGAAGAAAAAATCAGTAAATCTTATTACAGCAGTGGGCGTTTTGGTTGTCCTCAGCGGCGCATACGTAGGCGTAAAAGCCTACGTAGCCAAGCAGGAGGCCGCGGATACTGAAAGTGCGGAGGAAGAAAATCCGGAAATTATTTCCATAGCGTCTGCTGATGTGAAATCAATAAAATTTGTAATTGATAAAAAAGAAGTTACCTTTGAAAAAGATGGAGATTCCTGGGTGAAAAGTGATGAAACTGGTTTCCCGGTAGATCAGGATAAAATCGATACACTGGTCAGCTCCCTGAATTCTATAAAAGCGGAAAGAACACTGGAAAATGTGGAGGATGCATCAGAATATGAACTGGATCAGCCGGATAACACGATCACGGTTACCACAGAAGATGGGGAAACGACAGTAATCCAGCTTGGAATGGAGAATGATTCCACAAGTCAGGAATACATTGACTTGAACAAGGATTCTTCTACAGTTTATGTAGTAAGCAATTCCACGTTTTCTTCTTTTGAGGGAACTTTGTACGACTTTGCAAAAAGCGGCGTTTTCCCAACTGTGGATTCCTCTACGGTCAGCAAAATTTCTGTAGATGGAAAAGATTCTTCCTATGTTGTAGAGAAAGATGAAAATAATTTCTGGAATATTACTGGTGATGGAGAGACTGAGAAAGCAGATTCTGCGAAGGCAACTTCCTTAGCCAGTACATTATCCAGTGTGGCTTATGCAAGTTATGTAAATTATAACTGCGCAGAAGATGAGCTCTCTCAGTACGGATTAGATAAGCCGTATGCAGAGATTACAGTGGATTATCAGGAGAAAGTTGAGAAAGAGTCCTCTGATGATGAAAACGAGGCTGAAAATGGCGATGAGGAGGTCTCAGAGGCATCTGGGGATGAGAACCAGGCGGATGAAAATGCGGATTCTGAAACAGATGGAAGCGAAAGCTTGGATGAAGATGCGGATTCTGAGACAAATGGAAGCGAAAGCTCAGATGAAGATGTGGATGTGGCAGACACAGAAGATTCAGAAGCTGTAGAAAATGAGAATACAGATGAAACAGCAGATGACAACGTCGAAGCAGAAGATACAGATGTAACTGAATCAGATGACGAGGCTGGGGTGGAAACTACAGATACTGAGTCCGCAGAAAGTTCTGAAGATTCAGAACCGGAAACTGAAATGGTTGACAGAGAACTTGTAATTCAGGTTGGAGATCAATCTTCAGATGGTGGAAGATATGTTCGGGTAAATGATAGCAACGAAATTTATACAATATCCGAGGATTCTCTTGATACTTTCCTTGGAAAAACAAATGCTGATTTCTGGGATTTGACAGTAAGCTATTTATCTGCAAATAATCTGGATACTCTGGATGTGAACTACGGAGGAGAAGATTATATCGTAAATGTTTCACGTGAAACATCTGAGGATGAAAACGTAGAAACATCGAATAATGAGACGGAAGATGAAGATACAACAGATAGTACCAGCAGTGATGTTGCCGACGGCAACGATGTAGAGGGAAATGCTGCTGATGATAACACTTCATCAGGTGATTTGACCGGCGAAGATACTGAAAATACAGATGACAGTTCTTCTACTGCAAGCACCACAAGTTCAACCAGTGTAACCTTATCTTATACACTAAATGGAAAAAATCTGGACAGCACAACATTTACAACGTTCTACAATAAGCTGATCAACATGACAGCGCAGAAACGTCTGACTGATGAATTTAAGTCCAATACAGATCCGGAAATGACTGTGAAATTTACAGATATAGATGGAAATGAAATGGAAGTGGAGTATTATTCCTATGATACAAATTACTATGCCGCTGTTATAAACAAAAAAGTATATCTGGTAAATAAAATGACAGTAAAAGAACTGTTTCAGGCATTTGAATCTGTAACTGGTGAGAAAGAGGAAAACGAAAAAGCTGAGACAACAGATCCTGAAACAAATGCTTCTACAGATAATGCTGAAACAGAAACGACAGAGGCTTCAGAGGATGCTGAAGAGTAGTAGTAGCTGAAAAAATGATAAAAAAAGATCTTTGCCTGTGAAAAAAACAGGACAAGGATCTTTTTTACTATTTGAAAAAACTGTTGAATTGCCTGTTACATAAGAATTCTACTGGATATGAATATGCGCGTACATCGTTTTGCAAATAACGATATCAATCAAGCTGGATGCGTGAAGTTGAAGGTGCAGATGGAAAAAATGTGTGGCGGGCTACGCCAGAGCGTGTATGAAAAATCATTCCTGCAATCTGCACGCCTTGCTTTGCTATATATCTCGGATTCAGTCGCCGTGGTTCACTACAGCAACTGAATTTAAGTTAAAGTTCCTGTGAATTGTGACATATATTTAAAAATCATTCTTGCAATCTGCGTGCCAAATTTTGCAGTATATTTTGTCTGAATTCGGTTGTCGCAGCTCGCTACGACAACCGAATTCGGGCGAAATCTCCCATAAATTATGATGCACATCTTGCAGAAAGCCTTTTCCAAACACTCTCTGATCTGCTGACATTTCAAATGGTATGAAATATGTAATTAACGTTGGCTATTTTATCTGTTTGAATTTTTATATGCATTGTTTGTTTGAAAATGAATTTTAAAATCTTTGATTTTTACTCATATGGTTTTGCATTAGCCGACTATATAAAAAGTCCGAAAATAGAAACTTTGCTTTTGCTTTCTGAAATATTACGGTAAATATAAAATGTAATAATAACTTTTATAAAATAAAAACCTGCTAAAACAAACAATAAAGTCCAATAAATGACACTTAACTACACGATAATGCAACAAAGACCTACTTAATGTACTTTGAACAACAAAACAGGCAAATGAACAGTAAAAATCCTCTGAAAAATATATTGTTATGTAAAAATATACTTTTAAACAATTCTGATTAAAACAAAAAGATTGTATAAAGATAAAATAGAACAGCGCATAATTGAAAAAATAACAAAATAATAACAAAACAATACGAAAAGAGCTCTGAGATGTATTTGAAAATCATTTCTCAATCCACACCCCCCACTTTGCAGAAAGCCTTTTTCAAACACTCTCTGGGATGTATCAAAAAAACATTTTCGCAATCCGCACACCTTACTTTGTGGTATATATTCCTGAATTTGGCTGCCATAGTTCGCTACGGCAACCTCATCCTCATCCTGGTCAAAGTCCCACAAATTGTGACGTACATCTTGTAGAAAGCTTTTTTAATATGCTCTGGAAATATAGAAAGAACAGGAAAAGCATAAAGCATAATAAATTATTATTACAAAAACAAAAAAACTTCGGGATTATATTATACAATCTCGAAGCTTTTTATTCTGCTTTGAAGGCATATCTATATCTTTATTTTAATTAAAAGAATGCACCAACCTGCTCAAGAAAAGCTTCTACATTCTCAATATGTGGAAAATGCTTGGAACATGGAATGGTTGCTGACTCAATTGCTGGATTTACTTTCTGATAAGCTTCTACAATTGCAGCACCATTTGGCTCATCTTCACCTTCTACGATATAAATGCTGTTATCAATTGATTCTACAGCATGGCGAATGTTGATATTCATATATTTAGCACTTTGGCTGGAGTATAGGCATTTTGCATAATAACCACCTTTGTGTGCAGCTTCATAATATGCATCCAGGACATCTTTGTCTACATGGAATGGATTATAATAAAGCTTATCAAGGAAGAAATCATTAATTGTTTCACGTGAAACAATTATATGGTAGATAAAGGTTCCAAATATAGGCAGTTCGATAAAAAATTTGAATAATTTATCCTTTTTTGTGGTAGTTTGGGCAAGAGAAATCATGCTTACCGGATTAATAAACATGATTTTATTAATGCTTTCTTTATCGTAAGCAGCGGCAGTAGTAACAAATGAACATGAGAAACCACTTGCAATGATGTCGGTTTTCTCTTTAATTACATTTTTTATAAAATCGCAAATGATTTGTACGAAGAGAAAATTTGTATATGTAATTCCTGCTTTTTCCGAACGTCCGCAACCTAATAGATCAAGGGTATATACGGTGTGCTCTTGAGCAAGCTGATCCTCAACACGAGACCATTCGTATCCACTGGCTCCAGGCATTGTATCATGAATAAGAAGAAGAGGAGAGCCTTTTCCCTTCTTGGTATAATAAATTTTTCCAAAACGCCAATTATAATAGTTGTGATTGGAAAAATCAAGCATTTCTTTTAACTGGGAAGAGGCAACAATCACTCTATTGGTGAGATGGATGACACCAGCGGCAATCGTAGTCAACGCGGCCAGAGTCAGAATTTTATGTTTAGTGTCTTTCATTTTATAGAGGACCTCCTTTGGGTTTGTATGTATATTATACGCCAAAGAGGCTGATTTTACAATGTTTTTTGACGTATAAATGGGAATTGACAGAATACTGGGCTACTGTTCACTTCGTTCACAGTAACACGCTTTGCGATGCACAGAAAGACGAACCTTCTTGTGACAAGCACAAGAGGTAGCGTTTGCTGCGCAAACTTAATTCTCGGGGGTTCTGTGAATTTTTTTCACAAAAAACACCTCGCGGAGCATCACTGGTGAACAGCAACAATACTGATTGCTACTCATTTCGTGACCAGTAACATGCTTCACGAAAAAAGACATATTATTTGCTTTTGATAACCTGTTTAGATATGGTTGATATTTCGCGGTTTTATTGGCTTTACCAAACCTATAACTTATTTAATGTGTTGGTCGTTATCCCGGACGCGATTTCACAATGTATATTCACCGCCGCGCGTCGCAACGTTCCGGCAA
>OCHA01002239.1_pt1 | contig 12039 bp, 7 predicted proteins | sample 1538591 | NCBI WGS metagenome assembly OCHA01 (sample SAMN04571710, study PRJEB22368) | human gut metagenome | biome: human gut; material: stool | host: Homo sapiens | place: Luxembourg | collected 2012-09-06 | reverse complement strand
GTGGTGCCACCAGGAATCGAACCGGGGACACAAGGATTTTCAGTCCTTTGCTCTACCAACTGAGCTATGGCACCATCATGTCGTTTTGTATATCGTTGTTTCGATTACGGGTGCAAAGATACGGACTTTTTTGATATATGCAATAGGTGGCGGTGGATTTTTTGAAAATATTTGAGGGTAGAGGTGGAATTAGCTGCTATAAGCAGGGTAAATAGGGGGAGCGTGTAGATAAATATGGATTTTTACTTATTTTTGGAAGCGGGTAGAGAATGATTAATAAGCTATAGATATGAAGAAAGTAATTTGGAGTATTGTTTTAAGTTGGGTATGTTTGGCATTTGCTGCTGGGATAGGAACTCGTGATGCGGTGTCTGCCTGTGATGGGAAAGTGTATAAAAAAGGGGATAAGATTATGTTTGGTGTCCCTAAGGTTTCCGGATATTTGTTTGTTAGGACGTTTACAAAGGATGGGAAGATATCTACGATGCCGAAAGAGAATCTAGCTAGTCAAGAGGCGGTGATCGTTGATATTCCGGATTACGATAAGAAACTCTTTGAGAGTATGGGCGTTTATTCTGAGGTAGAAACGCATCCTCTTGTCGTGGTAGAGCTGGATGGACGGCGTCTTTGTATAAATATTAATGATGCGCTTAGTCAAGGGAATATTGTTTCGGAATATTTTAAAAGCGAAGTTGAGGGTGTGGTCGATTTAACGTCCGATCTCTTATTTGTTTATGCGCTTAAATTAAATAATGTGGCTGTTGATGACGATGTGATAGTAAGGTATATGGCTCATTGTGACAAGAATCTGGTAGAGAAAAATCAAGCGGATCCATTTACTATGGCGGATCTTAAGAAAGAATATGCCGCTAAATTGGAAAAGGCGTTAGGGGACGTTGATTTTAGTAAGGTGTTTCGTATTGAGAGTCAGTCGGAGATGTTACAATATGATATGGATAAGCAGATCTTTCCATTAAAAGGGTTGTGGTGCCCACAAATTAAGACAGACCAGCCGGATGCGTTGGCTAAGATTGGCTTTTGTAAATGGGATGATTGTGTCTTTCGATTTGTGAATATACCAGAGTTCATGAATGTCTCTTGTGAGACGGCTCGTGCGAAAGGGTTTTATGATATGAGGAAAGTCGGAAAAGTGCCTACCTATAATAAGCCGCTGGCTACCTCTTATACTTATATCCGTTTCTTGGATAAGAAGGTACAGCTTCCCGAGAAAAAGAATAAGGTCTATCATAACGGTGATATAAAGAGTATGTCTTTGGCTGATTTGTATGGGAAAATGGCTATAGAGGCTCAAATTATAAAGATGGATGTTTATCACTTACCTTTCTTGAAGATAAGTGATTTTGAACTCTTCTATAATTATTTAGGATCCATTGAAGTGAAATAATAGGAAAACGGTCCGTCCCCCAATAAAAATGAGACGGACCGCTTTGCATTCGTGAATTCAGAGCGGATATTTCTTTTTAGTTTAGTGAGTTCCAACCTTGCGCCTTAAGCTCGACTTCACCTCCGTCACGACCGACAAGATAATTGCCTAACTCTGGCTTTGTTATATGACCGATCACCTTAATACCTTTCATTTCCGACACCTTATCATGATCTGCTAAAGGAACAGTGAATAAGAGTTCATAATCCTCACCTCCATTCAATGCCGCAGTTATCAGATTCATGTTAAACTGCTCTGCCATGGCTGCGGTTTGGTAATCGATAGGAATACGATCTTCGTAAACTCGGCAGCCTACATTACTTTCTTTAGATATATGAAGCAACTCCGAAGAGAGGCCGTCGGAGATATCCATCATGGAGGTAGGAACGATTCCTGCTTGGTCAAGAACCTCGACAATGTCTTTGCGGGCTTCCGGTTTTAATTGGCGTTCCAACAAATATTCTTTACCAGAGAAATCGGGCGTGAAATCTTTCTCCCCATTAAATATGCTTTTCTCCCGTTCCAGTAATTGGAGACCCATGTAGGCGGCCCCTAAATCGCCGGACACGCAAATAAGATCGGTCTCCTTGGCTCCGTTTCGATAGACAACTTTACCTTTCTCTCCCTCGCCTAGGCAAGTGATGCTGATCGCTAACCCTGTGCGTGAGGCGGAAGTGTCGCCACCAACGAGATCTACGTCATAGATATCACAAGCGAGTTTAATGCCCTCGTAGAATTCTTCGAGATCTTCTACACAGAAACGTTTGGAAATACCCAATGATACCGTAATCTGTTTCGGGCGGCCGTTCATGGCGTAAATATCGGAGAAGTTTACGACTGCGGATTTATAGCCGAGATGTTTCAACGGCACATACATCAAATCGAAATGAATACCTTCCAGCAAAAGGTCTGTCGTAACCAATACTTGCTTGTCTGTGTAATCTAGTACGGCTGCGTCGTCACCAACACCTTTCAACGTACTCGGATTTTTAAGTTCTATTTTATCGGTGAGATGACGGATTAACCCGAACTCTCCCAAAGTCGATATTTCTGTTCTATTGTTCATAAGATTGTTAACGTAATATAGGATGATTCTTTATTCTTGTATCAATATGTTTAACTATTAATTCTTGAAATTGTTTTTCCCGGTCCATACAGAAACCCACCGTAATAGGCAAACAATATAAATGAGAAAACCATTCCATGGGAAGCGAAGGAAGGTCACGGAGTCGGGCGGCATCTTTCTCCGTGATGATTATCAATTTACTTGTAGAAGTCAACCGCTTGAAGGCCGTTTGTATTTTCTGGATGTCATGCCGATCGAAGGCGTGATGATCCGGAAAGATCAATGAGGTGACATGCTCCGTATATTTATGGATCTCTTTTTCGAGAGGTGCCGGGGATGCGATACCGGATACCAATAAAACCTCTGTAGTAGAGGCCAGCCCTTTTAATGTGCGTCTGGGGGCTTTGCCGGAAAAGACGGGTTCCAGCTCCCCGTAAAGAATACGGCTGAAATAGAGCTCTTGATAAGCTGAGAGATGTATATCCTCCTCTATGATCCGGAAGTCTATAGGTTGTATACATGACTCACATTTCGTGACAATGATCACGTCCGCACGTCGAGCGCCATCCATAGGTTCCCTTAAACGGCCTGCGGGTAAGAGCTTATCTTGCGTATAAAGACGGTGGCAATCGGTTAAAAGAATGTTCAGCGTGGGGGCGACGTATCGATGTTGAAAGGCATCGTCCAGCACGATCACTTCCGGGCGCTTATTCTCTGGCAGAGCCAATAGATTGCGGATACCCCTGCGGCGATCAGCGTCTACGGCAACGAGAATATCTGGAAACTTACGTTTCATTTGGTACGGCTCGTCACCGATATCCTTGCTGGTACTTCGCTGATCGGCCAACAAGAAACCGGAGGTTTTCCGTTTATAGCCACGGCTGAGTACAGCTACCCGGTATCGGTCTTTTATCAAACGGATGATGTATTCCGTATGAGGAGTTTTTCCGGTCCCCCCGACAGTCAGGTTCCCCACGCAAATAATAGGCAGATCATACCGCTCTGTCCGAAGGATTTTCCAGTCGAACAGCTGATTCCTGAATCTCACCCCGATTCCATAAAGGAAAGAGAATGGAGTGAGGAGTTTATTGAACTTAATCGTATGATCTGTCAGCATGGTCTAGTTATTATAACGGTTTCATATCGTAAGGCATACGAGCTTGGATTCCGCAATTCGTCTTGATATTATTCAACGTCTTGAAGTACTCGAACTCATTACCCAATACATTTTTGACGATAGAGAGTTTCACCTCTCCGAGCTGGCTTTCCAAGAACTCGTCCAAGAAATTCTTGGAACCGCTGACGGTAGTTACGCTATACTGATCCAGATCAGCCAACCCCGCCGCTGTGCTTATAGCTAATTCAATACCGCCCAGCTCATCGACTAAACCTCTTTCTTTCGCTTGCTCACCTGTCCAGACCCGTCCTTGTCCGATAGCGTTGACCGCTTCGGTAGTCATACCTCTACCTTCGGCGCAGCGGGAAAGGAACGTTTGGTAGCCTCTTTCCACGTATCCCTGTATCAGTGCTTTCTCACTCTCGGTCATGGGACGGGAGAGGTCTCCTAAGTCCGAGAATGTGTTCGTCTTTACGATGTCCGTGGTCAACGCTAGTTTCCCGAATAATCCGGAGGCGTTCGGGAACATGCCGAAGATACCGATGGAGCCGGTCAACGTATTCGGTTCGGCGATGATCTTATTAGCGGCGCATGAGATATAGTAGCCTCCCGAGGCAGCTACGTTGCCCATGGAAACGACCACAGGTTTCACCTTTTTCAACTCGACAACTTGACGCCATATCTGCTCGGATATATAAGCGCTACCTCCCGGGGAATTCACACGGAATACCACGGCTTTCACGTCATCATTGTTTTTTAGCTTGATAAGCTCATCGGCCATTTTCTCCGTGATACTTTGTTCGATATCGTAAAAGTTGCCGGGTGTTTGCGCCTTAATCTCGCCTTCGGCGTAAAGTACGGCTATCTCCGGAGCGTTTTTGGTGGGTGAGGCCTTGAGGGTTTTCATTTGAGCTAAGTTGGCCGATCTCAGTTTCTCTCCATTTTGTCCGGCTAGCTCTTTGACGTATGCTTCTACCTCCGGCTTATACTTCAATTCGTCTATAAAGCCACATTCTACCGTTTTCACAGGGTCCGCGAAGAAAAGCCCCTCATTGGCGTAATGGTTGATATCGTTCACGCTGATGCCGCGTGATTCGGCGATGCCTTCGGTTATATTATCCCAGATGGTGGAGATATACGATTGGATTTGCTCCCGGTTCGCCTCGCTCAGCTTATCCAGCATAAAAGGCTCCACGGCACCTTTGTAGGTACCTACCTTAAAAATCTGCATCTCGATACCTACCTTATCCATCAGTCCTTTGTAGAATAGGGTTTGCGAGGCGAGTCCCGTCAATTCAAGGATGCCTTGCGGATTCAAGAATACCTTATCGGCTACGGAACAAAGGAAGTAATTCCCTTGCGTGAAATTATCGGCGTAAGCTACCACGAACTTGCCGCTTTCCTTGAAGTCTATCAGCGATCGGCGGATAGCCTCCAAGCTGGCGCTACCCGAGGAGAGAAGCCCCGATTCGATATAAATCCCCGCGATCTTGTCATTCTGTTTCGCTATCCGGATCGTCTCGAGCAGGTCCTTCAGTGACAGCATGTTTTCCTTGTCGCCCATCAAGGCGGAGAATGGATTCTCCGTCGGGTTATCCGCCAGCGTCCCGTCTAGCTTGATCTTGAATACCGTATTGCTCTTGGGGGTGTAATCAGGTGTGCTACCTACGGTGGCGATATATCCTATAGTCATGGATATCAATACCGTCAGGATTATTCCCATTGCCAACATAACGCCTAGCGTTGAGGCAAACATCATTTTAAAGAATTGTTTCATATCTATTGAAAACTAATTAGATGACAAATGTACGAAAATTTCCTCTATGTCCCGGTCGTTGAGGCATACTTGTTGGTAAACATCTCGCAGAAGCTCCGGGTTGATCTTTTTGAAATCTTTTTCTAAAGGGGTGATGAAAAGACCTCCGATATCGGCAGCTCCCGGGCTGGACAGGAGATGGTCGTCGCCCTCGGCCTCGTATTGCCACGGGCGGTGGCGTTTACGAGGGATAACCGTGATTACCCAATTATTATCGTAATAGGAGCCGAAGATATTCATCATCGGCTCGGGCTCACCGGGAAGTATCGGCAAAGCGGCGTAGATCTTTTTGAAGAGCCGGGTGGCGGCTTCTTCGGTGGCGGCTTGGATGACGAGGCCGGGGCGGAGGTTGCCGGTGAGTGGGTATATACGGTTGTCGTATACACTCGCATACGATTGTCGTATAAATTGGGTTACCTCTTCATCCAGCGGCATGATGCCCCGTGTCACCGCTTGGAAGTGGGCATGATCCGGTGCCGAGGCTCCGCTACGGGGTCCATTGTAGAAGACGGTGAAGGGAGTGAGTCTCCTTGTCAGTTCCAAGAAGTCATTCCATTGCGGCAATATCAGTTGCGGAGAATGTTTCCGGGTAGGGATCGTGAAATGCTGGGGGAAGATCGGGTAGGGGTTGCACAATACCAGATGTCGAAAGCCGAAAGGCAGTCGCTCCTGTTCCACCGGCAGATTCTCGGGACATAGGAAGCACTTGCGTTCTTTTAGGGATCGGGCATCTACCTTGGCCCCGGTGGAAACAATACGGGCGGGATTGAATTGCGCACGTATCGAGAACCCTCCCATATCGAAGGATTTTACTTGCACGGCCTCCAGCGCCTTATAGTTCTTCTCGGCCAATGGCCATGTCACGAGTTGCTTGGCTAATAATTCGGTCGCTTGCGATGAGCTGACCCAGTTGTTTGGTTTCATTGTCTTTCCATGTTTAAGCGGGCCTCGAGTTCCCAAGTCCTGATTTTATCCTTATATATATTATGGTTGTTCATTTTTACGACATCCAATGAGGCGTCGGAGTTATCTTCCCAACGGCGGCAAAGGTACAGCACGTCGTAGATCCGCCCGATCGGGTACTCGCGGCTGATACGTAGGCCGAGGGCGTAATCTTCTCCGTAACTGGTGTTCGGGAGGTTTAGTTTCCGTAGCAAGGGTGTATAAAAGGCTCGGGGCGCTCCAAGCCCGTTGATGCGGAGGGCGTTATTGTGGCCGTTCTCGGGAGTCCATTCTTTATGGTCGATAATTCCGGGCGGGATGGTTCGCATATCGAAATCGGTCATTCGGTAGGTTCCGACCACCATGGCGCATCGCTGCTCGTAGAAGGCTTCCACGATCTTACGCAGGGTATGCTCGTCTGTCCAATTGGATGGCGAACTTGCCGCAAGCCGGATGGTGTATCCCTATATTCCAGCAACCCCCGATGCCGAGGTCGTCACGCTCCGGCTGGATATGGATAATACGAGGGTCCGTGGCGGCGATCGTTTGGATTCGCTCGGAGGTGCCATCCGTGGAATGATTATCGATAATGATTAGGTTGAAAGGGAAGGACGCCTCTTGTCGCAGTACGGAACGGATAGCGTCCTCGATCGTCCGTACACGGTTACGTACAGGGATAATAACGGAGGCTTCCGTTTGAAATGTCTGCTCGTCAAAACGGACTGGCTTGAAATGAGGGGGCAAGTAGCCGCCTATCATCTTTAAGTGATCTGTACAGGCGGCTTCCATCTCGATCTGTACGGAGCGGTTCTTGGGATCTACATAGTCGAACATCTTCTCTCCGGATTTCCGTAAATCATTCTCTACTTCTGTATATAGATATTCGTTGATATGCGTCAGCGGAGCGTTTTGGGAGACTTTCAGGCGCAAGTCGTAGAGTCCGGCGAATGTATATTCCGTATCCATGGAGGCTATGGCGTTTTGTAGCGTGGAAGAACGATAGAGTAGGAGGGAGCCGAAATTGAAATCATCCCTAAGACTTCCTTTCTGGTAATCGATCACCGGATGGGGGTTGAGTTTGCCCTCCTTCTTCTCGTAATAATCGGAGTAAACCATACCGGATCTCGTATCGTCGGCGATGGCGACAAAACGTTCTAGGGCATACATGCCTAATTGAAGCTCTTCAGTCTTCGTATAAATTAACGTATAATGGGCACTGGCATAGCCGGCTATTTCCCGGAGGGTCTTCGTGCTCCATATATTCTCCGTGCGGATTAAGTTGCAGGGATAAATAGCCTTGGCGTGGGGATCGTCCGTGATTAGATAGATCTGACTCACTAAGGACGACTCGGCCAATTGCGCTACCGTTTGTCGTGTAGCCTCTATTTTTCCATAAGGGATAAAGCAATTGATTCGTTTCATTGTATATACTGTATTTTATTTTGTTGTTGAATGGAGAAAAAGCGTAAGATGGACTCCATGAGTCGATTTCGTTCCGACGGTGTTTGAAGTGCCTCAAACGGGAAACCGAGCGAACAAGTCCGATATTTCCCTTCATAAACGATTCCCGCCCCGATATTGTTCTCCGGATATCTCAAGATGGTATGGGCGAGCTTATCCGCCGGAAGTACACCGTCTACCGACTCGATCGAGTAGCAAATAGGGTTCGGACGTGTCCGGAACGTGTATCTGCCGTTTATATATCCGTAAGGGGATGCGCAACTGTTTACGATTCCCTCCTTGCTGGCATTACGGCTAGCCAACTTCCCTTTTAGTACCTCCTCGACGAACGTACGGTCTTGTGCGTTGCCCCAGCTGTCGGAGAAAAGATTCGTCCCGCTTACAAGCAAGTTGCCGCCTTGGGCAAGGTAACTGCGAAGCGTATCCTGTAAAACGGGAGTGATAACCGGTTGGCGCTGTTTTCCTAAAATCAAGTCAATAATCGGATACGTATCCGGCTTTACGACTCCCTCGGCCAAAGATTTATGGCTACATGAAACAAAGGAATAACCGGTTTCGGCCATGGCCTGCCCATGTATGAAAGGATAATCGAAGGTATTGCCCGCTATGACTTGGCCTGCGTAATTGTTGTAACTATCCCCATGCCCGTTATTATCATTGCTGTTCCATGTGGCGGAACGGCGGAATTCGAATTGATCCCCGATAAATGCGATATCATTCAGATAAGGCACTCCCCGGTCGACGGCATAAAGAAAGCCGGCTAAACTATCCGCCGTACTCTCGAAACTGGCTGGACCGCTGATCCTGTCGAATCCATTGACGATCAATACCGTCTTATCCTTTTCACCTTTAGGAGACCGGTAAACACTTACGATCTCGGAAGGGAAACTGATGCCTCCCTTATTTACGGCAGCTACCTTATAACTATGGATAATACCCGTCTCAATTGGAAGAATGATTTCTTCTCCTTTTACGAGCGTCCCGTTATCGAATCCACCGCTGTCTTTTCGACTATAAAGGATATAGGCGGTTGGTGAGGCACTCTCCTCAAGAGTATCCTGTACGGCTTTCCAGCCGATTCTCACTTTATTCGTTTCTACGAGCTCCGTATACAGACGATCGGGTGGGAGCGGTTGTACGATAGGCTCCTGTTTATTCTGGAAACAGATATAACGGAGCATCCCTTTATAGATCGCCCTACAAATAAGGAAACGGAAGCGTGGGTCTAACCCGTAACGCATATCGGCGAAGTTTTGATGGGATAGTAATTCTAATAGCATCGTTGGGACATCGGGAATACGTGCCTCTATATAAGATTGATTCCACATGCCCCGGCGGCTCCATTGAGGATTGTAAACCTTGCGGACATCGGACAGGATCTGTGTTTGGATCATGTCGGTTAGGTCTCTGGCGATCTCCCGGCTTTTCCGGTTGGTGTAGATTCCGTCGTTGCTTTTAGACATATAGATGCCGAGTGTCCCTATAATTGAGTCATCCGGGGTGGTTCCTGCGTCGGAATGGAATGCGAAGGCCATGTCGATAGGGATATGGGTCTGTTCTTTTAAATAATTAACCCATTGGGGACGTGCGTAAATGTCGTCTTGATAATCATTGCGGAAAGCGCTTTTCGAATAGATACTATCCGGTATTCCCGCCCATTGTAGCCAATATCGGGCCGCCTCGGTAAACCGTGGATACCCACTTGTCTCTGCTTCTATCGGATAGGGACTTTCTAGCGGGCTACGTGCGATGTTCCCCATGCCGCCACCGATCTTGATTGCGTCTGCCGTGATAATCTTTCCCGATTTATTGCTTTGATTCGTTAATACGATTCTCTCATGGGCTTGTTCATGTGCCGTGAATTTGAAGTTTCCCAGATAGATCCAAGTCCCACCCCCCATTGTTTGATTGACGGCGATTGTGGTTTCCCCTCCGGCATGATGGATGGTATACAGTGCCTGCTCTGTGCTGTTCGGAAAAGATTGATAGGAGGCATAGACCGCGTAATTCCCCGATTCCGGAATTTCGGGAATCCACTCGATGAGACTTTCTTTTCCTTTCCTCTGTGTGACCGTCTGCCGATAGGTACCTTGCGTAAAAGGGTTCTCCCCATTCGTATAAGTAGCTTGAATATGCCCAAATCCGGCTTTCTCCCCATCCGACCAAGCTTTCTCTCCATCCAATTCCTTATACTCGGATCCCGGAGTAGAGCGATCATTGTCGATAATGATTTCGTGTATTTGAGTGTCCCTTTCCCGGGGGATAAGAATAGTCGCTCCTGCGTTTTCAAGCATCGGGGTCAGATAAGGAAGAACAAAACTCTGCGTAAATAAGTCCTCCACGGTGCCGAACATGCGAGCCCGTTGCCATTCCCAGCGATGGGCGGTCTGGGCGTAATATAAACCATGGCTTTGCCAAAGGGCGATATGACGGTTTTGTAATCCGTTTTTTATCTCATGAGGGGTGGATAGGCTACGGGTTAGCGGGTATTTACTCTCTTTAATGGAGTATAGCCTCTTTTTGTTGGGACGTCCTTTTCTGTCGTATTCGGGAATCAAGCTCTCAATGTCTGTATCTCGGGTCAAGATGACGATCTTGGAGGCATTGGGGAATAGGGGAGCTATACTTGCGTAAAGCTCAGAAACGTTGTATTCCCGAAAAGGGATGTCCTCCAAAGCTTCATTGGCGAAAAGCGTGACTTTCTTCTTCTGTATGAGGATGGAGTCAATCTTAATGGTGCGTGAAGACACATATTGCCTTGCGAAAGAGTTTAGCTTTTGATCTAATTGCTTTTTTAAGCTTTCACTATCCTGCCCTTCTGCCGGAAAGCTCCAGAGAAAAATGGATAGTAAGGATATGATGATCCTAACAGGATAGGAGAGTTTTTCTCGCATATTTTTATAAATATTATTGGCTGTCTTATTTCTACAAATTTACGGAAAATCTCCGTAATAACCTCATAAAAAGCCCAGATTGGCGCAATTAAAATTGAATATGAAGAAGGTGGGGGCAAATTGTGGATGTTGGGAGAAGTCAAATCTATGTGAACGGCAGCAAGGAGAAGAACGGATTTGTCCCTATTATGGGACGGGTAGCGATTAACGGGACGATGGTGCGGTTCAGTTCAGTTGCGAGCGAACTATTCGTGTTCATGGTCAAGACGCCTATCCGGGGAATGGTTATCCCTTCTTGAAGTGTCGGGTTTGCGATAGTATCTCAGTGGGAAACGGTGGTAAAGTCAATGGGATAGAGGTGTTATCTCAATGACTTTACGGCCGTGTCCCATAGGCTTTTTTTTGTATCCCGGATAAGTTGGTAGGGGATGGTTCAGGGCGCAAAGGGCGCATCTTTGCGAGGTTTGTAAAACTTTTATATTATAAAAAAATTAGCGTCTTACTTATATATAGATGGAGTAATATATTTTTTTTGTAAAATGTTTTTGCGAACACGTAAAGATGCGCCCTAATGCGCCCTGTGATTTTTTTGAAGATTTTCTTGATGTCTTAAAGTATAGATAGACAGTTGTTTATGTAATACTGTTCTCTTAGCCCTTTTTTAGTCTTTTGGGCGATATAATCGGCCTAAACTCACATTTACGTGGCCCAAAAGCACGTGTACAGAGCGATTTTCTCGTGATTCCATGAGCAGAAAGCCGTTTTTCCCGTATGATTTCCTCTCGTCGCCAGGACCCTGTTTATCGTTTTTATACGTGTAAAAGCACTCGTGAGAGCCCTGTTTTCGGTACACGTGGTGACTCGTAAGTTAAAAAAGAGCGTCACGTATTATTTAATGTACGCAGTCCCCTCATGAAAAAAATATTGCAAAAAAGTTCCGAAAAAGTTTGGAGGTTATGTTTTATAACACTACTTTTGCACCCGCATTCGAGAGAGAACGCCGGTACAAAATGATGAAACAAACTTTTAGAAAAAAAGTTCCGGAATAATTTGGAAGTTTAAAATAAAAGTCCTTATCTTTGCATCCACGTTCGCAAAACGAAAGCGACAGAAGAGTTCTTTGAGAGATTTACATAATTCAACAAGTAGTACAAGTATTGGAGAAGAGATTCTCCGGATTAATACCGTCAATAGAAGTATGACTTTGGACTACGATAAACGGATTCCGGAGCGAGGATATTAAGAAACAATTTAAACAACGAAGAGTTTGATCCTGGCTCAGGATGAACGCTAGCGACA
>OCHA01002228.1_pt1 | contig 12082 bp, 10 predicted proteins | sample 1538591 | NCBI WGS metagenome assembly OCHA01 (sample SAMN04571710, study PRJEB22368) | human gut metagenome | biome: human gut; material: stool | host: Homo sapiens | place: Luxembourg | collected 2012-09-06 | reverse complement strand
TTCCAGTACCGAGTGCCTCGGCAAGACAAGTCAGGCTGAGCTTGTGGCAAATGGAGTATACAAGTCCGCAGCAAAGTGCTCCAACCATACTTCCGGGAAAAGCCATCATGCTGCCAAGACCAAGCAGATTTCGTAACAGGCTGGCACAAAATGCAATTCCTACACTGTACCAAGGTCCTAACATGACTGCGGCCAGGATATTAATAATATGCTGTACAGGTGCACATTTACTGCCTGCAACCGGAAAGCTTAAGAAGCTTCCGACGATGGCAAGAGCCGTAAATACACCAGCAAGAGTCAGTCGTCTTGTACGTGAAGAGTCTGATGATAAAGTTGTGTGTGTCATAAATAAACATTCCCTTCGTAAAAAATACCCTTCATTCATAAAGCGAATGGAGGGTACGAAAAGTAAAAAAGAAGAGATGCGGGGGCATCTCTATCAACTCAATACATGGTATGAATCCCTCCGTTGGCATTATCCAAATCAGGTAAAGGGTCGAAACGGAATTACGCTTCCTCTCAGCCGGTTTTCTCCAGCTCCCCTGTTAAATATGAACTTTGTTCATGGTTTATTATAGCGCAGGTAATATCAGATAGCAAGAGAGAATGAGAAATTTTATATACATCTGATAGAAAATTATGGTAATATATAGAAAGATGTTGTAAATGAATCTGTTGCTTTAAAGCACAGAGGTGCGAACTGGAGGTTCATAAGAATGAGAGAGAATAATTTGGCGAGGTTTATAAAAGCGCAGGAGTCTGATTATAAGACAGCTCTTGCAGAGATCAGAAAAGGACATAAGAGAAGCTGCTGGATGTGGTACATTTTCCCGCAGATTCAGGGACTTGGAACTAGTGGTACTGCAATGTACTACGCTATTGAAGACTACGAAGAGGCAAAAGAATACATGGAAAATCCGGTGACAGGAGGACACTTAAGAGAAATCTCAGAAGCACTGCTGGAACTGGAATCGGATGATGCCACGCAGGTAATGGGGTGGCCGGATGATATGAAGCTGCGTTCGTCGATGACATTATTTGCACTGGCGACGAAGAAGAATGATGTGTTCCTAAAAGTGCTGGATAAGTTTTATGATAATAAGCCGGATGCACAGACGATAGATATTCTGGATATGGGATATCTGGTGATGAGAATTGATGAACCGGATTTTGGATGTGAAGGAAGACCGGACGGGGTAGAACCGATGGCTAAAGTAACCCTTCTGAAGCTGAAAAGTGAAGAAGAAATCCGGTTAGAGATTCCGGATGCGGAACTTTACCGTAAAGAGATTGTTGAGGGGAGTGAAGTTGCAGTCAGTCCGAATGGAGTCATGATCAAGATGTAAACAGATCAGGGAGCTGGTTCAGAAGACGATAAGTAAATAAGACGGGTAATAATAAGTAATAAAGGGGAGTTTCAGGTGAAAGACAGAGATGAGAAAAAAGAGACCAAGAAGAAAAGAAAAGAAGAGAAGGAAGAACTGACCGGTATGGCGGCTGTATGGGATTACCTGAAGACATTTCTGATCATATTCTGCGTTGTATTTGCGATGAACAAGTTGGTGTATATCAACGCAGTGATCCCGTCGGAATCCATGCAGGATACGATCATGAAGGGGGACCGTGTACTGGGGAACCGTCTGGCATATATAAAGGATGATCCGGAAAGATATGATATCGTGATCTTCAAATACCCGGATGATCCGTCCAAGATCTTTATCAAGCGTGTGATCGGACTGCCGGGAGAGACTGTTACCGTGAAAGACGGCAAAGTATATATTGATGGGAAAGAGCAGATACAGGCAGCAAGCTTCTGCCCGGAAGAGATGACGGGGAGCTTTGGTCCTTATGAAGTTCCGGAAGACAGTTATTTTGTAATGGGAGATAACCGGAATAACAGTCTGGATTCCAGATACTGGGATAATACTTATGTAAAGAAAGAGGCAATTCTTGCAAAAGCCGGGTTCCGGTACTGGCCGCTTAATAAAATCGGATTTGTAAATAAATCTGTAAAAGAATAACAGAAAGTTATAAAGCCATTCCTTTTGTGAATTACACAAAACGGGATGGCTTATTGTATGATAAAAGGATGCAGGGAAGCTGGAGTTCCAATCTATGCAAAGTCGGTGATTCCACAGAGATGCAAAAAATCGGCAGAAGGAGAACTGAATGTCACAGTTACATGTGCAGGTGTGAAAGTACATCCGGGTGATCTGATCGTGGGAGTGAAAAAGTGAGCTTATTCCAAAAAGGAATGAGCTCATTATTTTATGCAATTTTACGTAGCGGGATGGTGCATTTTATAATAAGGGCAGGAAATAAGAAAAGACAAATTCAGGAGGTTGTCGAACATGGGAAAATCATTGACGCGTAAAATTATCGAATCGCACTATGTAAAAGGCAGTATGGTGCCGGGAGAAGAAGTATTTATCAAAGTAGACCAGACACTGACACATGACATCAACGCCGTTATGACGTATCTGGCATTTGAGGCAATCGGACTTGACAGGGTTCGTACAGAATGCAGTGTAAGTTATCTGGATCATAACTTAGTGTATGTCAACAACATGACACCGGACGATCACATTTATCTGCAGTCAGCAGCGAAGAAATTCGGAGTACATGTATCCAGACCGGGTAACGGAATCTGCCATACCGTACATGTATCAAGATTCGGAGCACCTGGAAAGATCAGCATGGGTGGTGACAGCCATACACCACATGGTGGATCCATCGGAATGCTCTGCATCGGAGTCGGTGGAATGGACGTAGCAACAGCTATGACGGGTGTACCGATGAGACTCAAGATGCCAAGAGTTGTGAAAGTTAATCTGACAGGTGAATTAAAACCGGGATGCAATACGAAAGAAATCATTCTGGAAATGTTAAGAAGAGTGACGATCAAAGGCGGACTTGGTAATGTCTACGAATATGTCGGACCGGGTGTTGCAAAACTGGAAGTTCCTGCAAGAGCAACGATTTCCAATATGGGAGCTGAGATGGGAGCAACCACATCGATCTTCCCGGCAGATGAACAGGTACATAAGTTCTTAAAGGCACAGGGAAGAGAAGACGCATATGTGGAATTGCTTCCGGATGAAGATGCAGAATATGATGACTGTATAGAAATCAACTTAAGTGAACTGGAGCCGATGATCTCCTGTCCGCATCAGCCGGATAATGTTATGCCGCTCAAAGACGTAGAAAAGAGAAAAGTACAGCAGGTATTCATCGGAAGCTGTACCAATGCAAGTTATGCAGATATTGCAAAGGCTGCAATGGTATTCAAAGGACATCATGTCAATGAAGATGTTAGTTGCACATGCGCGGTAGCATCAAAGCAGACATACAGAGAACTGGTAAGAGACGGATATGTGGATATCCTGTTGCAGGCAGGTGTCAGAATGCTTGAGATCTCCTGCGGACCGTGCTGTGCGATCGGACAGACACCGGCTACGAATGGTGTTGCGGTCAGAACATCAAATCGTAACTTCAAAGGACGTGCGGGAAATCCTACCGCAGACATTTATCTGGTGAGCCCGGAAAGTGCAGCAGCAACTGCAATCATGGGAACATTTGCGACAGCGGAAGATGTCATGGGAGAAGATGTAAAAGAACTTGCCAAAATTACAGAACCGGAAGAATATCTGATCGACGATTCGATGATCATCAAACCGCTGCCATTAGAGGAAGCAAAGAAGGTAGAACTGCTTAAAGGACCAAATATCAAGTTTCTTCCGATTCCGGAGCCGCCACAGCAGGATCTGTGTGTACCGGTCAGCTTAAAGACACTGGATAATGTATCGACAGATGATATCACTCCGGCAAGCGCAGAATTTTCAAGTATGAGATCGAATATTCCGCTCATGTCAAAATACTGTTATCACCGTTACGCACCGGACTTTGCGGCACGTGCAAAAGAAATGAAGAAAAGTGTTATCATCGGCGGAGAGAACTATGGACAAGGATCTTCCCGTGAACATGCGGCAATCAACCCGATGTATCTTGGAGTCAAAGCAGTCATTGCCAAGAGTATCGCAAGAATCCATAAAGGCAATCTGGTCAACCATGGAATCATCCCGATGCTGTTCGAAGATCCATCCGTATATGACCACATTGAACTGGAAGACTACATCGAGATCGAGAATCTTCTGGATCAGATTCCGACAAGAAGAATCAAAGTAAAAGATAAAACACAGGGATTTGAATTTTACGTTACATTAGACCTTACAGACAATGAAATCGAAGTTGTATTAAGCGGCGGGCAGCTGTCTTATCTTAAGAAACAGTTAAAAGAACAGGGGGAAAAATAAGATGGAAGATATCAAAAAAGCGCAGGAAGCATTTGGGGAACTGATCAAAGGTGAATATGAAAGAATTGAAAGAATGAAACAGGGAGAAGAGCCGGTAGACTTTTCAAAGAAAGAAAAGATCATCGTAGGTATCCTGCCTGGAGACGGAATAGGACCTATCATCATGAAGCAGGCAGTGCGTATCTTAAAAGAGCTGGCAGCAGATGAGATCGCATCAGGCAAGATTGAACTTCGTGAAATCGAAGGAATGACAATTGAAAACCGTGTGGCAAAACGGGAAAGTCTTCCGGCAGATGTACTGGAAGAGATTAAGAAATGTGACGTATTGGTCAAAGGACCTATGGTAACACCAAGAGCCGGAGACGGACTTCCGAACCTGGTAAGTGCCAACAGTCTGTTACGAAGATCACTGGAACTTTTTGCAGCTGTCCGCCCAATTAAGATTCCGGATAAAAATATTGACTGGACATTCTTCCGCGAGAATATCGAAGGAGAATATATCTGGGGTAACAAAGGTATTCAGGTAAATGATGACCTTGCCGTAGACTTCAAAGTACAGACAAAACAGGGGAGCGAAAGAATTGCAAGAGCAGCATTTGAATTTGCAAGAAAGAACGGTAAGAAGAATGTAACGATTGTTACAAAGGCCAATATCGTCAAACTTGCAGATGGTAACTTTATCAAAGCTGTCCGTAAAGTAGGAGAAGAGTATCCGGAGATCGAGATTCAGGAAAGACTTGTAGATGCAATGTGTGCAAAGATGCTGGATTCGGAATTCAACAAAGGCATCGAAGTAGTCGTGCTTCCAAACCTGTACGGAGATATCGTAACAGATGTAGCTGCAGAGCACCAGGGAGGACTTGGAACAGCGTCTTCTTCCAACATCGGTAACCATTATGCATTATTCGAAGCTATTCACGGAACAGCTCCATATCTGATGAGTCACGGAAGAGGTGAATATGCAGATCCAAGCAGTCTGATCCGTGCAATGGGACAGATGCTGATCCATATCGGATATGCGGACCGGAATGTACTTCTGGAAAAAGCAATGGATATCTGCACTGTAACAGAGAGAAAAGTCGTACTTACTACATTTACAGAAGATGCAAGCACCGAAGAATTTGCTGATTATGTAATTGAGACAATCCAGAAACTGAAAGCAGAGAAGTAAGAAACGAATTCGAGAACAGAATGTGAGTACCAGACAGAGTCTGATGTTTCCGAATGCATGGCAATAAAGAGAAGCGGAGCACGAATCAATTTTGCTCCGCTTCCTCTTGTGCCTTAAAAAAAGCTTTGTTAAAATAGTATTTATATACGATGATACTATTGCGAAGGAAAAGGGGAAACAAAAGTGAAAGACTCTGATTGGGAAATTTTACATGAATTATATAAGAATCCGAATATGACCAAGGTGGCGAATCTTCTGTATATGACACAGCCGTCGCTGACGAAGAGACTGCAGCATATGGAAGCGGAATTCCAGGTGGATATTGTGAACCGTACGCCGAAAGGACTGGAATTTACGCAGGAAGGGGAATACCTTGCAGAACAGGCGGCAAAATATCTGGAATTTATAAAAGAGACCAAAGACAAACTGGAAGAATTAAAGGACAAATCAAAGGACAGTATTTTGATCGGTTCATCCTATACATACAGCAAATATACACTGACAGATATTCTGGTAAAATATACGGCGGGACATCCGCATACAACTTTTGAGATCATCAACGAGCAGAGCAACATTTTATTCCGGAAGATGCTGGAGGATTCCATCGATGTGGGATTCATCAGAGGGGATTATGACGGACCGGTGCATAAGACCCTGGTGGGACAGAATCAGGCATATCTGGTTACGAAAGAATCTGTGGAGTATGAAGAACTTCCGAAGATGCAGCGGATTGCATATAAGACCAATGACCGTACAAAGGAACTTCTGGACGGCTGGTGGGAAGATCATTTTCAGACAGAAGCTCCTGCGGGAATGTCGGTCGGATACATTGACTTTGCATGGCAGCTGATCGATAAGGGACTGGGATATACCTGTTGTTTTCTTCCGGAGAATTTCCAGAATGAATATAATCTGTGCCTGACACCGTTGGAGAAGCGTGACGGAACGAAAGTGATCCGTAATACATGGTTTGTATATTCGAAGAATAAGAGAATTTCGAAAACGTTAGAGGAATTTATTGAATATATCGAGAAAGAAGCAGCAGTTAAGCGTGTAGATGAATAGCTGGAATCAAAGGATAATACGTTTAAAGAAAACGGTTTATTGTATGCATTTGAAAAAACTGCTGACAGAGGATCGGTGAGAAATTATATGAAAAATATAGACTGGATGATATTGAAAGTACTGTACGAAAAGCGGAGTATGACGCAGGCTGCAGAAGTGCTTTATATGACACAGCCTGCGCTTACAAAACGGATCAAATCCATCGAAGCGGAATGGGGAATCGAAGTCGTAAAACGCAGCAGTAAGGGTGTTACTTTTACAGAAGAAGGCAAATATCTGGTGAAAAAATCAAGTATTATGATTGATTTTCTGAATGAAATACAGGAACATTTTGCCGATAGGAGAACATCAAAAGAACTTCTGAAAATCGGGATCCCGAATTCGTTCAGCCGTCTGCATCTCCCGGCACTTTTAAAGGCTTACAAAGACCAGTATGATCATCTGCAGATCAAGACTATTGCGAATTCCAGCGATGTGCTGATCCGGAATCTGACGGATGGGACGGTAGATATTGCAATTATCTGCGGGGATTACCCTTATATCGGGGAAAAGACGTGCCTGTTGGAAGAAAAGTTATTTGCCATTGCGCCCAAAGAGATGAAACTGGAAGAACTGGGGGATCAGCCGTTGATCGAATCATTTCTGAATCCGATGGTGAAGCTTACGGTAGACCAGTGGTGGAGAAGCCAGTTTGGCAGTATGCCGCATGAGGCACATCATGTACCATATACAGATATTGCAATCGAAATGGTAGAAAAAGGTCTGGGGATCACATTTGCATTTGGTGATACCTGGAACATTGATGAAGAGAAGTTACGGTTCATTCCAATCTACAGCAGAGATGAGCAGCAGGTGTCCAGAAAAGTCTGGATGATGTTGTCGGAAAAGTGCTATAAATCTGAAGATGTCATGGATTTTGTGACATTTGTCGAAAAATATTATCACGTGAATTAAAGGTCATTCCATTTTGGAATGACTTTTCTAGTCTTAACAAGAATTTCCAATTGACAAATAAATAACATACAATGTACTTAAAGAAAAACAATTGTCCTGACATGGCGGACGAATGAAGGATGATCGTTGGAAAGATAAGGGAATCTTAAAGGAGGAACATTGTATGAAATATGCTTATGTAGGAAGCAGAACAACCAAAGAAAGAAATGCAAGAGGAGAGGGTCTGAGCGTTTACGAGATCTCGGAATCCACAGGGGAATGGAAGAAAATCCAGAGTATCAAGGTGGCAGAAAATCCAAGTTATCAGTGCTTTGATCAGAATAAAGAATACATGTACAGCGTACATGGAGATTATACACTGGTATCGTCTTACAAGGTAAAAGAAGACGGAACACTGGAACATCTGAATACGATTGATATCGGCGGGAAGAATCCGGTAGATGTAACCGTTGACAAAGACAACAAGTTTGTAATCGTTGCGACGTTACAGGGCGGAACTTTATATACGATCGAGCGTAAGGAAGATGGATCTTTAGGAGAGGTAAAAGCAACATTTACATACGAGGGAAAAGAAGATGGAAAAGTATCTACCATCCATCAGTGTCTCTGGGATCAGAACAAGAACTATATCTTCGCCTGCGCACAGGGACGAGTGAACGGATTCGGACAGATGCGAGCTTTAAAGTTTAACCATGAAGATGGAAGCCTGACAGAGACTTCAAGATTCCTCTCAAGGACCTGGGATGAGCCGCGCCATGTAGCAATGCATCCGAACAACAGATGGCTGTATATGTGCGAAGAAAAGGGAAATAAAGTGTTATATTTTCAGTTCGATGAAGAGACCGGCAAGATGGAAGCACTTCAGGAATTAAGTACAGTTCCAGAGACAGTTACCGGCTATTCGGACGCAAGTGAAGTTATGATCGATCCAAGCGGCAAATTTGTTATCGTGTCAAACCGCTATACAGACAGCATGGCAGTATACCGTATTGATCCGCTGACCGGTTATCTGAAAACATCAGGCTTTTATCCGTGCCTCGGAAAGACACCGAGATTCTTCTGTTTTGGCGAGGATGGCAAATGTTATGTGGCAAATGAAGACAGTGATACGGTGATCGTATTTGATTTTGACCAGACGACCGGTCAGCTGATCCCGACACTGCAGATCATAGAGACCGGAAGCCCGGTATGTATTACATTCAGATAAAAGAAGGAGAATAGTATGAATTTAGGATTATTAAGTTTGATTTTACTGCTGGCAGCAATTGTCATCGGTTTTGTGAGAAATGTAAATGTAGGTATTTTAAGTATTGGTTTTGCAATGATCCTGACATTGATATTCAAAGATCAGATCGCAGCAGCAGATGTAATCGGCGGTTTTGGTACATCTCTGTTTATCCAGATGGTTGGAGTTACTTATCTGTTTGCGATCATTAATGGAAATGGAACGCTGGAACTTCTGGCAAAGAAGATTGTAAATCTTGTTCCGGCACGTGCGATTCCATTTGTCATGTTTATTATTGGTATGGTGTTAAGTGCGGCAGGTCCGGGATCGATTCCTTGTCTTGCAATCATTCCGGTTATTGCTATTCCGATCTCTGTATCGGCAGGAATTAACCCGATCATGACTTCCATCATCGGAGACATGGGAGCTATGGCAGGACGTATGAGTCCTCTGACACCGGAATCGGCAGTGGTACGAGGACTAATGGAAAAGCAGAATATGTCGGGCAATACCGTTCCGATCATGGTCTGTACAGCAGTAACAGCAGTGGTATGCTGCGTCTTCGTATACATTTATTACAAAGGCTGGAAAGTAGATCAGACAGCGGTTACAGGAGAAAAAGAAACACTTCCGCAATTCACATGGCAGCAGTACCTGTCACTGGTGGGACTGGTTGTACTGGCATTTGGAGTACTGGTACTTTCATGGAATGTCGGACTTACCGGATTCCTGATCGGATCGGTTCTGTGTATCGTTGGATGCGGAGATGAAAAGAAGGCGGTAAAAGGAATTCCGTGGAATGTGATCATCATGGTTCTGGGTGTTGGAATGTTGATGAACATCGTGTCTTTATCCGGTGGAGTAGATATCCTTGTATCAGGACTTGAATCCGTGATGAATATTAAGACAGCAAATCCAATCATGGCGATCCTGGCAGGACTTATGTCGTTCTTCAGTTCGGGACTCGGTGTGGTATTCCCGACGCTGGTACCGATCTGCGGAAGTCTGGCTTCCGGAATCGGAGCAAATGGAATCTATCTGGTAGTGATGGTAGTCATCGGTGGAACAATTGCCGGCTATACACCGATTTCGACAACGGGTGCACTGATTATGGCAGGTGTGGCTCAGCAGATGCAGAGAAGCGTTTCCCACAGAATAAATTATTCGTAGAGCTATTTGCAGTATCTGTGATCAACCTGATTGTTCTGGCAGTGATGGCAGCGATCGGAGTATATGGACTCTTTGTATAAAAAAAGGTTATAACTTCATTCCTTATGGCAATTTCTCAAATGAAGAAGCGTGTTTTAAAATAGAATCAGAAGATAAAAAGTTACGAGGAGGTAATGAAATGGAGATAAAAAGACCTGCAATGGCAGGAACACTGGAATCCAGTGACTGTCAGGTGACCGTAGAACCTGGGGATGGACAGGTAGAATTTGAACTGGAAAGTGCAGTGATGCATCAGTTTGGAAAGCAGATCCGGAAAGTAGTCATGGAGACACTGGATCATCTGGATGTAAAAGATGTAAGAATCACAGTTGTAGATAAAGGGGCATTAGATTGTACGATCAGAGCCCGTGTGGAAGGAGCGGTATACCGTTCTGTAGAACAAAAAGAAAATTTACCATGGGGAGGTGCGATCCGGTTATGAATCCAAATAAAAAAAGATTAAGAAGAACTATGATGTTCTTAAATGTACAGAAACCGGGACTGATCAAAGACCCGTACATTTACAAACCAGATTCCATCATGCTGGATCTGGAAGATGCAGTAGCAGAGAAAGAAAAAGATGCAGCAAGATTTTCACTTTATCATGCGCTACAGGAAATTGATTATCATGGAGTAGAAAGAGTTGTTCGCATCAATGGACTAGACAGCCCATACTGGAAAGAGGATATCCGCTGTGCGGTGGCCGGAGGATGTGATGCCATCCGTATTCCTAAGACGGAGAGCGCGCAGGATGTAAAAGCAGTTGAGACAGAAGTAGAAAACGCTGAGAAAGAATTCGGCATTCCGGAAGGCAGAACTTTGATCATGGCAGCACTCGAATCTGCAAGAGGAATCATGAAAGCCCTGGATATCTGTGAGGCTTCCGAAAGATTATTCGGTATCGCATTATCCGGAGGAGATTATACCAAAGACCTGCAGACACATATTACAGGAACCGGTGTAGAACTTATGGGAGCAAGACAGAACATGGTGATCGCTGCAAGAGCAGCCGGTGTACAGTGCTTCGATACCGTATACACAGATCTGGATGATATGGATGGATTCAAGAAAGATGTAGAGACAATTCATCTGATGGGATTCGATGGAAAATCGATCATCAATCCGAGACAGATCGAGGTGGTACACGATATCTTTACACCTTCTCAGAAAGACATCATCTTTGCAGAGAAAGTTGTAAAAGAGATTGATGATAAGAAAGCAAAAGGAATCGGTGTATTTACTGTAGATGGCAAGATGATTGATATCGCATTTTATGATGGCGCAAAGAGAACAATCGAACTTGCGAAAGCATCCGGTGTGTATAAGGGGGATTTATAAGATGTTGAATAAAGTTGGAAGAGAAATCCCTGAGGAGATTTTAAAAGCGACAGGAAAAGAAGTATTTCAGGGAAATTATTATAAAGACAATACAGAGTTCCAAAAAAGGGGACCAATCACAAAAGTAGTCATGAATCATGATACCAGCAAGATGGTAAGTTCTATTCATGAGGCACTGGTAAAATGCGGTGCACATGATGGTATGACACTTGGCTTCCATCATCATTTCCGTGACGGGGATCTGGTAGTGAATATGGTCATGGAAGAAGTACATAAGATGGGAATCAAAGATGTAACTATCTGTGCAAGTTCACTTGGAAAAGCACATGCACCACTGGTGCCGATGATCGAGGATGGAACGATCACCAATATCCAGTCATCCGGTGTACGTGGAGCAATCGGGGAAGCAATCTCCCAGGGTAAATTAAAAGGACTTGCAACGATGCGTTCTCACGGCGGAAGAATCCGTGCCATCCAGACAGGAGAGACAACAATTGACATTTCCTTTATCGGAGCACCGACATGTGATGATTACGGTAACTGTAAGGGAACCGGCGGAAAGAGCGACTGCGGTGTATTATCGTATTCATTTGTAGATGGGAATCATGCCAACAAGGTTGTAGCAGTTACAGACTGCCTGGTACCATTCCCGAACTATCCGGCAGACATTAATATGACCAAGGTTGACTATGTATGCGTGGTAGATCAGATCGGTATCCCGGAAAAGATCGCAACAGGTGCAGCAAAACCGACAACGGATGTCAGAAAGCTTATGATGGCGGATTACTGTACACAGGTTGTGGTAAA
>OCHA01002227.1_pt1 | contig 12083 bp, 10 predicted proteins | sample 1538591 | NCBI WGS metagenome assembly OCHA01 (sample SAMN04571710, study PRJEB22368) | human gut metagenome | biome: human gut; material: stool | host: Homo sapiens | place: Luxembourg | collected 2012-09-06 | reverse complement strand
GCTGCGGCTCGACCCCGGCCTCATCTTCGGCACGGGCAGCCACGCCACGACGCGCATGTGCCTCGCCGCGCTCGAGCACTGCGCCGGCGCGGACAGGACGGTGCTCGACCTCGGCTGCGGCAGCGGCATTCTCGGTATCGGCGCGCTGCTGCTCGGCTGCGCACACGTCACCGGCTGCGACATTGACCCCAAAGCCCCGGAGGTCGCGGCAGCCAACGCCGCGCTCAACGGGTTTTATGACGACAAGTTCACCGTCTGCGCGGGCGACATTCTTGCCGACGCCGGCCTGCGCCGCCGTCTCGGCACGGGATATGATATCGTGCTGGCGAACATCGTGGCCGACGTCATCATCCCGCTGGCCGCGCTCGCCCCGGCGTTTCTCGCCCTGGGCGGCACGTTCGTGTGCTCGGGCATCATCGACGGGCGCGAGGACGAGGTGGCCGCCGCGCTCACGCGCGCGGGCTTCACCGTCACGGCGCACGACACGCTCGAGGAATGGCACTGCTTCACGGCTGCGCTGGCGTGACGGGGTGCAGTGCATCACCGTGGACGCCGGAAGGTCCGGATCTGGAAAGCCTTCCCCTGCGGCTCAATTTCACAGCGCAGCAGCATCATTTTTACCCAAACATAGAACAAACCCCAGATGGTTTTACCCATCTGGGGTTCGTCGGCTTGCTGCGCAAGCGCGTGTCATTCCACCCGAGGCGGGCCTTGCCCCCTCGGGCTTCCCCGCTGCTCTGTCACACAACGCACCAGCACCATCCTAACAAATATAGAACAAACCCCAGACGGCAAGCCGCCTGGGGTTCGTTCAATAGAGAGGAGAATATGAGGAGGGAGAAACTAGCAAATTAAGAGATGTCGTTCGTATCGACGAGCTTGACGTCGACGTCGAACGTTTTGCCGTCGCGGTAGATGGTCAGCGTGACGGTGTCGCCCACCTTCAGCCCGTCCTTCGCGGCGCTGACATCATAGGTGGTGGTCACGGCCTGACCGTTGACGGCCAGCAGCATATCGCCGGACTGGATGCCCTGCTTTTCGGCGTCCGAGCCCTCGGCGACGGCGCTGATATACAGCCCATCGGGCAGATCGTAGTATTCGGAAGCGGCGGAAGACACAGCGCCCACGGTGATGCCGATGCTCACGCGGCCGGAAACGCGGCCGTCTGCGAGCAGCGCATTGACGATCGGGCGGATGGACGCGGTCGGGATCGCAAAGCCGATGCCCTCCACACCCGTGGACAGGGCCTTCATGTTCGTGATACCGATCACCTGCCCATACATATTGATGAGCGGGCCGCCGGAGTTGCCTTCGTTGATGGCGGCATTGGTCTGCAGAAGCGTCATGCTGTGCCCGTTATAGACCATGTCACGGTTGATGGCGGAGATGATGCCGTTGGTCATCGTCCAGCGCAGCTGTTCGCCGAGCGGGTTACCGATGGACACGACGTCGTCACCGACCTGCAGGGAACTGGAGTCGCCGAATTCGGCGGGCGTGAGGCCCTGCGCCTCGATCTTGAGCACGGCGATGTCGCTCACGGCGTCCGCACCGACGAGCTTGCCGGTGTACTCGGTACCGTCCGAGGTCGTCACGGTGACGGCCTTGGCGCCGTCGAGCACGTGCGTATTCGTGACGATGTAGCCGTCGGCAGTGAGCACGATGCCCGTGCCGGTGCTGTATTCGCTGCGGCTGATGTCGGCATGGATGCCGACGACGGACGGCAGGCACTTGGCATACACGCTCTGCAGCGTGAGCGCGCTGCCCCCGGCGGGCTGGAGCGTCATGGTCACGCCGGGGTCGGTCGGCGCGGTCGGCAGCTCGTTCTTGCCGGTGACGGTGGTGTCATCGTCCGTGTCCTCGCGGGGGAGCGTCACGCTGCCGTGCTGGCCCGGATCGCCGTCGACGGAGATGGAATCCCGGCCGCGGCCGGCGAACACATAGCAGGACGCGATGATGAGTACGAGCACGCCGAGGATGATCATCGTGATCTTCAGCCCCTGATGGGGCTTTTTCTTCGGCGCGGCGGCCTGCGACGGGCTCCAGTAGGAGTCGTAGCAGCCGGTGCCTGTGGTATCGGTGCGGGGCGCGGCATAGCCGGCCTCATACCAGTCGGACTCCGGTTTGCGGACATTGTCGTACATTGTGGTGTCCCTCCCAAGGAACGATTTGATGATAGCACGTGATTTTGTGCTGCTTATGAATGGAAAACAAACATTTTATGAATTCCGAGAACAAATCATGAACTCTTGCGCCCGCCCCGGCGGCCGGTGCTCTCGGGCTTGGCGGTGGGCTTGGGCGCGGGCTTTGCGAGCGTGAGCGTGAACACGAACTCCGTCACACCGTCGCGGCTCGTGACGGCGATGTCCTCGCCGTGCGCGTCGAGGATGCTCTTGACCAGATACAATCCGAGCCCCACGCCGTCGAGGCTGCGGCTGCGGTCGGACTTGTGGAAGCGGTCGAAGATGAACGGCAGGTCGTCGGGCGGGATGGTCTCGCCGTGGTCGCGCACGGAGACGTAGGCCTTGCCCTCCGACTTCCAGAGCGAGACGCACAGCGTGCTGCCGGGCGCGGCGAACTTGACGGCGTTGTCCATCAGGTTATAGAGCACGCGCGTGATGGCGTCCGGGTCTGCGAGCACCTGCATGGAGTCCTCGGGCAGCTGGAGGTCCACGTCGAGCTGCTTGTCGTTGGCGCGCGCCTCAAAGCTGAGCATGGTGCTGACGATCTTCTCCGAGATGTCAAACTCGCGCCGGCGCGTCAGATCCTCGCCCGTGCTCTCAAGGCGCGACATGTCGAGCATGCTGCGCACGAGGCGCGAGAGCCGGCGCGTCTCGTCGGCGATGGTGGCGAGGTACTTGTCCTCCTGATCCTTGGGGATCGTGCCGTCGAGAATACCGTCGGCAAAGCCGGCGATGGTGGTCATGGGGGTCTTGAGCTCGTGCGAGACGTTGGCGATGAAGGCGTTGCGGCGCTGCTCGCTCGTCTCAAGGGAGTCGGCCATGGTGTTGAAGGCCGAGATGAGCGCGCCGACCTCGTCGGTGCGTCCGTCGTCCGTGACGCGGGCGGAAAAGTCGCCGTGGGCGAACTTCTTGGCCGCGACGGCCATCTCGTCGAGCGGCTGAGCCATGCGCTTGCTCGTCACGAGCGAGAGCAGCAGCGCGATCATCATCACGGCGGCAGACGCGGCGAGAAACACCCACACGAACGTTCGCCAGCCGTCGATGATCGTGGCGCTGTTCGTGGCCACGAACACGTAGCCGATCACGCGCGCGTCCGTGCCGATGGTGATCGGCTGCGCGACGACGTAGTGCGGCGAGGCATAAAACCCGCCGAGGTTCGTGATGAGGTTGAACTTGCCGTCGCTGCGCAGCTGCGTCAGCTGCGCCGAGCCGACCGAGCGGCCGAGGTGCTCGCAGGCGATGTTGCGGCACGAGCAGGACACGATCGTCCCGTCGGTGTCCGTGATGAAGATGTGGTTACCGGTAGATTGTGCAAGGGTGCTGATGACCATACGCAGGTCCCAGTTCGAGAGCTCACCGTCGCGCACGAGCGCCTGCGCGGCGTGGCTGACCTCCTCGGCGTTGGAGACCATGTTGTCGCGGTATTCGCTGATGACATAGCTGCGGCCGAGGAACACGAACGCCGTGCCGAGGATGAGAAAGCTGAACATGACCATGACGGCGGTCGCGGCGAAGTTTTTGAAATAAATACTCTTCACTTACGTCTCTTCCGCTTCGAACTTATAGCCCACGCCCCAGACGGTCTTGAGCGCCCACTTGTCGGACACGCCCTCGAGCTTCTCGCGCAGGCGCTTGATGTGCACGTCGACGGTGCGGCTGTCGCCGAAGTAGTCAAAGCCCCACACCTCGTCGAGCAGCTGGTTGCGGGTGTAGACGCGGTTGGGCGTCGCCGCGAGGTGGTACAGCAGCTCCATCTCCTTGGGCGGCGTATCGATCTTCTTGCCGTCGACGATCAGCTCATAGGAGTCGAGGTTGATGACGAGCTTGTCGAACGTGAGCTTCTTGCTCTTGGGCTTGCCGTCGTCGCCGGTGCGGCGCAGCACGGCGTGCACGCGCGCGAGCAGCTCCTTGACCTCGAAGGGCTTGACGATGTAGTCGTCCGCGCCCATCTCCAGGCCGGAGACCTTGTCCTCGGTCTCGCCCTTGGCGGTGAGCATGATGATGGGCATTTTCATGGTCTTGCGCAGCTCGCGGCAGACCTGCCAGCCATCCATGACGGGCAGCATGATATCGAGCAGCACGAGGTCGGGCTGGATCTCCTTGGCCATCTCGACGGCCTTGCCGCCGTCGGCCGCGTGCGAGACCTCGAACCCGTCCTTCTGCAGGTACAGACGCAGCAACTCTGCGATGTTGTTATCGTCCTCCACGACGAGCACTTTCTGGCTCATGTGATATTGCCTCCTTCGCCGGCGCACTTGCGCGCCGGATATCATTTTCACAATTTGTTCTTATTATAAAACAACCGGCACGGCGTTTTCATGTCCAATCTGTAAAATCCGCGCGCCCATGACCCCCGCGCGCACGCAAAAGGCATTTACAAGACCGGAAAAATGTTGTATGGTTATCTGTATCCTTTATTTTGAACGAACAGCGAGGCAAACGCATGAATACCTATGGCGAACGCGTAAAAGTGACGATCTTCGGCGAGTCGCACGGCCCGGCGATCGGCGTCGTGCTCGACGGCGTCCCGGCCGGCGAGGCCATCGACATGGACGCCGTGCGCATCCAGATGCGCCGGCGCGCCCCCGGCTCGTCCGACCTGACGACCCACCGCTCGGAGACGGACGATCCGCTCGTGATGAGCGGCATCCTCAACGGCGTGACGACCGGCGCGCCGATCTCGGCCATCTTCCGCAACAAGGACCAGAACAGTGCGGCCTACCACCCGGAGATCCCGCGCCCGAGCCACGCGGACTACGCCGCGACCGTGCGCTTCGGCGGCCACGCCGACCTGCGCGGCGGCGGCCCGTTCAGCGGCCGGCTCACGGCCTGCCTCGTGTTCGCCGGAGCAGTCTGCCGGCAGATCCTCGAGCGCCGCGGCATCACGATCACGGCCAACGCCGTGCGCGTCGGCCAGGCGACGGGCAGGGAGCTGAACTTTGACATGAAGCGCGCCATTCTCGACGCGCGCAGCGCCGGCGACTCCGTCGGCAGCGAGCTCGAGTGCATCGTCACGGGCGTACCCGCCGGCGTCGGCGGGCTGCTCTTCGGCGGCATGGAGAGCCGCATCGCCGGCATGCTCTATGCCATCCCCGGCGTGAAGGGCGTGGAGTTCGGCCGCGGCTTCGCCCTCGCCGAAATGCGCGGCAGCGAAGCCAACGACCCCATCCGCCTGAAAAACGGGCACATCACCATGGCCTCAAACAATGCCGGCGGCATCAACGGCGGCATCACCAACGGCATGCCGCTCGTCGTGCGCATGGCCCTGCGGCCGACGCCGTCGATCGCGTGCGAGCAGCCGTCGGTCGACCTGGCCACAATGGAGGAGACGCCGCTGCGCATCAACGGCCGGCACGACCCGTGCCTCGCCCCGCGGGCGATCCCGGTCATGGAGGCCGCGCTCGCCTGCTGCGTGCTCGACGCCATGCTTGACACCGCCGCCACGATCTGAGAAAGGAGTTCCTCATGGACGAAAACAAGACCCCGGCTCAGCAGGCCCCCGATACGGCCGCGCCGGAAACCACAAACATTGAACAGACTACCCAGCCGGAAACCGCCCCGGCTCCGGAAGGCACGGAAGCACCGAAGGCCCCAGAGGCCCCGGAAACAGCCGCCCCCGCGCAGAAGGCCGAGCATGGCGCACGCTGGCGTCACGCGCTCTGGCGCGGCATCGCGGGCGTGCTGGCGGCCGTGGTGCTGCTGGCGGCCTCCGGCTTCGGCGTGTTCCGTATCGCTAAGGGCGCGCAGAGTATCGAAGGCACGTTCGACGCCGACCCCGGCACGTTCGTGCAGCACGACATCATCTTCATCCTCGACACGTTCGAAGACCCCGCCGGCGGCAGCGCGCAGTACGCCGTCGTGCCCATCGGCGGGCAGCTCGTGGCCTTCCGCTTCCCCGCGCGGTGGGACGCCTCGGTCAAGACCATCGCCGATGCGACCACCAGCGTCCTGCAGGGCCAGAGCTACTCCATCGACAGCTTCATCCGCGTCACCGGCACGGTCAAGGCCATGCCGGAGGCCGTCTCGTCCGAGATCTACAGTTGGTACACGGACAACCATGACTATCTGCAGAAGATCGGCGCGATCGGCGACAGTGACGACGCGGCCGACTACCTGCCCGACGCCATTGTGCGCGTGGACTACGTCGGCGGCATCCCGCAGGGCTGGGTCGAGGGGCTGACGGTCGCGGCCGTCGCCTGCCTGATCTATGCCATCGTCGTGTTCATCCGCATCCTCTGCGGCAAGTATGACGAGCAGAAGCTGCCGGACATCACGTTCGAGCTCGTGGACATGACGCCTGAGACCCCGGCCGACCCGGAAACCACACCGGAGGAGATCCCGGAGGCCGCAGCCAAGCCGGAGACCGCTCCGGAGGAAACGCCCGAGGCCAAGCCGGAAGCGGAAACCCCGGCCGAACCGGAAGCCCCGGAAACCCCGGCCGAGCCTGAAAAATCTGACGAAACCGAGGACACGCCCGATGCCTGAGCACAAACTGTGCGTGCCGTGCCTGTTCGGGCTCGAGGGCCCGCTCGGCAACGAGCTGCGCCATATGGGCCTGCGCAGCGTCATGCCCGAAAACGGCCGCGTGCGCTGCACGGGCACGGACGCGGACATCGCGCGCATAAACCTCCGCTGCCGCTTTGGCGAGCGCGTGCTGCTCGAGCTGGGCAGCTTCCCCGCCCCGACGTTTGACGCGCTCTTCGAGGGCGTGAAGGCCCTGCCGTGGGCGCAGTACCTGCCCGCGGACGCGGCCTTCCCCGTCAAGGGCTACAGTCTGGAGTCGGCGCTGCACTCCGTGCCCGACTGCCAGAAGATCATCAAAAAAGCCGTCGTCGAGTCGCTCAAGCAGCGCTATCATGTGACGTGGTTTGCCGAGACCGGCGCGCTGTACCAGATCCAGTTCTCGCTCGTGCACGACACGGCCACGCTCTATCTCGATACGACCGGCACGCCGCTGCACAAGCGCGGCTACCGTCCGCCGCGCTCGTGGACATCGCGGGCTACCGCGGCCGGGGCGATTTCTGCGACCCGTTTTGCGGCAGCGGCACGATCGCCATCGAGGCGGCGCTGGCCGCCAAGGGCCGCGCACCGGGCATCGCGCGCGACTTTGCGGCCATGCAGTGGGCGTGGCTGCCGGCCGGGGTCTGGCCGCAGGCGCGCGAGGAAGCGCGCGCACGCGAGTTTCACGGCGAGTATCACATCTTTGCCTCGGATATCGACCCCCGCGCCGTCGCCATGGCGCGCGACAATGCCCGCCGCGCCGGCGTGGACGACTGCATCACCTTCGCGGTGGCGGACGCGCGGGAATTTGACCGCACGACCGACCGCGGCGTCATCGTCACGAATCCGCCCTACGGCGAGCGCCTGATGGAAAAGCGCGAGGCCGAGGCGCTCTACACCGCCTTCGGCGCGGCCTATGCCAAAACGGAGCACTGGCGGCTCTACCTGCTGAGCTCGCACACGGAGTTTGAGCGCGCGTTCGGCCGCCCGGCGGACAAGAAGCGCAAGCTCTACAACGGCACGCTCCGCTGCGACCTGTTCCAGTACACGAAAGACGTGTGAAGCCGCATATCCGACGCACGGCCGCATATATTTCACACCGGTAGTTAAAAAATCGCAAATATTCACGATTCCCCTCTTGCGCGTCCCCGCCGACCGGGGTATAGTAATGGTATTATTTTGTCGAAAGTGCAGGAATGGAGCTATGAAACATCTGTTCATCGTCAACCCCGTCGCCGGCGGCAAGGACCGGCATGAATACGTGGCCGAGCAGGCGCGCCTCGCGCTCGAGGGCAGCGCGGACGCCTATGAGGTCTACATCACGACCGCGCCCATGGATGCGTGCGCGAAGATCAAGGCCGAGGCCGCTTCCGGCGAGGAGCTGCGGGTATATGCCTGCGGCGGCGACGGCACGCTCAACGAGTGCGTCAACGGCGCCGTCGGGCACGATAACGTCGCCGTGACCCACTTCCCCTGCGGCACGGGCAACGACTTCATCAAAATGTTCGGCGAGGAAAAGGATCGCTTTTTCGACCTGAGCGATCTCGTGCGCGGCGAAGTGCGTCCGCTCGACGTGATGGAGTGCTGCGGGCGCTACGCGGTCAACATCTGCTCCGTCGGCATCGACGCGCGCATCGGCACCGAGGTGCACCAGTATCACGACAGCTATGTGCTGTCCGCCGTGGCCAACCTCTTCAAGGGCATCGCCCAGCCGCTGACCGTGCGCGGCTGCGGCATGGACTACAGCGGCGGCACGTCGCTCATCTGCGCGTGCAACGGCCGGTTCTACGGCGGCGGCTTCAACCCCATCACCGACTCCCGGCCCGATAACGGCAAGCTGGAGTTTCTCGTCGTGCGCGACGTGTCACGCCTGCAGTTCATCCGGCTCGTCGGCAAGTACGCCAAGGGCCGCTACCGTGAGTTGGAAAAATTCATCACCCATCTCGAGGGCGGTCATCTCGAGATCGACAGCGAGCAGGATCTCGTCGTGAACATCGACGGTGAGGCGCTCTGGAGCAAGCACGTAAACTTCGACCTCATCCCCGGCGGCGTGAACTTCCTCGTGCCGGCGAACATGGCCTTCTTCCACCCCGAGACCACGGGCGGCCACGAGACACGCGAATTTGTCCACGCCTGACGAAAAAACGCGGTCACAAAACGTTTACAAAAAAATTTCGCCAGGGGCTTGATAATCCGAAAAATTGTGGTATAGTATGATGCGTTAGCACTCCGAGGAATTGAGTGCTAACGCATCGCTTTTTTGTATTCAATATTAGGAGGCATATAGATTATGAAACTCAAACCGTTGGCAGACCGTGTGATCCTCAAGCAGTTCAAGGCAGAGGAAAAGACCAAGAGCGGCCTGATCCTGGCAGCATCCGCGCAGGAGAAGCCCGAGATGTTCGAGGTCGTCGAAGTCGGCCCGGGCGGCATGGTGGACGGCAACGAAGTGAAGATGACCGTGGCCGCGGGCGACCGCGTGATCGTCGGCAAATACTCCGGCACCACCGTGAAAGTGGACGGCGAGGAATATTCCATCGTGCGTCAGGGCGACATTCTGGCTGTCGTCGAGTAATCCAACCGCTTTGATTTTAGGAGGCTATCATTATGGCAAAACAGATTATTTATGGTGAAGAAGCACGCAAGGCGCTGCAGCGCGGCGTGGATCAGCTTGCAGATACCGTCAAGATTACCCTCGGCCCCAAGGGCCGCAACGTGGTGCTGGGCAAGAAGTTCGGCGCTCCGCTGATCACGAACGACGGCGTGACGATCGCAAAAGAGATCGAGCTCGAGGATCCGTTTGAGAACATGGGCGCGCAGCTCATCCGCGAAGTGAGCACCAAGACCAACGACGTCGCGGGCGACGGCACCACCTCCGCCACCGTTCTGGCGCAGGCGATGATCCGCGAGGGTCTGAAGAACCTGGCCGCCGGTGCGAACCCGATGGTCATGCGCCGCGGCATCCAGAAGGCGACCGAAGCGGCTGTCGATGCCATCCGCACCAACTCCCAGCCCGTGAGCGGCAGCGGCGACATCGCGCGTGTCGGCGCGATCTCTTCCAGTGACGAGCACATCGGCAAGCTCATCGCCGAGGCGATGGAGAAGGTCAGCCAGAACGGTGTCATCACCGTCGAGGAGAGCAAGACCGCCGAGACCTATTCCGAGGTCGTCGAGGGCATGCAGTTCGACCGCGGCTATGTCACCCCGTATATGGTCACGGATAACGACAAGATGGAGGCCGTCATTGACGACGCGCTCATCCTCATCACGGACAAGAAGATCTCGAACATTCAGGAGATCCTGCCGGTGCTCGAGGCCGTGCTGAACGCGGGCAAGAAGCTCGTCATCATCGCCGACGACATCGAGGGCGAGGCGCTGGCCACCATCATCCTCAACAAGCTGCGCGGCACGTTCACCTGCGTGTGCGTCAAGGCCCCCGGCTTCGGCGACCGCCGCAAGGAAATGCTGCAGGATATCGCCATCCTGACCGGCGGCCAGGTCATCTCGACCGACCTCGGCATGGAGCTCAAGGACACCACGCTGGCTCAGCTGGGCCGCGCGCGTCAGGTCAAGGTCACGAAGGAGACCACGACCATCGTCGAGGGTGCCGGCTCCAAGGACGACATCCAGGCCCGCATCGCGCAGATCCGCGCCCAGATCGAGACGACGACCTCCGAGTACGACAAGGAGAAGCTGCAGGAGCGCCTGGCAAAGCTGTCCGGCGGTGTTGCGGTCATCAAGGTCGGCGCTGCGACCGAGACCGAGATGAAGGAAAAGAAGCTGCGCATCGAGGACGCGCTCAACGCGACCCGCGCAGCCGTCGAAGAGGGCATCGTGGCCGGCGGCGGCACGGCGTATGTCGTGGCCAGCAAGGCCGCACAGGCGACCGCTGCCAAGCTCTCCGGCGATGAGAAGACCGGCGCGAACATCATCGCAGCCGCTCTGCGCGCCCCGATCTGCCAGATCGCGGCCAACGCCGGTGTTGAGGGTGCGGTCATCCTCGACAAGGTCAGCAAGAGCAAGAGCGTCAACTACGGCTACGACGCCGCGCACGACACCTTCGGCGACATGATCGAAAACGGCATCGTCGACCCGACCAAGGTCTGCCGCAGCGCGCTCGAGAACGCCGCGTCCGTCTCCTCCATGGTCCTGACCACCGAGTCCCTCGTGGCCGACCTGCCCGAGAAGGCCGCTCCGGCCGCCCCGGCTGCCCCGGACATGGGCGGTATGTACTGATTCCCCCCTGCCCCTGCAAAACAACAGACAAAGCAAGATCCGGCGCCCGCGATGCGGGTGCCGGATTTTTTGCTGTCTGCTTTCTTCTCTATCCACGGTGCAGCAGGCTCGCCCGCTCACGCGCCGGGCCTGCGCCGGAAATGCCCGCCGCGTTCATTGCGGATCACATCGTCCAGCCGCTTGATCATGTCCCGCGGCATATACTCCGTCAGCGCCGCCCAGATGGACGGCCGATACTGAAAAATGATCCGGTCACGGCCGATTCGCGCCGCCTCGCCGCCATTTTGGGGTGCATACTCCGCCGGGTCCAGCGAGAAGTACAAAAACGGCATGGACATATAGGAAAAAGAGTACCCATAAAACCCATATGTACGAATTTCATCCCACCGAAGCGTAAAGCGCCCCCAGCGCGGGCTCCGGCAATGGATGCCTTCGGCATCAAAGCTGCAGCGCGTTAAAAGCCGACTAAATCCCTGCGGCTTATACGATAAAACGATCGTCAAAACAGCAGGACAGGTGATGATCAGAAAAAACGGAATCCAAGATGACACGTCATCAGATGCACAAAACGCCCAAACATCAAGTCCAATCACCAAAACATAATAAAAGCCAAGCCCTAGTAAGATAAAATAAGTCGTATAATTGTCATAGAGCTTGTACCGCTTCCGCTTCATCGCATCTCCCCGCCCATCCGTTTCGGTCTCTGCGCCCATTCTACACACCCGCGCGCGGACTGTCAAACCGGGCAAAAAAACAAAGCCTGACGCAAAGCGTCAGGCCTCGTAAGGTTGGCTCAGCCCCGGGCGGGCTGACAGCGTGCTACCGGTTAACAGCACACAAAAAATCAATTACTTGTTCGGGCACATGGATCTGAACTTCTCGGCCATTTCGCGGTCCCAGCCCCACTGATCATGCAGCCATCCGAGGAAGCAAAACGGGCAATCCCAAATCATGAATTTTACTCTCCTTTCGTGTTTTGGAACAATTTTTATCAGTTCCAGAAAAATATTACCATAAATCGACCGTTTTTGTCAAGTATTTCTTTCCTTTTTGTAACAGATTCGTTTTTTATGCATTTTTTGATGCATCTGTCGGGAAACCGGCACTTGCGTCCACTGTTCCCAAAATGCACCAGATGCACGAACGCCCGCCGGATATCCGGCGGGC
>OCHA01002219.1_pt1 | contig 12113 bp, 7 predicted proteins | sample 1538591 | NCBI WGS metagenome assembly OCHA01 (sample SAMN04571710, study PRJEB22368) | human gut metagenome | biome: human gut; material: stool | host: Homo sapiens | place: Luxembourg | collected 2012-09-06 | reverse complement strand
CCGATCTTCGCCTTGCCGTTGACGACCGGGTGAGTGTTGATGTTCATCGACGGGGAGCCGATGAAGCCGGCGACGAAGACGTTGGCCGGGCGATCGTACAGCTCGGTCGGAGCGCCGACCTGCTGCAGGACGCCGAGCTTGATGACGGCGATGCGGTCGCCCATCGTCAGAGCCTCGGTCTGATCGTGGGTCACGTACAGGGTGGTGACGCCGAGCTGACGCTGCAGGGCAGCGATCTGCGTACGGGTCTGCACACGGAGCTTGGCATCCAAGTTGGACAGCGGCTCATCCATGAGGAAGACCTTCGGCTCACGAACGATTGCACGGCCCATGGCCACGCGCTGACGCTGACCACCGGACAGAGCCTTCGGCTTGCGGTCGAGGTACTCGGTCAGATCCAGGATCTCAGCGGCCTTCTCGACGCGCTTGCGAATCTCTTCCTTCGGGGTGCCAGCGATCTTCAGGGCGAAGCCCATGTTGTCGGCGACGGTCATGTGCGGGTACAGAGCGTAGTTCTGGAAGACCATTGCGATGTCGCGGTCCTTCGGCTGCATCGTGGTGACATCATTGCCACCGATGAGGATGCGGCCCTTGTTGACCTCTTCCAGGCCGGCCAGCATGCGCAGAGTCGTGGACTTACCGCAGCCAGACGGGCCAACGAGCACCAGGAACTCGCCGTCCTTAATGTCAAGGTTCAAATCATCCACAGAGGGCTTATCGTTGCCCGGGTAGATACGAGTGACGTGGTCGAATACGACTTCTGCCATGATATTCATCCTTTCAGAGGCAGGTACGTGCCTCACGATCCGTTGTAAAGGGATTACTGTGCCTTGATCATCAGTCCCTACACTGGCAACGTCAAACCGCAGCGTTCTTTTTTCCTTCGGTTCATTGAAGACTCTCTTCGTTGAGCCACGTACTACTATACACGTCCGCTGGAACACGTCAACACGCGCGTCTGAAACGCGGACGTAACATCGACGGGCCTTCAACCGGCATCCCGCAGCCGGCATTATCCTTACTCCGGCCTCATCTCAGTCCCCCCTCCTCCCATCCATCTCCCGCCTCTCCCCTCCCCAAGTCCTCTCCTCTTTTTGCGTTCCTAAGTGCGCGCCGAAACGACGACCGTGCGCACATAGGTACGCAAACAGGGCCATTTGCGTCCGTATGTTCGCGCACTTGTCGTTCCGGCGCGAACTTAAGAACGCAACGGCGCTTCCGGCTCAATCGGCATGCTCGAATATTGGGTGCGCCCCGGCACGCGGCACACCGGCCTGCATCAGCTTCATGACGAACGGCGCGCGCTGGACCACTTCGATGTAATTCGTCCGTATCACAACGCTCACTCCGGCCTCTTTCAGATCCTGTTCGCGCTGCCTTTCGTCACGGACCACCTGCCGAACATCCCGGTTCGACGTCATCTCTGGATCGATGTATTTCTGCATACCGTCAAACTCCAGCACGATGATGCGGCCATCTTCCGTATGCCAGATGAAATCGACCCGGCCCGCCTCCTTGCCGGTCACGCGGCTGTAAAACGTATGCTGCAATTGCGGAGGAACAAACCCTTCTTCGATGGATACAGCCCGGCAGAACGACTCTCCTCCGTTCTCACTGCGAGCATCCGCATAATGCAGCAGACGAAATACCGGCCCACAATCCACTCGCAGACCATCACAGACGGCGACGATCTCCTCGCGGGTCACGAGCCCCCGGCGCAACGCGGAATCGAACATCGACAGCACGTGCTCGAACGGATACAAGAGCGCGCAGTCCACCAAGGTTCTTGCCGGACTGGTCACACGTACCTCGCCGATACATACATTGTCACGCAATGCCCGTTCGTGGGCGATCCGGTCAGCCAACTTGCTCACCTGACTCCAGGTATTCGACCCGTCCTGTGCTGCTCCATCACCGCAAGGCCGGTACAAACGGACCACATGGCAGTCCTCCCGTATATCGGATCTACGCACCGAGATGCGCCGCAGCCGGTGGTACGACCGACGTGACTTGGTGAATCCGTCAGTCGCGATGTACACGTATGGCTCGTCATGCAGCGTCCATGAGTGCTCGAACCCGTAGATGACCGCCGCGCTCAGTCCGGCGAATACGCGCTCGGGATGCCGTCTCGCCATTTCGCGAATGACATGTGACGCTTGCTCAATGGGATTCAGACCATCCCAGTATTCACGACGCGCGTACACGCTGCGAAATGGCCGCACGACATCGCCGCAACGAGTTCGCCGCAGCATCGCCTGTCGTTCCGCCGGGCTGGACGCGGAACAACATCGCCCGTCCATTTCCGCCCGGTTCATCAGATCGTCTAGATGCTTGTGCTGTCTCATATGTTGATGATGACAATATGGACCGCCGCTGCGCAAGCGAATCCGGGGTATGTGGTCGAAGGCTAGGCGATTGTGGATAACTCGGCGCGTCGCGGCGGCATCAACGGCTGTGACGACACATTTGCGTTCTTAAGTGCGCGCCGAAACGACAAGTGCGCGAACTTAAGAACGCAAACCGGCCCATTTGCGTTTCTAAGTGCGCACAGTCGACGTTTCGGCGCGCACTTAGAAACGCAAACGATATCAGGGGGGTAGGGAGTATCGAAGGGGACAGCAGGGGAAGGAGGAATATCAGGGGTAGAGAGAACGGGCACAGGGCGGTGAGTAGGATAGGAGGGTATGAGCGATGCGTTGAATTTGGAGCCCGGAGCGTTGGTCGGCGGCTACACGCTGATGTCGCGGCTGGGATCCGGAGCCATGGGATCGGTCTGGCGCGTGCATGATGACGGTGGCGAGGAATACGCGATGAAGATATTGCGCGATTCGCTCGCCGATGACCGTTCGACGGCGTCCGCGCGCGATCAGATCACGGCACGTGAGCGGTTGCGCCGAGAGGCGATGGCGTTGAAGAAAGTCAATCATCCCGGCGTGTGCGGCATCGTGGACATGGAGTTGGATGATTCGCTGGCGTTCATCGTCACCGAGCTGATCGAGGGCAAAAACCTGCGCGACGACGTCGCCGCGAATGGGCCCTACGTCGCCGATGACCTGGAACGACTGGCATCCAAGCTGATGGACGCAGTCAAGGCGGTTCATGCGGCGGGCATCGTGCATCGAGACATCAAGCCGACCAATGTGATGGTTTCGGCGACCGGCCCGGTTCTGGTGGATTTCGGCATCGCCATGGGCGAAGGCGAAAGCCATGTGACGCGCACCGGCCTGGTGATGGGAACGCCGGGGTTCATCGCGCCGGAGATTATCGAGGGAACCGAATCCGATGAGATCACGGACTGGTGGTCCGTGTCGTCGGTGCTGGCATTCGCGGCAACCGGGGAGCCCGTTTTCGGCACCAAGCCGATGATGGCGGTGCTGGAACGCGAGGCGTCCGGCAACGCGAACCTCACAGGTCTTCCCGCCACCACCATGACGGCGTTCCGTGCGGCGCTGAACCCGGATCGCAGCAAGCGCTGCACTCCGGAGCAACTGCTGCAGGCGATCACCGTGGACGCGTTCAACCCCGGCGCCTGGCAGCAGTACGACGATGACGCCGCGCAATCCGGTCAGACGGATGTGATGCGCCCTTTTGACCATACCGGTCTGCGCAACCCGCGTCTGTTATGGCGCCCGCATGAGCCGGCCGAATCAGGTGAGAAGCCGACTGCAGCCGTCACCAAGGCAGGAATGCCAAGGCAAACCGCGATGCCCGGCGTTCGGCCCGCTTTGCAGCGGATCATCGGACAATCGGCGCCCTCACCGTATGCGACGGTTCCGCCGATTCCGAGGCTCCCAAACGCCGGCCAAGCCGCTGACGCTGCATCCGCCAGTCTTCGACGGATACCATCAATCGGGACAGGAGCAGATGCCGGAACCTCGGACGGAACCGTACCGCTCCGGGGAGCACCGCTACCGGGAAATATCGCGTCTTCTCAGGCACCCGGCAACGACCAGACGGCGCCGATGTCCCGCCTCACCCCACCTATGCCGCCGACCATGCCGGTCGGCACCGAAGCGACCGAATCGTTGCGCCCACAGCCGACATCGGTTCTGCCTGCCTCCACCATGCCATTCGATTCCACGGTCAGCGTCGGACGAACCATGCCCATGCAACCGCAGCCGACGACGGCCCTACCCACGGACGATGCGGACATGACCGGAGCAACGGCCGTAATCGAGCCGTCATCATCCGCCGACACCGCGGCAACCCTGGCGATGGATGATCCAGTGTGGTCGGGGCGCCAGCAAATCCCCACCATGACCATGCCGCCGCTGAGCCCCCAGCAGATCTTCGCCGACCCTGATGAAGCCGCAACGCCGACGACCGCAATGCAACCCGGCCAGCCCGCACAGCTCCAGCCAGCCGCGCAATTCCAGCCGTCCATGCAAGCCATGCCGACAGCGCAGGCCATGCCGCCGATGGCCATGAACCCGGCAGACATCAAGCGCCAGACCTATCTGCGTCAAGGCACGCCGCTGCTCGCCGCATGGGCAGCGCCCATAGCCGCAATGGCCGCGAGCATGCCGTTGGCGGCAATGGTCGCAGCCACGCTGCTGTGCTGGCTGCTGCTGACGGTAGGCTATTCGACAGACGCCCAGCTGCAACGCGAATACAGACGCGGCGGCACACACAGCGCCGGCGACACCGCGATGCGCATCATCACGCTGCCATGGCACGCCCTCAGGGGGTTGCCTGCGGCAATAGGGCGCGGGCTGCTCGCCGTCGCGACGCTGGCGCTGGGATCCACCCTCGCGACGCTGATCTTCAGTCTGCCGGTCGTAAACACGCGGTTCGCCATAGGCGGCATCACCATTGTGGTACCCATCATCGCCGCCTCCCCCGTGTCCCCGTCAGGTCTGGCTCTGTCCATCTGCGCGGCGATCAGTTGGATCATCGGTATGCTGGCGCCCGCGCCGACCATGCTGCGACTTGGCACCGGCACCCTGCTCGGTCTCAACCGGCCCGCGGGCTCCAGCGGCGCAGGCATGCTCCCCGAATCGTCCGACAACGAAACCACTCCCGCGATATCCGCCCAACATTCCGGGCGTGAATTCGCCGTATGGATCGCATGGGCGGTGATTACACTCTCAGCGTGCACGCTGCTCGGTCTCGGACAGGGCATCAACTGGTGGCCGCTGCCCTCCAACGTCGCATAACATCCCCATCCCAGCTGCATGCCGAGCGACGGCAATGCCCGGTTTGTAGCCATTGTCACGTTCCATCATGCGGCAAACGGCGCAACCCGCCGCCGGAAAAGCGAACCCTTCTACTACTATGGGCAACAAACCGGCAGGAAAGGGATAACTGTGGCACAAAAGAATCAGAACGCGAAGCGCAACACCAGGGCAAGCCGTCGCGCCGCCGAAGAGAAGGCGGCGCAGGAGAAGGCGGAGCAAGCGGCCAAGGAGCGCAAGCAGCAAACCATCATCGGCGCGGTGGCAATCGCCGGCTTCGCCATCTATGGAGCCATTCACAAGAACGACGTGGCGAAGAGCACCACCGAGGAGCAGGCATACCAGCAGCTGCAAAAGGTCGAGACCAAGCCATCGGCGGCCGACGACAAGGGCGGCATCCTCATCTCCAGCGAAGGCTATGGCAAGAAGGTGTCCGGCGCCCCCACCGTCGCCGTGTACATGGATCCGCTGTGCCCCGGCTGCGGCGAGTTCAACCGCCAGACCGATCCCACGCTGATCTCGCTGGTGGACGCGGGCCAGATCAACCTGGAGATCCACCCGATGTCGTTCATGGACGAATACTCGACCGACGAATATTCCAGCCGCGCCACCGGCGCCATCCTGTACATCGCCAGCAATGACGACAACCCCGATCACCTGCTCAAGTTCATCTCGAACATCTACGCCGAGGACTTCCAGCCCGGTGAGGCCAGCGAATACAAGTCGGTCAAGAACAAGGCGCTCAAGCAGCAGGCGATTGACGCCGGCGTACCGCAGTCCGTGGCCGACAAGGCGTTCAACGGCGAATACAGGAAATGGATGGATGCCATCAACCTGTATACCCCGAAGCGCCCCGAACTGTGGCAGGTGTCCGGTTCGAACAAGGGTGTCATGAGCACGCCGACCATCACCATCAACGGCAATTACTGGGATCGCAACCAGCTGTCACTCGCCGGCATGAACAACAAGACCGGCATCATCGCGTCGCTGGGCCTGAAGGAAAACGAAGTCGGCCAGAAGGGCACGATGCCGTCGATCGGCGAATCGGGCAAGCCGATCTCGCTGACGACCGGCGAATGACGAATGACCCGTCATGCCCCGCAAATGAACGATGACACCCACGTAGACCCGTGTCGCGCTGCGATCTTCGACCCCGGCCGAAGGAACCGCAACACGGGTTTGCGACATTCTGAATTGACCAGCGCGGTGAAACTGGTAAGCTGGTCAATCGTTCGATGACACCTGTCCGCATTGTGCGAATGGGGTCCGCCTCCTTAGCTCAGATGGCCAGAGCGGCCGCCTTGTAAGCGGCAGGTCGTCGGTTCGATCCCGACAGGAGGCTCGCGGCACAGCATACCGCGTGTCATGTGCGATGCACGGTCGACATGTAGTAAGCTGTGTTTACATATAGTCTTACCTTGTGTAAGTGCCAGAAGCCTTCCCCCAACTTATGGCTTCTGGAAGGCAGAGCGTCCCCCAATTAGCTCTGCCCACAGGGGGGCGGGACAATCCCCTTCTCTCCCGCCCCCTTCTTCTTTATTTTGATATATGTGACCACCCCAGTAGCTCCGCGACAGCCCTTCGGGCAGGGCAAAAAAGTACCAAATGTGGGAGTATGGGTGACGGTCGTGCGATGCCCAGCGAAGCATCATCGTGATTGGTTACAATGCTAGCCGTAGCTCATGGAAGGATGACATATGGCCAGGCGGTGGACACCACGACGTTTTGTTCGATTGCGTCGCATTCGGGTGGCGATCTGCGCCGTCGCCGTGGCTCTTGCCTCAACGGTCGCATTCGGCGTCGCCGCACGCAAGACCATCGCACTCAGCATCAACGGCGACACCCAGACCGTCACCACGTATGCCATGAGCGTGACGCGCCTGCTTGAAGAGCGGGGCGTCGACGTCAAATCCCATGATCTGGTGCAATCCACCAGCGGCGACATCCTCAGCAATCATGACGTGGTCACGGTCCGCAGCGCATATCAGACGACCATCAGCATCGACGGACAGCGCGTGCCGTTCTGGACCGTGGCGACCAGCGCCTCCCAGCTGCTCGGGTTTTTCCAGCAGAACGAGAACGAGGCCGCGAAAGTCACCGTGGACATCGACAACATCTACAGCCAGCTCACCGGCGGCCTCGTCATCAACGAGTCCGGCCCGGTGACGGTCATCGCCGACGGCAAAACGTCGGTCGCGCCGAATGGCAAGCTTCCCGCCGCGTCGATTCTCGATTCCAAAGGCATCAGCCTCAACAAGGAAGACCGCGTCAGTGTCGAGAAGGACGGAGACAAGACCGTGCTGCGCGTTCAGCGCGTCACCCACGGGCAGGAGACGACGACCGTCGCCATTCCCCATGGTTCGCAGACGATTGTTGATAAGTCGTTGAAGCCAGGAACATCCGTGGTCCGCCAACAGGGGGAAGACGGCGAGAAGAAGCAGGTCTATAACGTCACGTATGTCGATGGCATCGCAGAGACGCGAACGCTGATTTCGGAGACGACCACCAAAATCTCCCTCGACACCATCGTCGCCGTAGGCCCGGAGAAGGCCGCCGAACCTTCCGACACCAGCAAGGGGCAAGCCGATAAAGGCAGTGACAACGCCGGCAAGTCAGGCAACAAGTCGAATACCGGCAAGTCGGATGGCAACTCCTCGAATGGCAGCACGTCCGGCGCAAACAAGTCGGATGATACGTCGAACAATGACAAAAACAACGACAAGAACAACGGGAATTCGGGCAACAACGGCAATTCCGGGAACTCAGGGAACTCAGGCAATAGCGGCAACTCGGGAAACTCCGGCAACTCGGGAAACTCGGGAAACTCCGGCGGCAACGGCGGCAACGGCGGCAACGGCAACTCCGGCAACAACGGCAATTCCGGCAGCAGCTCGCAGGGACGCCTATGGCACCCGACCGCCGCGCAGGCCAAAGCCTACGCATCCGGCGCGGCCGCACAGCGCGGCTGGACCAGCTACGACTGGACATGCCTCGACAAGCTGTGGACCCGCGAATCCAGATGGCTGTGGTACGCCGAGAACGCGAAGACCGGCGCCTACGGAATTCCGCAGTCGCTGCCTGCGAGCAAAATGGCCGAGTTCGGCGCAAATTACCGTGACGACGGCGCTGTGCAGATCGACTGGGGGCTGGCGTATATCGCCCGACGGTATGGCAGCCCGTCCAAGGCATGGGAACGCTCCGAGCAAATCGGCTGGTACTGATAGCGAGCGTTATGACTGACATGAATCCATCCCCTGCACCTTCCGGAGCATCCGCAGCCGCCGAGAAACCCGCAGCCGCCGGGCGACTGCTCGGCGCGGCCGACATCCGTCACATAGCAGCCGAAGCCGGCATCAGCCCGACCAAGAAATTCGGCCAGAACTTCGTCATCGATCCCGGAACAGTGCGCCGCATCGTGCGCGAGGCCGCGGTCACCGCCGATACGCGGGTGCTGGAAGTCGGCCCCGGATTGGGGTCGCTGACACTGGCCATCCTGGAAACCGGCGCCACGATGACCGCGGTCGAGATCGACCCGCCGGTCGCGCAACGGCTGCCGCATACCATCGACACATACATGCCGGATGCGAGGAACCGCCTCACGGTCATCAACAAGGACGCACTGGCCCTCACGTCGGCGGACCTCCCCGAGTTCAGCGACGACGAACCGTTCACCCTGGTGGCGAACCTTCCGTACAATGTGGCCACGCCGATCATCCTGACGCTGCTGGAACGCTTCGACATGCTGACGTCCTTCGTGGTGATGGTGCAGAAAGAAGTCGCGGACCGTCTGACCGCCACTCCCGGCTCGAAGATTTACGGCGCGCCCAGCGTGAAGCTGGCGTGGTACGGCTCGGCGGAACGCGTGGGCAACATCGGGCGTCACGTATTCTGGCCAGCGCCGAACGTGGATTCGGCCCTGGCCGGGTTCACCCGTGTCCAGTCGCATGCGGGCCCGCGCGACCCCCAGTTGCGCCAGCTGACGTTCCAGTTGGTCGACGCGGCCTTCAGCCAGCGTCGCAAAACGCTGCATGCCGCACTCAAGCGCATGGTGCCCGATGAAGTGTTCCACACGGCGGGCATCGACCCGACACGCCGCGGCGAGACGCTGACCATCGACGAATTCGCCGCTCTGGCGACGGCGCTGAGGCAATCGCAGCATGAACAGGGGCAGGCATCATCATGAGCGCCACAGCAATGGACAATGTACGGTCAGCGACACCGGGTCAGGTGCGGTGTTCGCCAAGCGTTCCCGCGCATTGGCCCATCCGCCGTCATGTCGCAGCCGCGGAAACGACACCGGCCGGGCCGCTGCACTCGGTGGAGGTCACGGTTCCCGCGAAAACCAATCTGACGTTGCACGTAGGGCCCGCCCATGAGGAATGGGGCTGCCGGCACGCGCTGAACACGATATATTGCGCCATCGGCGTCAACGACGTGGTGACGGCGACCGCCAAGACCCCCGGCAGCGGGTTCTCGCTCGAACTGAGCGGCGAGCATCTGGGTGATCTGGCATCGAGCGGCAGCGACATGCGCCGCAACCATGCGGTGCTTGCGTTGTTCGCGATCGCCAGGGCCGCGGGGCGGGAGCCGGACGTGGCGCTGCATGTGGACAAGCACATTCCCGTCGGTGCCGGATTGGGCGGCGGATCCGCCGACGCGGCGGCGACATTGCTCGCCGTGAACACCCTGTGGGGACTGCACTGGCCGATTGAACGGCTGCGTGACATCGCCGCCACGCTCGGCGCCGATATGCCCTTCTGCCTGGAGGGCGGATATGCGCATGGCACCGGTTTCGGCGAGCGGATCATCCCGCTGGAGGATGATTCATCGTGCGTTCAGACGCTGCGAGACCGTGGATTCGCCGGCCAATTGCTGGTGGGAGCGTACCATGCGCAACTGAGCACGCCGAATGTCTACTCGACCTTCGACAAGATGGGCGCGGGAGACGGCGACGACAACCATCTGCAGCGCGCCGCGGTCGCCTTGCACCCCCGCAGCGGCGAAGCCATCGAAGCCGCCCTGGCCGCCGGGGCATCCCGGTCATTCGTTTCCGGCTCCGGCCCATCGGTCATCGCGTTCGTACCGGACGATGCCGTCGCCCGCCGAGTTCGCACCGCATGGGAGCAATCCGCCACGGTGGATCGCATCATCGCTGCGCAGGCGCCGGCGAGACCGGTCATAACCGTCCTGCCATCCCTGTCTTATCGCGTCAGACAGTGACGCTAATCTGTGTACCAGTCTCGTAAGAAAAGGACGGATCCATGACTCAGCCTTATGACGAACGCGCGGAACGCAAGCGTTACATTCGCCGCCGCCAGCAGATCGTATTCTCCTGTGTCGGCGCGGTGCTTGCCGTCGCCCTGGTCGTGTCGGCGCTGTTCTATTTCCACGTCGGGGGTCTGGGCATAACGGCCACGTCCGCAGTCAAGCCGAATTACGGCGTGCGCGTGCCCTGCTCGACCAAGGACGCCAACGGCAAGAACCAGACATATTCCAACTATGCGAACGTCAAGGTGCGCGTGCTGAACGGCACCAAATTCGTCGGCTTCGCGAAGGCCGTCAGCACCGCGCTGTCGAACCGCCAGTTCAAGGTCACCGGCTGGGACAATTACAAGGGCAAGAAGGTCGAGCGCACCACAATCTATTTCGGCAAGAACGCCATCAACGAGGCGTACACGCTGAACACGAACTTCACGGACGCGGTGATGGTGATGGATGACCGCGACGACAAGCTGATTGACGTGGTGCTCGGTGCCTCGTTCAACGATCTGGCCAACAAGGACAGCCTGCCGAGCGGCGACACCGCCATCGAAAACTTCGAGGGATGCGTGCCCGTCCAGTCAATGGGCACCTTGCCCAAGGCCCTCGATCATGAAAAGGTGGAATGACGGCCAGCATCGTCATGACGGCCTGAAACCCCCGATATTCGGCGGCTGCCTGCCTTACGCGGACAGCCGCCGAACCGTTTCTTGGGCGCGTTTACAGCGACGCGTGCCACCGCTTGAGCTCGGCCACCGCGGTGTCATGGTCGACCGGACCGTTATCGAGCCGGTATTCCAGCATATGCTTGTATGCGCGGCCGACCTCCGGGCCGGGAGCGATGCCGAGGATGGTCATGATCTCATTGCCGTCGATATCCGGCCGGATGGCGTCGAAGTCCTCTTTCTCCTTGAGATCGCGCACACGCTGCTCCATCTCGTCCATGGCGGACGAGAACACCATCGCCTTGCGACGGTTCTGAGTGGTCGCGTCGGCGCGGGTCAGCCGGTTCAGTCGCTCATATAGCGGACCGGCGTCCTTGACGTAGCGTCGCACGGCGGAATCGGTCCACGGTTCTTCGACATACCCGTGGAACCGCAGATGCAGGTTCACTAACTCGCTGACATCCTCGACGAGATGATGGTCGAATCGCAGCGCCTTGAGCCGTTTGCGCGTCATTTTCGCGCCGACCGCATCGTGATGATGGAAGCTGACCTTGCCGCCGGGCTCGAACCGGCGTGTTTTCGGCTTGCCGATGTCATGGGTCAGCGCGGCCAGGCGAAGCGTCAGGTCGGGAGCGGGCACGGGGCCTTCCGGCCCGGTCTCCAGCGCTATGGCGCGATCGAGCACAATCATCGTGTGCTCGAACACGTCCTTGTGGCGGTGGTGCTCGTCGATTTCCAGCTGCAGGGCGGGAATTTCCGGGAATACGATATCGGCGAGACCTGATTCGACCAGCGCTTCGACACCCGCCCTCGGACGATCGGACAGCAGCAGCTTCGTGAGCTCGTCACGCACCCGTTCAGCGGATACGATGTCGATGCGATCGGTCATGTCGCTGATGGCGGCAGCCGTGTCGGGGGCGATGCTGAACCCGAGCTGTGCGACGAAACGCACGGCACGCATCATGCGCAGCGGGTCGTCGTCGAAGGACTGATACGGATCCACCGGCGTGCGTAA
>OCHA01002215.1_pt1 | contig 12153 bp, 7 predicted proteins | sample 1538591 | NCBI WGS metagenome assembly OCHA01 (sample SAMN04571710, study PRJEB22368) | human gut metagenome | biome: human gut; material: stool | host: Homo sapiens | place: Luxembourg | collected 2012-09-06 | reverse complement strand
TATAAGATAGGTAATATAAGACAAAGAAAAAATGGTTTAGCATTGAGGGTAGTAGGAGATGAGTTACCTGATGAAGCAGTAAAAGTTGAAGATAATATTAATCTGGAAGATGTATATTTATATTATTTTGAATAAATATTAATTATATCTAAGAAAGCAGGAAAAATGAATAAAATTAAAGATTTTATTGTTGAAAATTCTAGTGGAGAAATGTTTGTTGTTGGAGTTGTAATGTATGTTTGAGAATGAGTGTTAAGTCTGTCACCTGAATTCCAATAAAACATCAATTAAGTTGTCTTTCTTACTGTCATAGTGTATACTATTAACAATATGAAACGTATGTTTGGCATACTGAAATGGTATGTAATAGTATGGGTATAAGCGTATGGTAGTGATATGAAGAAAAGTGTAAGCAGCAATAAGCAGGTTAAAAAGGGCGCGGATACAGGCATAAGTATAGACGGATATATAGATTATAATGCATTTAATGAGGCAAGGGAGCGCATAATAGGAAAGGCACATAATGACAAGGGAATAGGCACATTGTCGGAAAAGACACTGCATGCTGTTCTTAAGAATTATTACGAGCCGGATGAAGATAAGCACGAGGTGGCTATAGATGGCTACTATGCTGATATATTTAATGACAGCGGAATAATAGAGATACAGACAAGACAGCTTAATAAGCTGCGTGATAAGCTTACGGTATTTCTTGAAGAATATCATGTCACGGTCGTATATCCATGTGCATATAATAAGTGGTTGAGCTGGATAGACCCGGAGAGCGGGGAAGTAGGTGCAAAAAGAAAGTCGCCAAGGCATTATACGGAATATGATGCATTTTTTGAGCTGTACAAGATAAAGAGCTTTCTTGACCATCCTAATCTGTCGGTACATCTGGTGCTTATGGATATAGAAGAATATAAGCTGTTAAACGGTTGGAATTATACGAAAAAAAGAGGTGCAACCAGATACGACAGGGTGCCTCTTGGAGTGAGGCGTATAGTAGAGCTTGACAGACCAGAGGATTATATGCAGTTCGTGCCGATAGAGTTAGAGGATGAGTTCATTGTAAAAGACTTTGCAAAGGTGGCAGGAGTACGCGAAGATACAGCAAGGCTGGGACTTAATATACTCAATCATCTTGGCGTTGTTAAGCGTGTCGGAAAGAAAGGTAACGCATATGTATATAGCTGTTGATGATGTGTTCAGAATATCTGTAAGAAATCTTGTTGAGTTTATGTGTACCTCAGGTGATATAGATAACAGGGATGTGTCAGTTCCCGATGTTAAGGTTATGCAGGAGGGGGCAAGAATACACAGAAAGATACAACATTCCATGGGTTCATCATATCACGCGGAGGTGCTTTTAAGGCATGCAGTTCCACTTACCTCGGTTAATGGTTATGATTATACACTTAAGATAGAAGGCAGGGCAGACGGTATAATCGCTGATATCAGTGAGGATGAGGATGGCAATAAGACACCTCATGGTGATGTTACCATAGATGAGATAAAGACTATGCAGTCAGATGTCACAAAGCTTAAAGAGCCGGTGTATGTGCATAAGGCGCAGGCTTTAGTATATGGTTATATATATCTTATTAAGCATAATCTTGACAGCATTAATATACAGATGACCTACTGTAATACTGAGACTGAAAAAATAGTAAGATTTACGGAAAACTACGATAAAGACCGGATTAGTGCGTGGTTTTTAAAGCTTGTAAATGACTTTAAAAGATGGATGGATTATGTATTTGACGAAAGACAGTTAAGAAATGACTCAATACATAAGTTAAGCTTTCCGTTTGAGTACAGGGAAGGGCAGAAAAAGCTTGTGGCGAGTGTATACAAGTCGATAGAGCAGGAAAGAACGCTGTATATACAGGCGCCTACAGGAGTTGGAAAGACTATTTCCACGGTGTATCCTTCGGTACAGGCGTGTGGAAGAGGACTGGCAGACAAGATATTTTATCTTACCTCCAAGACGATAACAAGGACAGTTGCAGAGGAGGCTTACAGCATACTAAGGGATAAGGGACTGCATTTTACGACAGTCACCCTTACTGCCAAGGATAAGATATGCCATATGGATGAAAGAAACTGCAATCCTGAGTTCTGTGAATATGCTAAGGGTCATTTTGACAGGATAAATGATGCTGTGTATGACATCATAACGCATGAGAATGTAATAGACAGGGAAAAGATACTTGAGTATTCTGTCAAGCATAAGGTATGCCCTTTTGAAATGTCGCTTGATGTGTCATACTGGTGCGATGGCATAATATGCGATTATAATTATCTGTTTGACCCGGATGCATCGCTTAAAAGATACTTTGCAGATGGTACAAAGGGCAATTATATATTTCTTGTCGATGAAGCACATAATCTTGTTGACAGGGCAAGGCAGATGTACAGTGCAGTTCTTGTAAAAGAGGACTTTCTTAAGTGCAAAAATGCTGTGAAGGATATGGATAAAAGGCTTGCCTCATCACTTGAAAAGTGTAATAAGTATCTATTGTCACTAAAGCGGCAGTGCGATAAAGAATATATAATAGTTGATGACTGCGGGACATTTCCGGATACACTGTCAAAGTGCTTTTCGTATATGCAGAAGTTCCTTGACAAATATAAGAATAATCCAGTAAGTGACGAGATAATGGAGTTTTTCTTTTCGGTAAGACATTTTCTTAATATGTATGACTGTGCGGATGATAAGTATGTGACATATGCAGAGTTAGCGGATGATGGTAATCTGCTTTTGCATCTTTACTGTGTCGACCCATCAGGCAATATATCACTAAGACTAAGTCAGGGAAAGGCTGCTGTTATGTTTTCGGCTACATTTCTGCCGGTTAATTACTTTAAGGAAATGATATCGGGAAACACAGAAGATTATGCTGTATATGCACACTCACCTTTTGATACTTCTAATAAAAGAGTGATTGTAGGCAGGGATGTAAGCAGCAGGTATACAAGAAGAAATGTAAATGAATATACGAAGGTGGCAGATTATATACGAAAGCTTGTGACATCACGGGATGGCAGATATATGGTGTTCTTTCCGTCATACAGCTATATGCAGGCTGTCTATGATGTGTATACAGAAAAGTACCAGAGTAATATTATAGAGCTGGCTGACAATGATATGGCATCTGACATGGTTTTGGATATATTTTCTTTATCCGGCGGCAGTGTATACAATATAATAAAGCAGCCACCTAATATGAAGGAGGCTGACAAGGAGAAGTTTCTGTCGCTTTTTATGGAAAAGGACAGTACTAATATAGTCGGTTTCTGCGTGCTTGGAGGTATATTTTCAGAAGGCATAGACTTAAGAGGAGAGGCTCTTATTGGCGCTGCTATTGTTGGAACAGGAATACCCATGATATGCAGGCAGAGAAATATATTAAGGGATTACTTTGATTCACGGGGCAGAAACGGATATCAGTATGCCTATGTGTATCCCGGAATGAATAAGGTGCTGCAGGCGGCAGGAAGAGTTATAAGAACTGACAGCGACAAGGGGATTATTCTTCTTTTAGATGACAGGTTCTTAACGAAGGAGTATGAGCAGCAGTACCCAAGGGAATGGGATGTTATATATCCGTGTGACATAGCAGGAGTGGACGGCTGCATAAAAGAATTCTGGGATAAAGAAGGATAACAATAGTCGTATAATAGCTGTTATTGATAATTAAAAAGCAGATTTTAAGTGTCAGAAGCACAGAACACATTGCTAAATTGTCAGATATATGATATTATTTTAATATAAATATAAACGTGAATTGCTAATTATGAGATTATTTATGTTTGGAGAAAACAATATGGAAGAGAGCATTATAAAGGAATTAATTAATTCTAATGCTGGAGTTGAAGAGTGGAAAAAGGCAGGATTTAATGATTTACAGGCATTAGAGATTACTATTGGCATTAAGAGCGGTATAGACGTATCAAAGTATGCGTCAGAAGAATTTAATGAAAGACAGATGAAGGTTATAAGAAATGCTCTGGAGGAAGGCATAGATGTCACACCTTTTGCAGATGCAGAGTATGATTATATGCAGATGGAGCAGATAAAGGAGGGCATAAAGGAAGACATAGACCTTTCGCTTATATGCAATCCAAAGTATGATTACGCTGTTATGAGAGAGATAAGGATGGCACTTAAGTACAAGTTCGACTTAAGCAGATATGCAGGTCTTGGCTATCCGGGAGAGGTGTTAAGACAGATAAGGCTGTCTAAGAAGGATGATATAGATATCTCATTTTTTGTTAAAGACAACTATAATGCGAGCCAGTTGAACGAAATCAGATTAGGTATTATAAAGTGTGTTGATATATCAAAGTATATGCTGCACGAATATACAGCGGAGCAGATGAAGCAGTTAAGGCTTGGACTTGAAGCCGGTATAGATATAACAAAGTATAATATGATAGGTTTTTCATCGGGGCAGATGGAACAGATAAGACTTGGACTTGAAGAAGGCATAGATGTCACACCTTACGCAGACCCATTTATAGATGCGGTAAGGATGAAGGAAGCAAGGCTTAATGCAGAACATAAGGGAACACCTGAGACACAGCAGCTCAATGAACTGCAGAGTCAGGAGATACTTCTTGGACTACAGAGCGGCGTTGATGTCAGTGTGTATGCAGACCCAAGGTATACGTTCAGACAGATGGAACAGATAAGAATCAGGCTTGAAAAGGGTATAGACCCATCGGAACTACTGATATACAAGGATAATTAGTTATTCATTATGAGTAGGAAACAGGTAACTATAAATGATTGGAGGATTCAGAAGTGAGTAATGTATATGAAAAACAGACGGAATTGAATACCAAGAATGTAGTTGTCAGTGTTGCTGAAAATCATATGAGAGCTAGCATTGTCCTTGATGAGATAGGACAGGATGGAGCATACACATATGAGGAGGTAATAGATAAGCTGTCAGCAGCAGGAGTGCGGACTGGTATAGATGAAGCGAAGATAAGGGATGTTATCGTTAAGAAGATATACGGACAGGAAGTAGTTGTAGCACAAGGAAAAGAGGCAGTCAATGGTACTGATGGACACTACATTTTCTACTTCGATGAGAACTATGAGAGAGATAACAAGCCAACCTTAAGGGAAGATGGCTCAGTTGATTACTTTAATGTAAAGCTTTTTGAGAAGGTAAGTCAGGATGACAAGCTTGCAGAATATGTAGAACCGACAAAGGGTGAGTTCGGATATGATGTATGTGGAAAGCTGCTTGTGCCAAAGCCGGGAAGACCAAGCCCAAGATTAAGAGGACGTGGTTTTACAGTATCAGATGATGGAAAGACTTATTATGCACAGCTTGATGGTAAGGTAGAGTACCGTAACTACGACCTTAATGTAAGTAATGTATACAGTGTTTCCGGCGACCTTGATATTGGAACAGGAAGTATTGACTTTAATGGTGATGTAACTATCAGCGGCGGTGTACATAGCGGTGTTACAGTCCATGCCATGGGCAATATATTTATAGGCGGTTATGTTGAGGATGCCATACTTAAGGCAGGCAAGGATATAATCATCAAGGATGGCGTTAATGCAAGAGAGAACGGACTTATTGAAGCAGAAGGCAATGTATCAGCAAGATTTTTTGAAAATGCAAAGATTATAAGCCACGGAGATATTAAGTGTGACTATATGCTTAATACTAATGCTATGGCATATGGCAATATATATCTTGAAGGAAAGCTTGGTTCTGTTATCGGTGGAGATATAACAGGAATAAGAGGCGTTACGGTCAAGGGCTGCGGCAGTGATGCATTTGCAAAGACGGTTATAAGAGTAGGTGCCACAAAGAGCTTAAACTCAGAGTATGCCCAGATTATTATGAAGATTAAGGACATTGACTCAGAAATAGAGCGTTACGACCAGGCTATGTATAAGTTTGACATATTAAAGAAGTCTGGTTCGGATAAGTTTGATGAGACCCTTTACAGAAAGGTATTCCAGACAAAGATTGTAAAGAAGGCTGAGAAGGCAAAGTATGAAGAACGAGGCAGATATCTGTACTCTCTTATAAGAGAGTCAGAGAAGGCGGTTGTCAAGGTTGATAAGAATATATATCCCGGCAGCAGAGTGTTTATGGGTGATAAGACATATGTGCCAAGTGCTGCATTTACACACGTTGTACTTGTTAATACAACATCAGGAATAAATATCAGGAACTATGAATAGAGATAGTGCGCCAGCAGAATGACACAATAAAGATAAGTTTAAGAGGTAATATATGATTAAAGAGGTAGCATCAATAGACCTTCCGGTACATGAGCGCATGGTTGTAAGAAAGAACAGGCTTACACCACAGGATTATACAGGCGGCAGTGTACCGAGAATATCTATAGTTACAGGAACTCATGGTGACGAGCTTGACGGGCAGTATATATGCTATGAGATTATAAGAAGAATTAATAAGACTCCTCACAAGCTTAAAGGAATAATTGATATATATCCAGATATTAATCCCCTTGGAATAGATATAGGTTCAAGGGGAATTCCAATGTTTGAGCTTGATATGAACAGGGTATTCCCGGGAGATAATAATGGTGCTGTGGCAGAGAGTGTTGCTGCCGGCATAGTAAGCGACATTATAGGCAGTGATTTCTGTCTTGATATACATTCAAGCAACATTTTCGTAAGAGAGATGCCACAGGTAAGGCTGAATGATGATGTTGTTGATAAGCTTCTTCCATATGCAAAGATGCTTAATGCTGATTTTGTATGGATATTTTCATCTATAACAGTGTTAGATGCGACACTTGCATATAGTCTTAATCACCTGGGAGTGCCAACACTTGTCGCAGAGATGGGCGTTGGAAACAGAATTAATAAAGAATACAGTCTTCAGCTTCTTGATGGAATATTTAATCTTATGATACAGCTTGGAATATGGGAGGATGAACCGGTAAAGGTAAGAGAGCCGATTATATCTACAGAGGGCGAGGTCAACTTCCTCACTGCAAAGGAAAGCGGTATATTTGTTCCGGCTATTAATTCCTGTGGTATTATACATATGGGAGATAATATAGGAGATATAATAGAGCCGATAGAAGGAAGAATTCTACAGCATATAGAGTCGCCTATGGATGGAATTGTATTCACACTCAGGGAAAATCCAGTTGTATACAAGGGAGCACTCCTTGCCAGAGTGCATGGAGGCAGAAAGTAATGAGAAAAGAAGTATTATACAGTTTAAAAGGCATATACAGGGAAAACTTCGAGATAGAAGGCTACAGATTTGGAAATGGTGAGAAGTCGGCGTGTATAGTCGGTGCTATGCGCGGCAATGAAATGCAGCAGCTATATATATGCTCACAGCTTATAAAGGTGCTTAAAGAACTTGAGGCACACGGCGCTATATCACACAATCACGAAATTCTTGTAATACCGTCAGCTAACAGGTTTTCAATGAATGTGGAAAAGAGGTTCTGGCCGATAGATAATCTTGATATTAACAGAATGTTTCCGGGAGATATGGCAGGAGATACAACCAAGCAGATAGCGGCAGCTATATTTGAAAGCTGCAGGGGTTACAATTATGGTATACAGTTTGCAAGCTTTTATATGCCGGGTGACTTTATTCCTCATGTGCGTATGATGGAAACGGGCTATCAGAGTGCCAGTCTTGCTAATCTTTTCGGATTACAGTATGTAGTTATAAGAAAGCCAAAGCCTATGGACACAGCTACACTTAACTATAACTGGCAGATGAATGGAACGAATGCATTTTCAATATACACTAACAGCACAGATATGGTCGATGACAAGTCGGCAAGACAGGCTGTGTCTTCAGTGTTAAGATTTCTTACAAGAATGGGTATCGTAAAGTACAATAATCACAGTGGTTATATAGCCAGCGTTATCAATGAATACGACTTATCAGCAGTCAAGACTTATGATGCAGGCTTCTATAAAAGGTTAAAGGAGCCGGGTGATCCGGTAGTCCACAACGAGGTTATCGGACAGGTCATAGACCCGTGTGAAGGTTTTGTAAAGAGCGAGATAATATCTCCGACAGACGGAATAGTGTTCTTTGCACATACTGCGCCTATGGTTATGAGTAATGAGGTTGTATACAAGATTATCAGACGTATGCACGAGTAAATCAATCTTGTTTATTTACCGCTAATGTGGTACAATAATAAACATTCTTTAAATAATTGCGATTATGGTATTCTGTTATGTGATATTTCAGACTATTCTGACATCACTTAGCGGTAGCAGTAATTGCATTAAGAAAGAATAAATGTATCTGTACGGTTACAGTTGATTAAGAAAGGAATTAATTAAGATGAGTGGCGTAAGAAGAGTTTTTGTTGAAAAGAAGAAGCCTTTCGCAGTTAATGTCAAGGAACTTCACGATGAAATCACAGGATATCTTGGAATAAAGGATATCACAGATGTAAGGGTGCTTATAAGATATGACATCGAAAATCTTTCAGATGATACATACAAGAAGGCACTTACTACAGTTTTCTCAGAACCACCTGTAGATGATGTTTATGAAAATGAATTTACAGCATCTGAGGATGACTATGTATTCTCTGTTGAATATCTTCCCGGACAGTTTGACCAGAGAGCTGATTCTGCAGAACAGTGTGTTAAGTTTCTCAACGAGAATGAAACTCCAGTAATTAAGACAGCAACTACTTATATTATCTCAGGTAAGCTTACTGATGATGATAAGGATAAGATTAAGAACCATTGTATTAATCCGGTTGACTCAAGAGTGGCTGATGAGAATATCCCAGAGACTCTTGTTACTAAGTTCGATACGCCAGCGGATGTTATTATATTTGACGGGTTCAAGGATATGGAGGAGGATAAGCTTAAGGCTTTATACGACTCACTTGGACTTGCCATGACATTTAAGGATTTTAAGTTCATTCAGGATTACTTTAAGAATGAAGAAAAGAGAAATCCATCGATGACAGAAATCAGAGTACTTGATACATACTGGTCTGACCACTGCCGTCACACAACATTTGCAACAGAATTAAAAGATGTTACTTTTAAGGATGGTTATTACAGAGCTCCTATGGAGGAAACTTACAATAAGTATCTTTCTGACAGGGCTGTTATATATAAAGACAGAAAAGATAAGTTCGTATGCCTTATGGACTTAGCCCTTATGGGTATGAAGAAGTTAAAGGCAGAGGGAAAGCTTGCTGACCAGGAGGAGTCGGATGAGATTAATGCCTGCTCGATAGTTGTCCCAGTTGAGATTGATGGAAAGACAGAGGAGTGGCTTGTTAACTTCAAGAATGAAACACACAACCACCCAACAGAGATAGAGCCTTTCGGTGGCGCTGCTACATGTCTTGGTGGAGCTATAAGAGACCCACTTTCAGGACGTACATATGTATATCAGGCTATGCGTATCACAGGTGCAGCAGACCCTACAGTTCCAGTAGCAGATACACTTCACGGAAAGCTTCCTCAGAGAAAGATAGTTACAGAGGCAGCACACGGTTACAGCTCATATGGTAACCAGATAGGTCTTGCTACAGGCTATGTTAAGGAAATATATCACCCAGATTACGTTGCAAAGCGTATGGAGATAGGTGCAGTTATAGCGGCAGCACCAAGAAGTGCTGTTAAGAGAGAGAATTCTGACCCGGGAGATATTATTATTCTTCTTGGCGGTAGAACAGGACGTGATGGATGTGGCGGTGCTACAGGTTCATCTAAGGTTCACACAGAAGAGTCGATAGAGACTTGTGGAGCTGAAGTTCAGAAAGGTAATGCACCTACAGAGCGTAAGATGCAGCGACTTTTCAGAAGACCAGAGGTAACTAAGCTTATTAAGAAATGTAACGACTTTGGTGCAGGTGGTGTTTCAGTAGCCATCGGTGAGCTTGCAGCAGGTCTTACAGTTGACCTTGACAAGGTTCCTAAGAAGTATGAAGGTCTTGACGGAACAGAGCTTGCTATATCAGAGTCACAGGAAAGAATGGCAGTTGTAGTTGCCCCAGCAGATGTTAAGGAATTCCTTGCATATGCAGCAGAGGAGAACCTTGAAGCTGTTGAGGTTGCTGTTGTTACAGAGGAGCCTAGACTTGTACTTAACTGGAGAGGTAAGGATATCGTTAATATTTCAAGAGCATTTCTTGATACTAACGGCGCACATCAGGAGACATCTGTACTTGTGGATATTCCAGATGAGAATGAGAATTATCTTAAGGCAAAGGAAGTTGAAGATGTTAAGGGTAAGTGGCTTAAGACACTTGCAGACCTTAATGAGTGCTCACAGAAGGGACTTGTTGAAAGATTTGATGGTTCTATCGGTGCAGGTTCAGTGCTTATGCCTTATGGCGGTAAGTACCAGCTCACAGAAACTCAGGCTATGGTTGCAAAGCTTCCAGTGCTTAAGGGCAAGTGCGATACAGTAACTATGATGGCTTATGGTTTTGACCCATATCTTTCTAAGTGGAGTCCATACCACGGAGCTATGTATGCAGTTACAGACTCAGTTGCAAAGATTGTTGCTGCTGGTGGTGACTACAGCAGGATTAGATTTACATATCAGGAATACTTTAGAAGAATGACAGAGGACCCATCAAGATGGAGCCAGCCTTTTGCAGCACTTCTTGGTGCTTACGAGGCACAGCTTGGCTTCGGACTTCCATCTATCGGTGGTAAGGACTCTATGTCAGGAACATTTGAACATATAGATGTACCACCTACATTATGCTCATTTGCAATAGATGTAGCTAAGGAACAGGATATTATCACACCTGAATTAAAGAAGGCTGGCAATGTCCTTGTAAGATTTGACATTGAAAAAGATAAGTATGACCTTCCTGTATTCTCACAGATTAAGGAATTATACTCAGCTATCCACGAAGCTATCAGGAGCAAGGCAATCGTATCTGCATATGTGCTTGATGCTAATGGTTTAGTTCCAGCAATAAGCAAGATGGCATTTGGTAATAAGCTTGGTGTGGCTGTTGAGTCTTCAGTATCAAAGGAAGAATTATTTGCACCAGCATATGGCTGCATAGTAGCAGAAGTAGACAGCTCTAAGCTTGCAGAGATTAAGGCAGCTTATACTAAGGTTGGTACAGTAACCGAAGAAGCTAAGTTTACATATGAAGATGTTTCAATCAATATTGAGGAAGCCTTAAGTGTATGGAAGGATACTCTTGAAGATGTATTCCCAACAAAGGTAACTAAGGAAACAGACAAGATTGAAACACCTGTATATTCAGCAGGCAATGTATATGTATGCAGGAATAAGGTTGCAAAGCCAACTGTATTTATACCAGTATTTCCGGGTACTAACTGTGAGTATGACAGTGCAAAGGCATTTGAGAGAGCCGGCGCTGATACTATTATCAAGGTATTCAAGAACCTTGATGCAGAAAGCATAAGAGAGTCTGTTGATGAGTTTGAAAAGGCTATTAACCAGTCACAGATTATTATGTTCCCGGGCGGATTTTCAGCAGGTGATGAACCAGATGGTTCTGCCAAGTTCTTCGCAACAGCATTCTGTAATGCTAAGATGAAGGAGGCAGTTGAGAAGCTCCTCAATGAAAGAGATGGTCTTGCACTTGGTATCTGTAATGGTTTCCAGGCTCTTATCAAGCTTGGCTTAGTACCTAACGGTAAGATAACAGGACAGGATGTTAATTCTCCTACATTAACATTTAATACAATCAACCGTCATATATCTAAGATGGTATATACAAAGGTTGTTACTAATAAGAGCCCATGGCTTGCAGGTGCAGAACTTGGAAAGGTATACTGCAACCCAGCTTCACACGGTGAAGGACGTTTCGTAGCACCTAAGGAATGGCTTGACAAGCTCTTTGCAAATGGTCAGGTGGCTACACAGTACTGTGACCCAGAAGGCAACATTTCTATGGATGAAGAATGGAATGTCAATGGCTCATATATGGCTGTTGAAGGTATCACAAGTCCGGACGGAAGATGCTTAGGTAAGATGGCACATTCTGAAAGACGTGGTGACTCAGTAGCTATCAACATCTATGGCGAACAGGATATTAAGATATTTGAGTCAGGTGTTAAGTACTTTAAGTAATAAATAAAGTTTATAATGTCACGTTATAATATGATTAAAGGGTCAAAAGGTATCATCGATGCATGCT
>OCHA01002214.1_pt1 | contig 12155 bp, 11 predicted proteins | sample 1538591 | NCBI WGS metagenome assembly OCHA01 (sample SAMN04571710, study PRJEB22368) | human gut metagenome | biome: human gut; material: stool | host: Homo sapiens | place: Luxembourg | collected 2012-09-06 | reverse complement strand
CTAAAGATGCAGTATTTTCAATCAAGCTCCACATATTTATATTTGATTCCTCCTACTAAGATATAGATATTTTTGAATTATGTCTATTTTTCTGTCAACACTAAATTTTAATTGTTCGTCATTTTTTAATATTATTTTTTGACTAATATCCGCAATAAAACAATAATTTACAAGAGTATTGCGGCTTATTGTTATAAATTTTTCAAATCTGGAATCATTCTGTAGATTTGCTATTGTGTTTCTTTCAGTTAATATGTTGTTTTCGGTATGGAATTCTACATTATGCCCTTTAACTTTTATGTACATAATTTCATGAATTTTAATATTTTCATTTAACATTTTGTATGTTAGTTTCATATACTTTTCTTCTGACAGTAATGAATCAAAAGCTTTGTATATTTTTTCTTCTCCTGCGCTTTTATAAACATATTTACAAATTCCATATTCTACTGCAACATCTCCGCAGGTTTCAATGCTTGAAATAAACATTACAGGAATTTCTTGATTAATTTTTCTTATGTCTTTTATAGCTTGCACACCAGAATATTCTGGCATTTCAATGTCTAATACAATAACGTCTGCGTTTATTTTGCCGGTTTTGAAATCTTCCACTAAACTAAATCCGTTCGTGTATTGAACTACTTCACACGTCATACCATGATGTACATAATAATCTGTTATTATTTTTGTAAAATGTTCTATAAAAAATTGTTCATCATCGCAAATGGCAATCCTCATTTTATCGCCTCCTTGATTTTTATAGAAATTATATCAAATAACTATGAATATTGTCAACTGGAAAATAATTGGAGCGTCCGTTTTTCGGACAGACGGCAGAACCTAATCTGAAACACAGGGTGGTAAAATACCACCTCATTACAAATTTAGATGTCAACAATCTTGACATCCGAAAGCTGAATAATGCAGGCGAAATCAAAAAAACGCCGTCCGAAATTCGGACGGTTGTACTAGGGGGTCGTGAAACACGACACCCTTAAAGAAGTCTAAAGACGTAATTTCAGTCCTTTGCAAAGGGGTCTGTGAATTACCGCCCCCTACAACTGGAGGGTACAAAAGATGAAGTTTATTTTTTTGTACGTTTGTCGTAGTAAGTGTCGTAGTAAATAGAAATACTACATAATTATGCGTTTTTTATAATGTAGCTGCACGAGTTCGACTCTCGTCGCCTCCACCAAAACAATATTATACAAAACCCTACTACTTTGTAGGCGGCTTTGCCGTTACAGTTTGGCTGTAATACCAAAACGAAAAACCAGAGGGTTTTATACTCTCTGGTTTTTGTATAGTGCGAAATAATTTGACTTAAGAGATCAATAGTAGTATATTGTAAATATAAATAAGTAGTGTTTTTATGTACGGAGGATATAGATGGACAAATCAACAATTTTCTTTAGTCATTCAAGTAAAGATAAAGATTTAATTTTACCGATAAAAAATAAAATAGAAGATATCACAGCGGGTGTTTTGGAGATTTTTATGTCAAGCGATGGTCAAAGCATTCCTTTTGGTCATAATTGGGTGCATAGAATTGAATCAGGATTAAGTTCAGCTCAAATAATGTTTGTATTTGTAACTTCAAATTCAATAAATTCCGCGTGGATTTACTTTGAAGCAGGGTATGCATATTCGAAAGAAATTGAAGTGATTCCAGTTGGAATAGGTGTGGATATTGGTAATTTAAAAGCGCCATTAAATTTATTGCAAGGTTTTAATGTTATGTCGGGTGATGGTCTAAATAATTTTATTTCTGTAATAAATAACAAGTTCAACACTCACTTTAAAGAACAGTTTTTAGATTTGGATTATGAATTGTTAAATAAATCGTTAGATAAAGAACCTGAGTTTTATGATTTTAATGATGTTTTTAGCTTTGCAAGATTTTCTGTATATTCTCAATATTCAGATTCTTCTCAAGAAAACAATATATTAAGATATGATATTGATAAGTGGTTTCAGCATTGCAAGGAGTATTTAAATGAAAACTCCATACCTTATTCTTCAAATTCAAAAGTGATTTTAACTTTAGGACTTAAAATTCAAATTGAGGGAGTAGAAAAAGAACCCGATAATTATAATGGCACATTACGCCCTAATCAGGACCATAAATTAATCATTACTATATCTATGATGCACTTCAAAAAGTCATTTGAACTATTGAGGAAGTTATCTCATATAAAGCCTGATATTAATATGTCCTATCTTCACTTCCATTACACCTCAAAATATACTTGTTTAACTACAGATGAAGTGATTTCATCTGTAGTTAGTGATCATAAAGATGTTTTTTCATATGAAGAAGACAGAGTAGGTTCTTATTTGTACAAAGAAAAAGTTAAATTTTCGATATTTGATTTAAATAAATTTATGCGAACTACATCAGCCATGTATGTGTTGGCATTGAGAGTTGATTTTTCAAAAATATCTATTGACGATATTGTCGGATTGGTATATGAACTAATTAATGATAACATAATTTTCATACGTTAATTTAAAGCTAATGGAATTAGGTATTAGGAATTCCATATATCTTGAAATTTATGCTTGCTTCATCATTGGTAAGGCAATCTCGTTTTCACAAATTATATGTAATTTACTCATGTTTAATCATCCACAATATTTAAATACTTATAAATCGTCGGATAGGACAAATCACAGAGCCTTGAAAACTCCTTTTTATTTATCTCACCCTTTTTATATTTCGGATAATGCTTATAAAAGATACTCGGAATGTCCTCGGCTGTTGTAGGCGGTCTGCCGATAGTTTTTCCTTTGGCTTTAGCATTCTCCATACCGCTTTTTACTCTCTGGCTGATGATGTTCCGTTCCAGTTCGCTGAATACACCCATCATTTTGAGCATACCCTCGGTCATTGGGTCAAGCTCCTTACTGCAATCCACAACGAAAGTACCAAGCACCAATTTTATGTGCTTATTTTTAGCAAGTTCAATAATATCGCAAAGCTGTTTTGTGCTTCGGGTAATTCTGCTGACCTCTGTTGCAAGAATGATATCACCAGACTGTACTATATCAAGCAGTTTTTGCAGCTCTGCCCGATTTGTTTTCATACCGCTTTCGTATTCGAGATAAATCGTAGTATCAGTTGCACCTTGTTGTTTCAGCTCTCGGACTTGTCTGTTTATGTCCTGCATTTTCTCGTTGGTAGAACATCTTGCGTAGCCGTAAATCATCGAAATCACCTCAATAATATTAAATGTGTAAATATTATAAGATATAAATGAAAAGAAGTCAACTGTTTCTTTTATAATTTCAGCCGTAATTTTTTAAGATTACGGCTGTTTTTATGGTATCAAAAATTATAAATGGAAAGAGATGTTTTTATTTATAGTATTTTTGTTACGGCATCCAATTATGACCGCAGGCAGGGCAATTGAAGCCCTCTGTTCCGACCCCGGTCGTAAAGAATCCATAATCACAGTTAGGACACCAGACATTTGGTGTTTCTTCCTCATAAAATGAATCATCGACTATAGTTGCATCATACATATTTATCCAGCCTACGCCGGATTTCAACTTTCCCCATATGTATCCAATTGAGGTTTGCCCCGGCTCAATGTATTCCTCAACAATTGTATATCTTGACTTATCCGTAATTTCTCCAACCACATTTGCACTATAGCTTGGCAAATCGTAGATACTTAATTTCGGGTTTATAACTTGAATGATATACGGTTCAAATGTATCGGTAGTATCGAATCCCTCATACTCCCATGAATGTTCGTGACGTCCATCAAAAGTCATAGTCTCAGGTGTCATATATGGACGGGAGGAATTTGTTATTACAACAGTGATAATATCATCTTCAAATGTAAGATATCCCTGAACATCTCCCGTATCAAAATATGCAGTATCATTTTCAAGTGTAGCGGGAACATCTTCAATGGAATCTATCCGATAGTACCAAAGCGTAAAGATGACTGTATTCCTTTTTACGCTTGTAATCGTTAATTCTCTATCCTCACCGACGCTTTCTTTGTGCCAGAATCCGATATAACTGCTTACATCCGCATATGATTCAGCAGTTGTTGTAATTTCCGTAGTTACTGTAGTCGTTGTTTCTGTAACGGAGGAAGTTGTGGTAGTTTCTGTAGATGTTTCTATTGTTGCAGATTCTGTAACCAAAGCAGTTGTGACTTCTGCCTGAGATACATTACTTTGACTGTCTTTTGTATCTTCCTTACCTAATAACAAAAATATTATAACGCCAATTATTACTACTGCAATTACAGAAATAATAATAACGAGTTTTTTGTTGGATTTATTTTGTGATTGGGATTGTTCAATATTTTCTGTATTATATTCTTCCTGATTATTTTCAGTCTGCATTATTTTTTCAATAGGCGAACCGCATATAGGACAAACGCTTTCCTGCTCACTGATTTCAGAACCGCAGACCTGACAAGTATTCACACTGTAATTTTGCTCATTAGTAGAAATATTTTGCTCTTCAATATGACAACCGCACAGGAAACATTCCGCTGCATTATCATCAAGATTCGTACCGCAATTTGGACATATCATAATAAATCACTTCCTATTCTTATTCGGCAGTTCCATACCATGATATATCATAAGACCTACAAAAGCAGTCAGAATAAATGACGCTAAAATAAGGAAAAATCCGATTCCAAGAGATGAACTTAACTTTGCGCCCTCATCTTGTATAAAAGTCTTGAACGTTCCTCTTAAATCAAAGAATGTAATAAATTCTCCAATGATTCCAAGGGCAGGTGCGCCGACTGCAATATACTTTTTAAACGGTTTCAGAGGTTTTATGTAGTTCATAACAATTATAATGATTGGAACGAGAAACAGAATCAATCCAAAAACAGAACTGTTGGAGCCGACCTTGATTTCCTTTACACCAAACAGCGTTTCAAATCCGCTTACGCTGATTTTATTTCCCGTAACATCTCCTGCTTTTGCACTAAAACTTGCAAATGGCAGAAAAGTCATAATAATTGATATAACCGCACAAACGGACATAATGTTTTTTCTGATAAAATCATTTTTAATTGGAATGTTGTTCAGATTTTCAGTAGAATCTGATTCAGCAGCAGTATTTTTCAGCTTCTCGGAAGTTTTCTTTGCCGCAAGTGAAACGCTTTCCATATTTACTTTGGGAATGGTAGATGAAACGGTATTCGGCGCTAATTTTACTGGCTGTTTTCCCTTATTGACCTTTTCTGCAATTTTAGGGTCACGGTAGAATACGTCAACATTTTTGGGACAGTTGTCAATCAGCAATTTCATAAATTCCTGCTTGCCGACAAAATATATTTTATAGATATCAGTTCCAATAAATTCAGTAATCTCCTCGAATATACCGTTCCATTGCAAATCTCTGATTTGAATAGGTTTTATCCATTCGTCAATAGAGCGATTCTGAATGCGAGCGGTATTGAACACATTTCCGTTGACTGTGATTCTGGTCGTGAACGGATTCTCATTATAAAGAATAGTAACGATATTGTTTGTGCCGATAAGTTTAGCTGGAGTTTCCGACAAAGCGTATTTTACAATTTCAAAAGAAGTATCGTCACTGTCAAAATGAAGCGTAAAATCATTTCTTTCTGTGAATACCTTTAATTCTTCATAAAGACCGTTCCATTTTACACCTTTGGAACAAAACGGAAAGACCCATTGCTCAATAGGAATATCTTTGATACGAGCAACGTCAAAGGCTTTTCCATTGCAGGATATTTTCAGTATATTTAAATCCTTTTTGTAGACCACTTTTACAATAGGTTCCATAAATCATTTTCTCCTTATTGCTTCCTATATTCCGCAACTTCAATCCAAGCCTGATTCTCCCATTCGATAGGAGAACTGTAACTACTTTCGGAAATTGCTTTTCTGATACAATTCTGAAAAGCAATATATTCCTCATAGCTCCACTTACTCCAAGGCTTTGAAGAGCTTTCGCTGTACTTGCCCAAGGTACCGTCCTTTTGGGGAACGCATTCCAGTTTTAGGCAATAATTTAGTTTAGGATTATCCGAACCCACAGCCTGCATAATATAACTGTCAATGGGAATATGCAGATAACTTTTCAAAACAGAATCGCCCTCAATTAAGAGGACATATTTCAGCATCATATTCAGCCACTTCTGCGCTTGACCGTATGTAAATCCGCTGATTTCAGAATATATTTCGACGATTTTTTTGCAGATTCGGTTATGCTCCCTATCGAAAATTTTCTGCTTTTCCTCGTCAGAACAAGCGTTGACAGCATTACACAAAACATCATATCCCTGCACAAGCTTATCACAGATTTTTGTCTTATATTCTGCTTTGATATTTCCGTCATCTGTTCTGAATCTGATTGTTCTGCATAAATCCATATACGCTTTGTTTGCACATTTGCTTAGAATATCGTTCATACTATCACCCTTTGTAATATTGAAGTAAGCATACTTCAAAAATTCAAGTACCATAATTTTCACCTTTCCTTTTTCGTCAGGATCTATTTTAATTATACACAGATTTCCTTTTGATGTCAAGTGTTAATATCAAATTGATAATGAAATATCATTATGACTGTAGTATTATCTTATTAAGAGGTGATACAAATGGCAAAAGAGCTATTCACATTAGCAGAGCGAATAAAACTTCTTCGTGAACAAAAAGGAATTACACAATCAGCACTTGCAAAATCTATAGGTATATCCCGTTCTGGCGTAAATGCCTGGGAAATGGGATTATCCATTCCGTCAACACAATACATTGTAGAAATAGCGAAAACTTTTAACGTGTCTACAGATTTTCTTCTTGGCATGGAAGAAACTGCAACGGTTTCCGTAAAGGGACTTTCGCAGCGTCAGGTAGCCGTTGTAATAGATATGATACAGTGCTTTCAGAATCCTGATTAATAATAATGTAAAATTGGTTTTTTTGAAAAAACCTTATATATAATCAACGCCACGGTTAGGACTGTCCTCTCACCTGATTTATCGGTGCATTATGCAGAAACTTTCATACTTTTATAATAAGAAAAGCCATTGACTTTCAAAATCAATGGCTTTTTTTATTACAATGAAGAAAAACGCTATAGGAGCTAAAAATCGAAAAACCTTATATATAAATAGAAATGTAAAGCCGTTATTTCTAGTTTCTAAAATCCGATTGCTGAAACCGTCATCAATAGTATTAAGAAAGAGACATCTAACCGAGGTGGAGTAACAGCAATCATTCTTTATAAAGGAGATTACTATGAAAAAAACTTCACCCTACTACTAAATTATCATTGAAACCATTGATAACATTGAAAATCATTTAAACAGCAATGATTTCAATGAAATCAATGGTTTTTTATATATTAGTCAGTAATTGATGTATCATATGATTGTGGACGATAAGTTTTTGCACCGGTGTAAAAAGAATGAGTTGGTCCTGCATTGCCATTTGAGGTGATTGTATATATGATATTATCATATTCCCTTAATTGCTTTTTCAATTTCTTCAATGTGCTATTAAGACTTCTTGAGGATGAAGCAAGATGTAAACCAGTAATTGTTTCGCCAGCTTCAAGAAGGCTTTTGGCATTACCAGTCCAAGAGCCGTCATCAGATTCGTCTAACAGCGTCCTTATGGTCATTACTATTGGATTGTCTTCATATTCAGACCTTTCTTTCTGCTTAGCAACCTCCTGTGCATTCCCAATCAACTCCCAATGGCAGGTATCTTTATTAAAGCTCATAATCAGTTCGTCAGATTCTATATCTCTACCAGTTATATGGAGTGTAGCGTTTGTATCATTACGAGATTTTTTTGTAATAACAAAGCTTGTATCTACTGCACCCATAAGAGCTGTAGAACCTGAAATCATATTGAACTGGTCATCTCCGTCTTTCATTTTACGAAGATGATGGACAAACATCACACTGATACTATGTTTATCGGCAAAGCTTTTTATCGCACCGATTTCTGCATAGTCCTGCTGATATACATTGTTTCCTAACTTTGATTGACTTCTGATTTTCTGCAATGTATCAATAATTATCAGCTTAATATCTGGCTTATCTTTAATTGTAGCTTCAATTGATTCAATAAGTCCATTGTCGATAGAAGAAGCTTCAGTAGAAAAATAAAACGATGTAGGTGACGGATTATTTTGTAAAAGCTTATTCATTCTGTCTTGTAGTCGTCTGTGTGTATCTTCAAGAGCAAGATACAGAACTCCCGACTTAGTTGTAAACTTATTTAGGAATGGCAACCCAGAAGCGATTTTCAGACCCATATCAAGCACATACCAACTTTTTCCAATTTTAGGTGCAGCCGCAAGAAGGCTTGTCCCCTCTGGCAGCAGACCATCGACAAGATATGTAATGGGTGGAAAATTTTCTTTCTGTAAGTCAGAAGCTGAAATAATACTGAGCCCCTTGCTAACCTTATTGTCTGTTTTCTCTATGGGCTGAGTAATACGTTTTACTGTGTGTTCCAGTTTCCATTGTTCGTTGTCCTGCGCCGCAGTACGATCAGGCATTGCATTTTTAGCTGTCATTATTAAATAATCTTTCCTTTCAAGTTTCTTTTTATGTTCCTCGTCTTTCTGCTGTGCATATGGACTGGAACGAAAAGCTCTGATAGCTTCATCAATATTTCCATTCACCCAATACAACAGCTTTGACATAAAACCGAAGTCATTTTCACTTTCGCTTTTGTGAGGACGCACTCCATTCCAATAATCTCGTAATTTTACGTCTTTTTCAAGCCCAATTTGCAAATAATCTCCGGTAGGATGAACAACTACTGTATCTGTATGATTGTGTGCAGAGGTTCTTCGCATATACAAGTCCAAAATTTCTTGCAGAGCAACAGTACAATTAGCAATCGGAACATCTTTAATTACATTTCCAGTAATAGTGACAAATTTGCTTGTTGCACCTGAAACATAAATTTCAAGTCCACGCTTTTGATTATGAATATAATACAACTCCTTGTTGTATTGCAAATCTGGCGCCTTGAATATGATTCGTATTCCGTTACCGCTTGGACTTATTTCTGTGTAGCTGTTCATTCGCTGAATAATATCAATTGCCATATCTGAAAGAACACCGTCATTCATACAATGGTCGATATCAATTGCGCTGATACCGGAAAAGATACCAATACCGACACCATTGTATCTACCGTCATACACCGCCTTGCTGGCTGTTTTAAACGAGGTGAAGCTTTCAATGTTATTTGATTGGGCTTTAGAGCCAGTCTTTGGATTATACGGTATTTTACCGCCCTTCTCAAGGTTCCATACGCACCATATCGACAACTGTTTTAATTCATTGGGAATCTGATTATAATTCATCAAATTTCACCTCCGTTCTGTTCCTCGCTCCTCAGAAATTCCTCGTACTCCTCTTGGTGAGCCTCAATGTAGCTTGCAATACTATCAAATATCGCCATAGCAAATTCCCGTGCTTGAGCCTTTGAAATTTCAACTGTTGTCATAAATAACAAACCTTTCTGTCAAACATATATTTGCTCAACTTAATTTTTTTGAGCCTATTGACAGGGTTAATAACGATTAGAGTCTTAACTATGCACTTGACGAACCTAAAACAGTATGCTATAATATAAATATGGATGCTAAAATAAATATCTTTGAAGAATTTGACCGCACTTTCAGCGATGAACAAAAGTGCATTGATTATTTATATAATCTGAGATGGAAAAACGGTTGGCATTGTTTGAGATGTTCGCATAATGAATACTGGAAAGTTGGGGATATGAAATACAAGTGCAAACAATGCGGATATCAATCTACTATCATTTCAGGAACACTTTTACAGAAGTCGCATTTGCCAATTTCAAAATGGCTTAAGGCTGTTTGGTATGTTGCAAATGAAACAGAGTGTTCAAACGCACAGAAACTGCACAATTTGATTGACCTTGGTAGCTATCACACAGCCTTGTCCGTTCTAAATAAATTGAGAACTGCAATCGGCAGATGTGAGAAACCAAAACTAAAAGGCACTGTAATTATAGATGATGTATATATCAGGTCTGATACTTACGCTTATCCTTTCCATGTCTATATTGCGGTTGAATTAAAGGAAAATGGATATGGGCAAATCCGTATGAATCTGCATTCGCAAACGGATTACTTTTTATTTGTAAAAAATAATGTTGAAAAGGAAAGCATAATTCAAACTAATGAAAATAACATTTATACGAAAGTCACTGATGAGTATAAATTGGAAATAATAAAAGTAAAAAGCGATAGTCATACGCAACCGCTTATCGAAGATGTTGTATATGAGATTTTAAATCGTCGACTGCTCGGAGGTCGACAAAGTTCCTGTTCATACTTGAATTATGATTTGTGTTTGGAAGAGTGCTGCTATAAATTCAATCGCAGAAATAAAAATGCAAAATTTATATTTTGCGAGATATTAAAAAATATGATATGTTAATTTCAATAATTAAAAGATAGTTGACTTCTTTATGAAAACATCTTATAATTATAAATAACATAACCTTAAACCGTTAGAAAGGATGTCAAGAAATGAACGCAGTTATTTATTGCCGATACTCTTCTCATAATCAGAATGAAACAAGTATTGAGGGGCAGTTAAAAGAATGCTATGAATTTTGTGAAAGAAACGGTTATAATGTAATTAAAAAATATATAGACAGAGCGATTTCAGGTACAACTGATAAACGACCGGAATTTTTAAAAATGATTTCAGACAGTTCCAGAAAAAACTTCCAATATGTAGTTGTTTACCAATTAGATAGATTCACTCGAAACAGGTATGACAGCGCTACATATAAATCAAAGTTAAAAAAGAATGGTGTCAGAGTAATTTCAGCAAGGGAAAATATAAGTGAAGATGCAAGCGGAATATTAGTAGAGAGCGTTTTGGAAGGAATGGCTGAATACTATTCTGCAGAACTTTCTCAAAAGGTTAAAAGAGGTATGGATTTAAACGCCGAGAAATGTTTGTCTACAGGTGGGAATATTGCTCTTGGATATAAAGTCGGGGAAGATAAAAACTTTCAGATTGACCCAAATACTGCCCCTATCGTCCAATTTATATTTGAAAGTTATGCAAATGGTAAAACTGTAACAGAAATAACGAATCAATTGAATGCGCAAGGGTTAAAAACATCAAGAGGTGTTCCGTTTAATAAAAACTCATTACATTCTATTCTAAAAAATAAGCGATATATCGGAATATACACATATAAAGGAACAGAAAAAGCAAATGGCATTCCTCGTATCATTTCAGACGAACTATTTAATAAAGTGGCTGAAATTATGAATAAAAACAAAAAAGCTCCTGCAAGGGCAAGAGCTAAGGTTGAATATCTGCTTACAACTAAATTGTTTTGTGGTATTTGTAAAGAAATGATGACTGGATTTTCTGGGACTGGCAAACAAGGAAAGGTATATAGATATTATATATGTAATGGAACGAAAAAGAAACAGTGTAAAAAGAAAAGAGTTAGCAAAGAGTACATTGAGGATTTAGTTGTTTCAGAGTGTAGGAAAATATTAACTGATAAAAATATAGATAAAATAGCAAAAGAAATCGTTGCAATCTGTGAATCTGAAAAGGATACTACTAATTTAAAGTACTTGAAAAAGAGTTTGGCTGAAAATGAAAGAAAACATAGAAACGCATTAGATGCTATTATGGAATGCGATATTGATACGGTAAGAAAATCTTTATATGAACGAATTCCAATTTTAGAAAAAGAACACGCTGAAATAGAAAAACAAATCGCTTTAGAAGAAGAATATACGCCGATATTAACAGTACCAGCAATCAAATTCTTTTTAAAAGCTCTAAAAAAAGGAGATGCTGACGATATAAAGTATAGAAGAAATCTGATAAACATATTTATAAATAAAATATACTTATATGATGATAAAATTACTTTGATTTTTAATTCCGGAGATAATCCGGTAACGATTAATGATTTATTATTGTCTGAAATAGAAGAAAATGCTAATAAGGCAGAAGTGGGTTTGTTTTTTAATGGGCTTGCCCCACCATATCTGCACCTAACGAATGATACAATCGTTGGGTGCATTTTTATTGAAAAAAGTCGAGGAATCAGCACATTTCCGGCAATTATCAAACGATAACAGCCACAGTGAGAAGAAAATC
>OCHA01002204.1_pt1 | contig 12216 bp, 9 predicted proteins | sample 1538591 | NCBI WGS metagenome assembly OCHA01 (sample SAMN04571710, study PRJEB22368) | human gut metagenome | biome: human gut; material: stool | host: Homo sapiens | place: Luxembourg | collected 2012-09-06 | reverse complement strand
GTAACGGTATCCGACATAGATTCCGTCTCTGTAGTATTCATCATCCAGATTTCCGTCCCTGTAACTAAATGTGCTTGATGACGGGTAATCTTCATAAGATCCTGCCCATGTATCCGTTAATTTTCCTGATGGGATCGTTTTTGCTGTCAAAACATCCACGACTGCATGGCCGCCCATATTCCCCGTCTGTCCGGTCAGAAGAATTGCCTGTACCCCGGTAATCTTCTTCAGTTCTGTCAGATCTGTTACTCCGCCTGTATTCAGTAATACAACACAGTTCTGATAATGTTCTGTCATAAACCGGATGTTCTCAAGTTCTCTATCGCTCAGATAATAGTCTCCCTTTTCGGCAAGACGATCTTTTCCCTCACCGGAATTTCTTGCGATTACATAGACAGCTGCATCTGCATCTTTTACATCTGCATCTCCGATCACCGGCTGTTCCGGTTCTTTAAATGGATGTTTGAAGCTTACGCTCACAGATGGTTCTCCTGTCTTATCTGAAATATCTTTTAATTTTTTCAGATATGATTCCTGTGCTTCTTTCAGATCATGATCGTATCTGTCGAGCCATCCTTCCGTAACAATCTCAAATCCGGCTTCCTCTAATCCCTGTGCGATCGAAACTGTCTTTCTTACATTGACATCCCCGGATCCGGTTCCGCCTTTCACCGTATGTCTGGCTCCGGTTCCATATAATGCAATTTTCTTTATCTCCCCTGAAAATGGTAATACCCCGTCATTCTCCAAAAGGACCATACATTCCCCTGCCAGCCGGCGCACTTCATTTTCATGCTCGGTCTCATACTTCTGGATTTCATTTGTCTTCGATGCATAAATCTGTGCCATATATCTTCCTCTTTTCTTATTATGATATGCTCATCTGCACTGGAAAAATTTTAACACATTTTTCTGTTATTTTTCCATACTTTACATTTATTATTTCAGATACATTACAGACATACTCAGCAAAGTATCATAATTTTTTTATTTTTGTTGTTATTCCAACAACATCTTTTTTCTTCTTTATAGTACACTATTACCTGCAAGACAGCTGATACAATATAATTTTTTAATGAAAAGGAGAATCACTATGATCAGAAAAATTATCCATATAAATGAAGAAAAATGTAACGGATGCGGTGCATGTGCCAACGCCTGTCACGAGGGTGCCATTCAGATGGTAGATGGAAAAGCCCGTTTAATGCGTGACGATTTCTGCGATGGTCTCGGCGACTGCCTGCCGGCCTGCCCGACTAATGCGATCACATTCGAAGAACGTGAAGCAGATGCTTACGATGATAATGCCGTAAAAGCTCATCTTGCTGCAAAGGGACCGGAAGCACTTAAGAAACATCTGGATGCAAAGAAAGCTCATGCACACGATAACGATGCCGTTCCACATCACGGCGGATGTCCGGGAGCTATGGCTCGTGAAATCCATCACGCAGCCCCACACGGCGGATGCCCGGGAGCTATGGCACGTTCGGTTGAACACTCTCATAATAATGATACAAATGCTTCTAATAATATATCAGGAAGTACACCGACAGCTTACTCCATGGAAAGCCAGCTCCGTCAGTGGCCGGTACAGATCAAGCTTGCACCGCTGAGCGCACCATATTTCCAGAATGCAAATCTGCTGATCGCAGCCGACTGTACGGCATATGCATATGGCAACTTCCACAATGAGTTCATTAAGAATCACGTTGTACTGATCGGATGTCCGAAGCTGGACGCAGTTGATTATACGGAGAAATTAACTGAGATCATCAAGCATAATGATTTCAAGAGTCTTACTATCGTCCGTATGGAAGTTCCTTGCTGCGGAGGACTGGAACATGCTGCTACAGAGGCGTTGAAAGCAAGTGGGAAGTTTATTCCCTGGCAGGTGGTGACGATAGGGATTGATGGAACTATAAAGGATATTTAATTTATGAAGCGGTCGTTACCCGGACTTGCATAAAACTTAGGAACTCTTTCCTGTTCAAATTCCGTCGGCGGGAAAATCATTTATCTTCCCGGATATACCGCATCCATTCTTTAATCTCCTTCTCATGCCCGTTCTCACTCGGTACATAGAATTTTTCTCCAACGATCTCGTCCGGCAGATACTGTTGTTCTACATAATGGTGCGGATAATCATGTGCATATTTATATCCGATGCCATGTCCCAGTTTCTGGGCGCCCTTGTAGTGGGCATCCTGCAGATGCGACGGGACCGTTGTCTTTGTGCGTTTTACGCTTGCCATTGCATCAAAAATTGCATTGCATGCGGCATTACTCTTTGGTGCGGTTGCTACATACGTGACTGCCTGGGAAAGGATGATCTGTGCTTCCGGCATGCCGATTCGTTCGACTGCCTGGGAAGCAGATACGGCAACCGTAAGTGCCATCGGATCTGCATTTCCTACATCTTCCGATGCGCAGATCATGATACGTCTGGCTATGAACTTGATATCTTCTCCTGCGTATAACATTTTCGCGAGATAATACACTGCCGCATCCGGGTCAGAGCCACGCATACTTTTGATAAATGCAGAGATCGTATCATAATGATTATCTCCGGTCTTATCATATTTGACTACACGTTTCTGAATGCATTCGGATGCAACATCCAGTGTTATGTGAATCTTTCCGTCTGCACTCCGTTCTGTCGTCAGGATTCCGAGTTCGACTGCATTCAACGCACTTCTGGCATCTCCTCCGGAAATGTCTGCAAGAAATTCCAGTGCATCTTCATCGATCACTGCCTGATAACTTCCCATACCTTTTACTGTATCATAGACTGCCCTTGTGATCAGAGTCCTGATATCTTCTTTGGCAAGCGGCTGTAATTCAAATATGCTCGATCTGGAAAGCAGCGCCCCGTTCACTTCAAAATACGGATTCTCTGTCGTTGCGCCGATCAGGATGATCGTGCCATCTTCTACAAATGGCAGCAGATAATCCTGCTGTCCTTTATTGAATCTATGGATCTCATCCACGAACAGGATCGTCTTCTTCCGGTACATTCCCTGCATCTCTTTTGCTTTGTTTATCACTTCTTCCATGTCCTTTTTGCCCGCTGTCGTTGCGTTGATCTGGGTAAATTCCGCACTGGTCGTATTAGCAATAACTTTGGCAAGTGTGGTCTTTCCTGTTCCCGGAGGACCGTAGAAAATAACCGAACTTAATTTGTCAGCCTTGATTGCCCTGTAAAGTAATTTGTCCTTTCCGATAATGTGCTGCTGTCCTACTACTTCCTCTAATGTGGTCGGGCGCAGTCTGGATGCAAGCGGTGCTTCTTTCTCCATGTTCTGCTCCCGCATATAATCAAATAAATCCATTCTTTCATCTCCATTTATCTATGTAAATTTTCATTCATCAGATCTGATTCATAAATTCTGTATTTTGAATCTAATTCATAATGAGTTCATCAACCGTTACGAATTCAAATCCTTCCTTCTGCAGGATATCTACAATACGAAGTGCCGCATTCACACTGGATTCGTAACAGTCGTGCAATAAAATGATATCATTTTCCTTTGCCTGCGTCACTACTTTATTGACAATTTCATCTTCATTATTCGTTGTCCAGTCCAGCGGGTCTATCGTCCACATCACAGGCATAACATCCAGTGCCCACTCCAGCTTCTTCTGCCATGCTCCGAACGGTGGTCTCATATAAGAGACTTCTTCCCCTGTAATTCCGGTGATCACTTCATTTGTCATCAGGATTTCTTCTTTTGCCGTTTCATCCGGTACACGTGTGATTTCTACATGGTGATACGTATGATTGCCGACCAGATGACCTTCTTCCGATTCTCTCTTTACAAGTTCCGGCGCATTTTCTGCATTTTCCCCGATCAGGAAAAATGTTGCTTTTACATTCCGCTCTTTTAATCCATCCAGAAGTTTCGGTGTCCATGCCGCGCTTGGTCCGTCGTCAAATGTGATTGCAATCTTAGGGGCTTCTTTTATCATATTCGATGCTACATATTGAATGGCCTTTTCATTACTTGAAGGGGCACTCCCTGACAGTTCCTTATGTGTTTTTTTCACTCCCACAACAGTCTCATCTTCCAACTGCACCATCTTTGTCAGAAGGAAATAGATGCCTAATATATAAAGCAGCAAAATTCCCGCCATTTTCATCCTGGACCGTCGTTTATATGTTATATCTGATTTGCAATCAATATTTGATTTCATGTCACACCCACATAGCATTATTTCATTTTACTATATGCAGGGGCATGGAATTCCATACCCGCAGTCTTTTTCTAACCATGCAGCAATACAAAGGATCTGCCACTGACATTTTCCGCTTGCATACTTTGGTACCTACAGGACCTGCCACCGGCAGCTCCTTCCGAACGCATAGCGATACAAAAGGCGCCAGAATTCTGACGCCTTGCTTTATTTTACATTTATTCTACATTTATTTCTTACGTTTCCCCGATGCTGTTTTCTTTCCCGTACTCTTCTTATTCTTTTTCGATACAGGCTTCTTTCCTGCATTCTTTTTATTATTTTTCGATACGGAATCTTTTCCCGGGGCAGGAACTTTTCTGACGCTCCATCCAAATGTTCCAAGGGAATCTCCGAGTGTCAGATATTCTCCATGAGAATATGCCAGAAGTCCGGCTTTTCCAAGCTGTAATCTTCCCTTTTCATCCAGATATTCTTCCCCCACCTGGACAGCCTCTACTTTTGCCAGAAACATATGATGTGAGCCGAGTTCTTTGATCTCGGTTACTTTACACTCAATGTTCACCGGGCATTCTTCTATGATCGGTGCATAATCAAGCTTCGATGCTTTTCCGGCTGTCAGATGCATCTCTTCCCACTTATCAACGTCACGGCCGGAGCGTACTCCACACCAGTCTGTTGCTTTTTTTAACTTCTCAGTTGTCAGATTTACTACGAACTCTCCGCTGTCTTTCAGAAGATCATACGAATATCGTTCCGGTCTTACAGATATATACAGCATCGCCGGATTCGTACATACCGTTCCGGTCCACGCAACCGTTATGATGTTGGATTTACCGGATTTATCTGCGGTACTTACCATCACGGCCGGGAGCGGATACAGCATATTCCCCGGTTTCCAGATCTGCTTTGCCATGTCTTTTCCCCCGTTTTTTCTACTGCTGCAATTCACTTACCAGGGTCGGTATCAGCTGTTTCTTTCTGGATACGACTCCCTTTAAGATCATCTTCTCGGTGTCTTCTTTCAGATCAAATGCATCGATAATATATTCCTTCGCTTTTGCACCGCAGCACAACAGTTCTGTCGATTCATCCAGAATATCCGTCAGCATAAAGAATACCATCTGTACTCCATTCTTCTCCAGCACTTCCGGAAGGTATGGTGTCAGCATCTCTTTGACTTCCTGCAGTTCTTCTTTGCTCATGGAATTCAGCTGTCCTACGCCAAATACCATGTCATTCACAGTAAACTGTTTGAAATCCTGGAAGCAGATATCTTCTGCTGTCTTTCCTGCAAGACTGCTTCCCGCCTTGAACATTGCCTGTGCCTGTTCATCCAGTTCGATACCTGCAATCTTCGCAAGTTTCTTCGCAACCTTTTCATCCAGCGGTGTACAGGTCGGTGAACGGAATAACAGTGTATCGGAAATAATTGCCGAACACAGAAGTCCTGCGATTGTCGGTGTGATCTCCACATCATTTTCTTTATACATCTGGTATACGATCGTCGCCGTACATCCTACCGGCTGGTTACGGAAAAATACCGGTCCCATCGTCTCGATATTTCCCAGTCTGTGGTGATCGATGATCTCCACGATCTCGGCCTCTTCGATACCGTCTACTGCCTGATTCTTCTCGTTATGATCCACCAGGATGACTTTCTTCTTACTTACATTCAGAAAACGACGTCTGGATACAAATCCCTTAAATTTTCCATGTCTGTCAATGATCGGGAAATCACGGTATTTCTTCTTCGCCATCACTTCCTTGATATCTTCCACATAATCGCTCATATGGAAAGATGTCAGCGGTGTCTTCGTCATAAAGCGCTTAACCGGAACACTCTGGTTGATCAGTCTGGCTGCGGTAAATGTGTCGTGTGGTGTACTGATGATCACCGTACTCTGTTCATCCGCACGTTTAATCACTTCTTCTGAAACTTCTGCATTCTGGCAGACGACCATACAGCTTACATCAATATCCAGGGCACACATCTGTGACTCTACACGGTTTCCAAGAATTACCAGATCATCTTTTTCAATAAATTCCTGCATCAGATCCGGACTGGACGCACCGATTGCTACTTTTCCTTTGGTGAAATATCCATGTTCATTACCGGTTATCATCTCTCCATCCAGTGTGTTCATGATATTGCGGTACTGCGTTCTGGCCTTGGAAAGGATCATGTTATCGTATACATCCATATAAGATGTCGCGATATCTCCGGTTGAAATCACACCAAGGAGTTCTTCATCTCTTAATATAGGAAGCGTCTTGATGTTATTTTCCTTCATCTTTGTCCATGTATCTTTCAGCGATACATTCGGACCGACACCATCGATCTGGTGGATATCCATATCCTTTACCTGTAATTTTACATTTTCAAGAAGCGTTGGTGTTTTTACTCCAAACTTCTGTAATACATAGTGTGTCTCTTCATTTATCTGGCCGGCTCTTTTGGCTACATAGTCGTTACCGGTTATTTCTCGTTTTAAATTCGCATAGGCAATTGCTGAACAGATAGAATCCGTATCGGGATTCTTATGTCCCACAACGTATATTTTTCCTGCTTTTTTACCCATATTTTGTCTTTCACATCCTTTTTCTTATATCTCTTAAGTATTAAGCTTGCCATCTTTTTGAAGTTTCGTCAACCTTTATTTCCATGTATTTCGTATTTTTCTTTGAACAATATGATAGTTCTATGCTATACTAAAACTAATACTGGAGAACATTTTTCAACATGTTCTTACTAAATTAAGAAGGGAATCATAACACTATGAGCGAAGAATTATTACACGAAGAAGCACAGGCAGAAGAGACACCGGTTACAATGGCCGACCTCGAGGAGCATTTCGACGATGCCAATCCATGGAACGTGGTAAGATCTTATATGGAAAAAGGCACGGTTCTCCCTGTAAAAGTAGAAGGAATTGTAAACGGCGGAGCTATCGCCATGATTGAAGGAATCCGCGGATTCATTCCTGCATCCAGATTATCACTTTCTTATATCGAGGATCTGGAAACTTATCTGTTAAAAGATATTGAAGTCAAAGTCATCGATGTAGATGAAGCCAATAATCGTCTGGTACTCTCTGCACGTGAGATTCTGCAGGAGAAAGCAAGAAAAGAAAGAGAAGCTAAGATTGCAGCTGTCAAAGTCGGCAGTGTTGTAACGGGTACAGTAGAAAGTCTTCAGAACTACGGTGCATTCGTAGACCTCGGCGATGGTCTCTCCGGATTGGTACACATCTCTCAGATCAGTTTAAAACGAATCAAATCACCGGCTGATGTGTTAAATGTCGGAGATGAGGTAAATGTAAAGATCATCGGCGTAAAAGATGGCAAGATCAGCCTCAGCATGAAAGCTCTCGAAGAAGAAAAAAAAGAGGAAGAAGAAATCCATGTAGAGATTCCGAAAACTGAGGAGATTGGTACAAGTCTTGGGGCTTTATTCAAAGGGTTGAAATTAGATTAGTTGGGATTTAATTGATTAACCGGGAAGCGGCCTCTCAGTCCTTGAAGGAAACAATAGATAAGGCTTATTGTTTCCTTCAAGTCGTGACTGGCAGCGGATGGTTAATAAATGAAATGCCCGGAAGTGTAACCCGGTGTAGGCCACTACGGCTTCACCTTCTCCAGATCCCTCAGCCATACTTCCGAGCAGGCATCACTCGGCATTCTCCAGTCGCCTCTTGGCGACAGTGCTACAGTTCCGACCTTCGGACCGTCCGGCAGACAAGAGCGCTTGAACTGCTGGATGAAGAATCTTCTGCAGAATGTATATAACCATTTGTAAATCGTTGCATCATCATATTCCCCGTCAAATGCATATCTTGCGATACGGTAGATCTTACTTGGTTCATAGCTGAATCTCAACAGATAATATAAGAAGAAATCATGTAACTCATAAGGTCCGACCAGATCTTCTGTCTTCTGTGCGATCTCACCGTCTTTCGGCGGAAGAAGTTCCGGACTTACCGGTGTATCCAGTACATCATACAGAACGTCTTTTAATTCCTGATCTTCACAGGTATCTGCATAATAATGAACCAGATGACGGACCAGTGTCTTTGGTACCGATGCATTGACACCGTACATGGACATATGGTCTCCATTATAAGTCGCCCATCCAAGTGCAAGCTCGGACATATCTCCCGTTCCGATTACGATTCCACCGGTCTGATTGGCAACATCCATCAGCACCTGTGTTCTCTCTCTTGCCTGAGAATTTTCATAGGTTACACTGTGATCTTCCGGATCATGTCCGATATCTTTAAAATGCTGTTCTACTGCTGCCCCAACCGGAATTTCACGCAGTGTTGCTCCAAGTTTCAGAGACATCTTACATGCATTCTGGTAAGTTCTGTCTGTCGTTCCGAAACAAGGCATTGTCACCGCTACAATTCCGCTGCGGTCCATGCCAAGTGCATCGAATGCTTTCGCAGATACCAGAAGTGCCAGTGTAGAATCCAGTCCGCCGGAGATTCCGACAACTGCACTCTTAGCATGTGCATGCGCCAGACGTTTCTTCAGTCCCATTGCCTGAATCGTCAGGATTTCTTCACAGCGTAAATTTCTCTCTGCCATTACACTTGGGACAAACGGTCTGGAAGCAAATTTTCTGGTAAGCTCTGTCTCTTCCATGTGAATTTCAAACGGAATACGAATCAGCGTTCTTTCTTTTTCTGTCTGGAATGTTGTGTTCTTACGCCGTTCACTTAACAGACGTTTCACATCCAGTTCTGTATAGATCACTTCATTCGTAAAACGGTCACTCGACGCGAGTGCTGTTCCATTTTCCGCAATAATATTATGACCTCCGAATACCAGATCCGTCGTAGATTCCCCTTCTCCGGCATTCGCATAAATGTATCCACAGATCAGTCTTGCGGACTGTCCTTCGATCAGACTTTCACGATAAGATGCTTTACCGATCGTCTCATCACTTGCGGAACAGTTCACGATCACAGTTGCTCCTTCCCTTGCCGCAAGCGTACTTGGAGGAATCGGTGACCATACGTCTTCACAGATTTCTGCGGAAATCACCAGCTCTTCCATCTCTTCTGCCACGAATAAAAGCTGTGGTCCGAACGGAATCTGCTTTCCGTCCAGTATGATCCATCTTGCTTTATCCGGTCCCGGACGGAACTGGCGCATTTCATAAAATTCCCCATAATTCGGAAGAAATGTCTTCGTCGTAAGTCCCAGGATCCTGCCATGATTCAAAGCCGCCGCAACATTATAAAGTTCTCCGTCTATGGCAAGCGGAACACCGATAAATACAATGGCATCCTTCTCTTTTGTATATTCTGCGATCTCAAACAGTGCTTCTTTTGATTCCTTTAATAAAATATCCTGCATAAAGAGATCACTGCAGGTATATCCCGTCACACATAATTCCGGAAATACGATAACTTTTGCTCCTTTTGCAACCGTCTCATCGATCATCTTACAGATATTCTGTGTATTATAGGCAACATCCGCCACACGGATATCCGGAGTGACTGCTGCCACTTTTACAAACCCATCTCTCATGACTTTTCTCCTTATCGTTTACAGCGTTTTAAGATATCTTTCAGTTCATCTACACTATATTTATATGCCGTATTACAGAAATGGCATTTTACTTCTATATCCTGACCATCATTGATCATATCCTGGATTTCTTTCTTTCCGACACTTATTACAGCCTTTTCTACTCTTTCTTTCGAACAGTTACAGTAGAATTTCGTCGGCATCGTGTCTGTAATCTCAAGTCCGAGATTGCCAAGCAGGATTTCCAGAATCTGCTCCGGTGTCTCTCCTTTTTTCAGATGATCGGTCACAGATGTGATATTCTTCAAGTTCTCTTCGATCTGACTGATCGTCTCTTCTTGGGCAAACGGCATCATCTGGATAATGAAACCGCCGGCGCATGCTACCGTATTATCCTTATCCATCAGTACTCCGAGTCCTACCGAAGATGGTACCTGCTCTGAATTGGCAAAGTAGTATGTCAGGTCTTCCGCAATCTCACTGGATACCAGGATTGTCTGACCTGAATACGGCTCTTTCAGTCCCATGTCTTTGATAACCTGAAGAAGTCCGATTCCCACAGCTCCGCCTACATCCAGCTTTCCATTCTTCGGTGGCAGCATAACATCCGGATGATTCACATATCCTTTTACATCTCCCTTGCTGTCTGCCGTAACCGTGATCCCGCCAAGCGGTCCGTCTCCTCTTACCTGAAGTGTCAGCATGTCTGTTTCATTCTTCATCATGCTTCCCATCATAGCTCCTGCAGTCAGAAGTCTTCCGAGTGCTGCAGTTGCTACCGGGCTGGTATTATGATGCTCTCTGGCCGTTTCTACAAGTTCTTTCGTTGTTGCAGCAAAGGCTCTTACCTGCCCGTCCGCTGCGGTTGCTCTTACAATATAATCGTTCATATATATTCCTTTCTTTATTTCATTTCTTTATTCCATTTCTTTATTCCATTTTTTTATTCCATTTTTTATTTTCCATATTCTCTTGCGATCACGGTAATCCGTTCGCTCGTATGCATCGGTGCCTTTTTGGTATATGCATCATAAGCCGCAACAAATTTCAATCCCGCTTTTTCAAGCAGTCCTCTGATTTCTCTGAGCGTATATGCTTTCTGGAAATGACTCTCCTGATACTTTCTGTACAGGGACTCTTCTTCATCTTCCCTTACAAATAATGTCAACTCATATTCATTGATCATTGTCGTATGATTGTAATAATTTTCCCAGATAAAGCTGCACTCATCCCTGTCTTCTGCAATCACCTGATTACCCAGAATTTCTCTGTACTTATATTCTGTATTAAAATCAAAGATAAAGATTCCCTGCGGATCCAGATAATTATTGACCAGGGAGAATACTTCCTGTAGTTCATTTTTATCTGTTACATAATTTACACAGTCACATACACTGACGATGGCTCTCACTGTTCCATACAATTCGAACTCCTGCATATTCTGTAACAGATAGAGAATATCATGTCCGCTCTCAATGCGCTTCTCCATTGCAATTTCCAGCATGTCCTCGGAATTATCCACCCCGATCATATCATATCCTTTTTCTGCCAGCAGTTCCGTCATGCTTCCGGTTCCGCATCCCAGTTCCAGAACCAGTCCGTCTTCCACTCCATATTCTTTTAATCTATCTTCCAGATAATCCGCCCATTCCTCATATGGCACATTATCCATGAATGTATCATAGACCTCGGCAAAACTTGTATATGCCTCCATCTCCTCCTCCTTATAAATCCTTGCATATTTAACATTTCTATTATATCTGCTATCAGTAAAAAAGGCAACGCAGAAAATATGACCATTAGTCAATTTATTTTTGACTTCTTATCTGCAATTTGTTATACTTATTTTATTGAATATATTATTCTAATATCTTGTTCGAATGAATTTTATATAATGAATTAAGAACTGTAGATTTAAGAATTTCAAGAAGGAAGTCTGATTACTCATGGGAAGAGTCGAAGAAAACAAAAAAAAGAAAAAAGAAGCGCTCTTTCGCACCGCATATGAATTATTTACCACAAAAGGAATTAATTCAACTGCCATTTCCGACATTGTGGAAAAGGCTGGTGTAGCGAAAGGAACGTTCTATCTATATTTCAAGGACAAATATGATATCAAAAACAAGCTGATCGCACATAAAACAAAAGAACTGTTCGATCACGCAGCCGTTGCACTGGAAAATTCCGGCATCACCGGTCTGGAAGATCAGCTTGTCTTTATTATCGATGACATCATTAATATTCTGGTCAACAACAAGCCATTGCTGAATTTCATTTCTAAAAATCTTGTAATGGGTGCCTTAAAGTCTGCTTTCTGGTCAGAAGAAGAATCCGACAAGATCTTTTATGAAAGATATCTTGAACTGGTAGAAGCCGACACCTATAATTATAAAGATATTGACATCATGCTGTTCACGATCCTGGAACTGGCAGGTTCTACCGGATACAACTCCATTCTCTTTGAAGAGCCGGTATCTATCGAAGAAT